>ERZ779632.937-NODE-937-length-13606-cov-6.988857_pt1 | contig 13606 bp, 4 predicted proteins | sample MGYA00514194_ERZ779632 | MGnify/ENA primary metagenome ERZ779632 (study PRJEB29562, sample SAMEA4376704) | mouse gut metagenome | isolation source: Cecum | study: EMG produced TPA metagenomics assembly of the A DSS colitis mouse model was used to assess the...
CAGAGGACTGAAAATCCTCGTGTCGTTGGTTCGATTCCGACCGGAGGCACCATCCTCCGCAGACTTATCCTCTGCGGAGGACCTAAACGCGAGTGTAGCTCATCTGGTAGAGCGCCACCTTGCCAAGGTGGAGGTAGCGAGTTCGAGCCTCGTCACTCGCTCCAAAACGGGGCAAAGTTTCTTTGCCCCGTTTTTTCCAAAATATCTGGTTCTTTTTTTCCCCTGGAGGCATAGATTGATAGAGACGGTGCCATAGCCAAGTGGTAAGGCAGAGCTCTGCAAAAGCTCCACTCCCCAGTTCAAATCTGGGTGGCACCTCCAACCTGTTTCGCTAAAAAAACCGCAGGCGAAAAACACCGCGTGAAAATGCGGTGTTTTTCATTTTCTAAAAGAGAATACCATACAAACAGTCAATAGGACAGCGGGGATGCGGCGCGGGGGGACGCTATTTTATATGGCGGCAGGATGAAATTTTTGTGGACAGACAGACGGAACAATAGTAGAATAGAGTGATCGAAGCAGCCAGCGGCCCCGGGTGAAAGCCCGGGGGCTTCTTGTTTTAGTGGCCCGTCCACCCGTGGTGGCGGGGAAGGGAAGGGCCTCTCGGCTGGAGAAAATTGTTGTTTCAGCTGTGGACAATTTGCGGCCGCGGTGGTAAAATGAGATTACATTATATTGGAGGATTGCGCGCCGCGCGCGGCTTCCTCATGAGCTTGGGAGGTTATCGCATGAAACGCAGAGTGCTAAGCCTTGGAATGACGCTGGCTCTGTGCCTGAACCTGTGCCCTGTATGGGTACTGGCCGCCGGCGAGACGCCGGACAACGGTCTGTGCCCGCACCATCCGGCGCACACAGAGGAATGCGGGTATATCCCGTCAACCCCGGGGTGTGACTGCGCCCATGAGCACGATGATGACTGCTATACAATCGTAACGGACTGCGCCCATGAGCATACGTCCGAATGCTATTCCGCCCCGGACTATGATCCCGAGGTGGATGAGCCGGATTTGTGTACGCACATATGTACGGAGGACAGCGGCTGTGTCACCCCCGCGCTGACCTGTCCGCATGAGCACGACGATACCTGCGGCTACGAGCCGGAAAGCCCCGGCGCGCCATGTACATTTGTCTGTCCCATCTGCCCCATCGACGACCTGATCGCCAGGCTGCCCCGCGGCGTTTCGGCGGACAACAGCGAGCGGGTCCAGGCCCAGCTGGACGAAATTTTCACCCTGTATGACCAGCTGACCGCCGACGAGCGGCGGCAGGTGGATCTGTCGCCCTGTCTCGCCCTGTGGAACCAGGTAGAGGAGCTGGGCGCCGCGGAGCTGAACAGCGACCTTGACGACAGCCTTGCCGCGGACGGAACATACAAGCTGCTGAACAATAAAAGCCTTGATACCCCGCTTGTGATATCGCGGTCTATGGTCGTGGACACAAACGGGTTTACCTTGACCGGAACGAGCGCGAACACCATTGAGGTCACCGAGGACGGTATTCTGCGTCTCAAGGGCACGGTGGTTTCCAACAGAAGCGCCGGTGTGCGGGTCCAGTCCGGCGGCTCTCTGACTATCACAGAGCCAGGTACATCCATCAAAGGCTTTTCATATGCCTTGGACATCGCCTCCGGGGCGAATGTACAGCTCTCCGCCGGCACATATTTTGGGCAGCGGGGCGCGATTCAAACGGAGGAGGGTGATTTTGCCGCGCTGCTGGCGCCGGGTTATGCCTATTTTGATGAAACTGGCAGCCGAATTTCGTTGACAGAGCTGGCAAGCTCAGCGCCGCCCAGGACGGTTGTGGTCGCCCGATGCACAGACCATGACAAGGCCTACACCCCTTTCCACGGCGATGTCAGGCACACCTGGCTCTGCTCCTTCTGCGGAGAGACCGGGACAGATCCCTGTACCTTCACCTTTGAGGACGAGACGGGAGTCTGTGACCTCTGCGGCGACGAGATTACCGTCGCGGTGGATCGTAACAGCCTGAAGGCGCTGGCCTATGACGAGAACATCAAGCCGGCCAACGGCACCATTACCGTTACGACAAAGGACGGTACAACGCTGACCGAGAATACCCATTATACCGTGACCTACACCACTCAGGCCGATATGGGCAGCACCGACATTACAATTACCGTTACGGTGGAGGTGGGCGACAACCAGGGGACCTTTACCCAGGACTATACCTTTACCCAGGCTGAGCTGAACGGGGCCGTGCTTGAGTGGAGCCAGCCTGGCCCGGTGAATTTGCCCTATGATGGTGCCCCGGTAAAGGCGAGCGAGCTCCCGTCTGTGATCATCAATAATATAAATTCTAATGGTACAGATTTGAGCCAATATCTCCAATATTCTTACCGGGTGAAGGCGCCGGGAGACACCGCCTACACCGATGGCCTGCCCACAAACGCCGGTACTTATGAGGTTGTGGCCAGCCTCCCGGAAAAGCCGACGACGAGTGTGCCGGGCTATCAGGCGGCATCCAGCGAGCCGATTACACTGATTATTGAGAAAATCAGCCCGATTGTCACACCCCCCAAGGCTATACAGCCGGAGTTCAACGGCACCGCCCAGAAGCTGGTCACCGCGGGCACCCTGCACAGCGCGGCGGAACGGGACGGCGTGGAGATTCTGTTCGCGACAAGTGAGCACGGAACCTACCTCCCGGATATCCCCACAGGCATCAACGCAGGAGGGGATTACGAGGTATGGTATCAGACGGAGGAAACGGAAAACTACCTTGCCGTCGGTCCGTTTGAAATTAGCGACGTAGAAATCCGGCGCAAGAAGATTACGCCGATTGTGAAGCTGTCAGAGTATACCTACCTGTATGACGGCGGCGAGAAAGAACCTAAGGTCACAGTCAAGGATGAGGATGATGTGACCGAACTGCTGGACACCGAGTATCAGGTGAAGTACGTCAACAACCGGAACGTGAGCACCGATGGAAATCCGGCCAAGGTGGTTGTTTCCGATAAAGACGGCGGCAATTATGAAATCACCGAAGTGGAGGTTGAGTTCAAAATCACCTCAAAGGAGCAGGCGACGCTGACCATTACCAATAAGCCCAATACCGTCACCTACGGGGATAAGTTTACCCTGGAGACAAACGGCGGCTCGGGCAATGGTGAAGTCACCTGGAAGATTACAGACGGTACAGACGTCGCGGAGGTAGACGAAAACAGCGGACAGGTCATCATCGTTGGTCATGGCTCATTCACCGTTCAGGCCGCGAAATCCGGCAAGGACCCCGTGACCGGCGTCACCAACTACGACGACGCCATCGCGACCTGGCCGATCACCGCGGATAAAAAATCTGTTGTCGCCACGGTGACGGCGGAGGACAAAAACTATAGCGGTGATGATGAGGCCACAATCCACGCTGAAGTGGAGACAGGCGTACTGCCTGGGGACCAGATTATCATCACCGACCTGAAAGGTGCGTTCAGCGATGAGAACGCCGGCGCGGACAAGACGGTGACCGTGAATTTCGACGGCGCGTGGATCGCCGGTAAAAATTCCGAGCACTACGACGTTTCCTACTCCAGCACAACCGTTACGGCGACCATCCACAAGGCGATCGCGAACATTAAGACCCCGCCGAATGGCGCGAGTTTAACCTACAACGGGACTTCACAGGCGCTGATGAACGACACCAGCTTGGTCGTTGATCCCGGCGGCGTGCTGGTGGAATACGCCATGAGCGAGGGTGGGCCCTATTCCACGGCGATTCCGGAGGAAACCAACGCGGGCACCTACACCGTCTGGTACCGCGTTCAGGAGACCCAGAATTACACCGGACTGGCTCCGGCGAGTGTGGATGTGGAAATCAAGAAAAAGCCGGTGACGCCCGATATCACGCTGAGCGGTGACGGCTTGTGGAAAGACGATACCTCCGCGTCACCCATACAGTACTATATCTACGATGGCGCCGCGAAGACGCCGACTGTCACGCTGAACGATGAGAATGGAAACGAGATTCCGGGCGGCGAGTACACGGTGGCGTACAGCAACAACACAGACGTGGGCATCGCAACAGTGACCGTCGCGGCCAAGGAGGGCGGAAACTATTCGTTTACGCCCAACCCCGCTACAAAGGATTTTAGAATCAAAGAGGAACAAGCCAAGGTTACCACCGCCCCGGAACCGGCGGGTCTTCCGCTCACCTTTAGCACCTACGCCCAGAAGCTTGTGACCGCGGGCGATGGGACCGGCGGCACAATGGTCTACTTTTTGGCTGACCCGGCTGACCCGGATAATTCGGCTGGAACCTATGAGGAAACCATCCCCACCGCGACCAATGCCGGTGAGTATACCGTATATTATAAGGTAGCGCACGATGACAACCACAGCGATTCTGCTGTGGGTCAGGTGAAAGTTACCATCGCCCCCAAGACGGTGAAGGACCCGACCATTGAGCTTGAGCTGCTGGACGACAACGGGGACCCGATTGACAGCTACACCTATGACGGCGATCCGAAAAAGCCCGCGGTCACAGTCAAGTACGGCAGTGATGTGATTGACGCGGGCGAATATAACATCATCTACAGCGACAACGTAGACGCTGGAAAGGGTACGGTCGATATCACTGACAAGCAGGGCGGCAATTACACTGTCACGGGTTCGGCGACGTTTGTGATTCTCAAGGCGGATATTAAGTTTGCCCCAGACCCGTCTGACGCTCAGGCTGTTTACAACGGGACGGAGCGGGAGCTGCTGAAACCGGGCACGACCAGCGGCGGCGAGGTCCTGTACGCGCTGAACAGCCCGACGAGCGCCTACACCGCCGCCATCCCTACGGCCATCAACGCGGGGCAGTACACCGTCTACTATAAGGTGGTCGGGGACAAGAACCACAACGATTTCGCGGTTCAGTCTGTGGCGGCGAGCATCCTGCCCTAGCCGCTGACCTCGGTCACCATTGAGCTGAGCCCCAGGGGCTTTGAGTACGACGGCCAGGTGAAGCTGCCCGAGATTACGGTTATGGATGGGAAGACGGTACTGCCCGAGGAGGAGTACACCTGGTCCTGTGATGTGGAGAATCCGACAAACGAAGGCGTATACACCATTACGATCGCCAATTCCGCGGGCGGCAACTACGACTTGTCCAACCTTACCGCTCCCACTAGCCAAGCCACCTTCACCATCGGCAAGACCGAGCAGGCGGAGCTGGTGATTGACCATAGCGATGCTGTTACGACCAATTATGGCGATACCTTTGCCCTGTCCGCCAGCGGCGGCTCCAGCAGCGGCGCCGTAACCTGGATTCCGACAGGTCCCGCGACCGTCGATACTGATGGCAACGTGGAGATCACAGGCGTGGGCGAGGTCACTATCACGGCGACCAATCCCGGAGATCAGAACTACCTGCCAGTCTCCGCCCAGTGGACGTTCACCGCCGCGCCCAAGCCCGTGACAGCTTCTGTTGTGGCTGCAAGCAGGGCGTATGACGGCACAACCGACGCCACGGTGACCTCCGCCAGTATCGCTGGCGGTGACCTGGTGGACAGCGGCGACGTGGTGACGATCGACAAGGCCAGCATCACCGCCGAGTTTGTCACCGCTTCGGTGGGCATAGGAAAGACCGTCACGCTGGATACCAGCAGGGTCAAGGTGACTGGGGATGACGCGGACAAGTACGCGATCAGCTATCCCGCCACAGTGACCGCGGATATCACCCAGGAGACCACAAGGTTTATCGCCAATCCGGAGAAAATCGACCCGTTGACCTACACCGGCCAGCTCCAGGCGCTGGTCACGGCGGGCGAGACCAATATGGGCTTTATTGTGTATTCGCTGGAGCGGAATGGAACCTACTCTACGGCGATTCCCACCGGGACCGACGCCGGGCTGTACACCGTCTATTACAAGGTGGACGGGACCACCGATTACACCGCCGAACCCGGCGGCTCGATTACCGTGACCATCGGCCGCAAGACCATTGGGGCCACCGTGGAGCCGTCGGAATCGTCCTATGTGTACGACAGCGCGAAGCATGAGCCGAGCATCACGGTCAAGGACGGCAGAACCGTCATTGACGAGGATCAGTACACGGTCACCTGGGCGGATGACAACAATCCGTTGGCCACAGACGTATTGACGAATGTCGGTACCTATACGGCGACCATCACAGGCAACGCCAACGGAAACTACGACTTCACCGCGACCGCCAAGGTGAAGATTGTCCCGGCGTCTCAGGCCGCGCTGACCATCACCGGCCAGCCCGACCATGTCTACTACGGCGACACGGTAAGGACGCTGAACACCACCGGCGGCACCGGACAGGGGGCCGTGGCCTGGAGCGTTACGGCCGGCGAAACCAGCGCTTTCTTTGATATGGGTACGAGCGTACTCCATATCAACGGAACCGGGCCCATCACAGTCAAGGCCGAACGGACAGTCCCCAACTACGGCACGGTCAGCGATACCTGGACTTTTACCGTGGAGCCCAAGCCGGTTGTGGCAGAAGTGACGATTTTGGCAAAGGACTACGACGGCACCACAGCCGTTGACGATGGGGATATCACGGCGGTTGTGAAAGCCAGCGCTCTGGTAGACGCTGACAATGACACCATCACAATCGACGACTTGATGGGCACCTATGACAACGCCAACGCTGGCACGAACAAGACGGTCGCGCTGAATGATTCCAATGTGAAGATAACGGGTGATACCGGCAAGTACGCCGTCAGCTGTCCCGCCACCGTCAAGGCGGACATCAACCCCAGGCCGGTCAGCGTATCGGTCGCGCTGTCAGGCAACGACTTGAAAACGGATAATAGCACCACTCCCCCGACATACTCCTACGAGTACGACGGCACTGAGAAAAAGCCTGCCGTTACGGTTGAGGGGACAGACGCGAGCGGCTACAGAGCCATACTCGCGCCCAGCGACTACACGGTGAGCTACGCCAATAACAAGAACGTTGATAACGCGACCGTGATCGTCACGAGAGCGGAGGACGGCAACTACAGGTTTACTGAGGCGAAAGTACCGTTTGCCATCAAAAAGGCTGCGGTACAGCTGACCCGTTTCCCCCAGGCGAATGACCTGACCTACACCGGACAGCCCCAGGAGCTGGTGGCGGCGGGCACCGCGATCGGCGGACACATTGAGTATACGCTGGATAATACCGCCCCCAACAGCTACAGCACGACCATCCCTAAGAGAACCGACGCGGGCACCTATACTGTATATTATAAGGTGGTAGGCGACGGCAACCACGAGGGCGGCACAACGTTTGACCAGATGTCTGTGACCATTAAGCCGAAGCCAGTGAATCCTTCGGTCACATTGATTCTGGCAAGCGATCCTCTCCCGTACACTGGTACAGCGCGGAAGCCCACCAGTGTAACCGTCACTGTAGATAACGCGCCGCTTGCTGAATATGTTGATTACACAATCAGGTACAGCGGCAACATCAATCCGGGCACCGCGACGGTCGAGATTCAAAGCGTGAGCGGGAGCAATTACCAGTTCTACACCACAAGGACCTTTGAGATCGCCAAGACCAAAGCGACCTTTTTAAAACTGCCAGAAGGCCTGACAGACCTGGTCTACACAGGGGAAGAGCAGGAGCTCATTGATGAGGATGGCATAGGGATCTCTCTGGAGGGCATTGTGGTCTATTCTCGGAACGCCGTAACCTATTCCGCTGACATCCCCACCGGAACCAAGGCGGGCGCCTACACCATTTTCGCCAAGGTGCTGGGCGACTCCACCCACGAGGACAGCGACATTAAGCCGATCGAGGCAAAAATCAACGTGAACAGGCCGGACCATCCGACCATCGAGCTGCCCGATGGCGACAGCTTCAGCTACACCGGCAGCCCGATCACGCCCGCCGTCATCGTGAGAGATGACAGCAATCGTATCATCCCGGCCACGGAGTACACGGTGAGCTACGAGAACAACACAGCGGTCAGCCCCAACAGCGCCAAAATCAAGATCACCAGCAAGGGGAGCAACTACAGCTTCACGGCGGAGAAAACCTTCGCGATTGTCGGCGCGGACCAGCTGCTGACCATTACCGGCAAGCCGGATACCGTTTACTATGGCGACGAGCTGAACCTTATCGCCACTGGCGGTTCCGCCGGCGGCGCGGTGACATGGACGACAGAGGGGCCTGTGGCCGGCGGCGATGGGCAGTTCAAGATTATAGGCAGCGGCAAAGTCACCATCACGGCGGCCAAGGCCGCGAACGGCAACTACGGAGCGGCCACCGGCGCGCTGGAGTTCTACGCCAACCCGAGGCCGGTCACAGCTACTGTGACGGCCAAGGATAAGCCCTACGACGGAAAGGCGGGTGCTGAGCTGTCAGTCATCTTTCGCGACCTGCTCCCTGGTGAGAGCATTGCCGAGAGCGGCTACGAGGTAAAGGGGCAGTTCTCCGATGCGGAGGCTGGGACCGACAAGACCGTCACCATTAGCCTGACAGTTACGGATGACACCATCAGCGCAAAGTATGCCATCGACTATAACCGCAAAACGACAGCGTCCATCACGCCGGTGGCCGCGAGCGTGGCGGCCGATCCACAAGCGATTTCGGGTCTCACGTATACCGGCAATGAGCAGGAGCTGGTGACGGACGGCACCGCGGTGGGCGGAAATTTGGTCTATTCTCTGAACGGTGTTGACTACACCCCCGGTATCCCCAAAGGGAAAGACGCCGGACCCTACACGCTCTGGTATAAGGTTATCGCCAGCGGTGGCAATTACAAGGACAGCGGTGCGCGGAAAATGACCGTGGACATTGCCCCGTACACAGGCGCGCTCACGGTTGAGTGTACACCGGATACCTTCCGGTATGACAACACGGCAAAGGCCCCCGCGACCATCCGGGTCCTGGACAGCAACAACCGCGCCGTCCCGGAGAGCGAGTACAGCGTGACGATTCCCTCCAACGCGATTGCGGCCGATACGTATACTGTTACTGTCAAAGACATCAGGAACAGCGGCAACTACGAGTTCGAGACTCCTGTAACTGGCACCTTCAAGATCGAGAAGACCAGCCAGGAACCCCTGTCCATCATTGCCAGCGAGTACACGGTTTACTACGGTGATACCTTCCGTCTGAGCGCGACGGGCGGATCCGGAAGCGGCGCGATCCATTGGAACGTCGCGGAAACCGCTGTCGCGGCGGTGGATGGGAACGGTGTCGTGACCGTAACCGGCACAGGCAGCTTCACCGTCAAAGCGTACCAGGAGGCCTCGGGCGGCTACGAGCAGTCCAACACGGCCAGCGTGACGTTTTACGCGGACCCGAAGCCCGTCAGACCGGTGGTGACGGCCAAGGACAAGACCTTCGATGGGACCAGGAACGCGGTTCTGAGCGCGTCCCTGGAGGCCGATGCCCTGGTGAAGGGGGATAATGACATCCAGCTCACCGTGGTAGGCCAATTTGATACAGCCGATGTTGGCACCAGCAAGCAGGTAGAGATTACATCGCATGGTGCCACGGGGGCGAACGTGAGCAAGTATCAGATCATCTGGCCTGTCAGCACAACGGCGTCGATCGCCAAGGCGGACGCGGCAATAGACACTCCGCCGGCTGCGCTCGATCCGGTTTACAACAAAGCCCCGCAGGCCCTTGTCAGCGGCGGCAGCACGGTTAACAGCATTGGTGTCATCAAGTACAGCAGGACCCAAGGCGGCGTCTATTCCACAGCCATTCCCAAGGGAACCAACGCCGGCACGTACAGCGTCTGGTACAAGGTGGAAGGGAGCGCGAACTACACAGGTCTCGATCCGGCGGAGATTTTGGTGACGATCGCGCAGGCGAAGCCGACCATTGAGACCCAGCCCACAGCATCCGGTACGGAGGGACAGACGCTGAACGAAATTGGCTTTAGCAAGGACGGCGCCGCCAACGTACCTGGCACGTTTGTCTGGAAGGACGGTACCATCAAGCCTCCCGTGGGAACCACTCAGCAGGATGCTATCTTCACGCCGGAGGACGCGGCCAACTATGAGGCGATTCCGATTCAGATTACTGTGACCATCAGCGCTGCCTCCGGTACAGGCAGCGGCACCAGCGGCACGCCGACAACGAGCACCGGAGGCACGCCGACAACTGGCGCCACCGGCACCTCCATGCGGACCACCGTCCGCAACGGTACGGCCAGCACCGTGGTGAGCGCGGCGGCGGGCAGCGGTCTGGTCCGGGAGGCGGCGGCAAATCAGAGCCAGAGCATTGTCATTCAGCCGGAGATCACCGGCGAGGTAACCAAAACGGAAGTCTCTATCCCGGCCTCGACGGTGAGTCAGATCGGGCGCGAGACCAGCGCGGCGCTCACCGTCTCCGCCCCCATCGCCGATGTGACCATCCCCAACTCGGCGCTGGATACGCTGTCCAGCGCTGGCGGCACCGTCAGGGTGGTCACCGAGCAGGTGGAACAGACCGTTGTACTGACCCTGACCGCGGGCGGCGAGACCGTGGAGCGCGTTCCGGGCGGCGTGACTCTTACCGTCCCGGTGGAGGACGCTGGCCCCGGCACCGTAGCGGTGCTGGTCAATGAGGACGGCACACGGGAAACGCTGCGGAAGGTTGTCGTGGAGGACGGAAGTCTGAGTATTCCGCTGAGCGGCTCCGCTACGGTGGAGATTGTGGACAACAGCAAGGACTTTACCGATGTCCCAGCCACAAGCTGGGCGGCTGACGCCGTGGCCTTTGCCAGCGCCCGCGAGCTGTTCAGCGGCACCAGCGAAACCACGTTCAGCCCTGAAGAAACCATGAGCCGCGGCATGCTGGTCACCGTGCTTTACAGGCTGGAGGGCCTTCCGCCACAGGATCTGACCAGTGTGTTCAACGATGTCGGCGGCGAGGACTGGTATGCGGACAGCATCGCCTGGGCCTCGGAGAACGGCATCACGAACGGCTACGGAAATGGCCAATTCGGTCCCAAGGACAGCGTCACACGGGAGCAATTTGTTGTAATGCTCTGGAAGTATGCGGGAAGTCCCGTGGCGAACGGACGGACCCTTAGCTTCACGGACGCGGATCAGGTTAGCGGCTACGCTCTTGAGGCGCTGTGCTGGGCTGTAGAAAACGGCATCCTCAGCGGCTACAGCGATGGCCAGCTTGCCCCTGGAGGAACAGCGACCCGTGCCCAAGCGGCGCAGATGCTGAAAAACTTCATGGAAAACACCTGATATCCGGGCGTTCCATCAGCTTTGCCCACAGTCCAAAACCACCCAACTGCTGTTGGGTGGTTTTTATTTATAATACAGCCAAAAAAGTCAGTCCCCGGTCCGGCAGGGACAGACGGCTTTTCCCTTTTTCGCGATTGAAATCACAAAAGACACAGCCCGAAGGCTGTGCCATAATTCGTGAGGATTATTTTCTATGCGCGGAGGTTCAAATCCCCCAGCGCGCGTCCTAATTGTTCTGACCCAATCAATAGCCGTAAAAAAGCTGACAAACGTTTGGAACAAACACAGTTTGGCGCGAAAATTTGTCAACTCGTCATATCTGAGAGTTCTGCGTTAACTGCCGCGAGTATGTGTTCCGCAGCCATGCTCCCCGCAGATGTGTTCCGCTCCATGGTGGTCGTGGTGGTCACAGCGCGCATTGGCGTCAAAGTCCAGCTCGCCCTTGAGCAGAGCCTGCACCGCGTGGTCAGCCTCGCCGGATACGCCGCCGTACAGCTGGATACCGGCCGCCGCCAGGGCCGCCTGAGCGCCGCCGCCAATCCCGCCGCAAACTAAAGCGTCCGCTTTCAGAGCGGTGAGCACGCCGGCCAAAGCACCGTGTCCGCTTCCGTTGGTGCCGACCACCTCGGATGACACAACTGTACCATCCCGCACATCATAAATCTTAAATTGCTCCGTACGGCCAAAGTGCTGAAAAATCTGGCCGTTTTCATAGGTTACCGCAATTCTCATAACAGCATCTCCTTTTTGTTTTTCATATTGCTGGCGGTACTGCCGCTTAAAGCAGTCCATACATCCACAGCCGGTGCCTTTTCCGTCGCAAAGCTGGAACTCTCCGCCTTCAATGTGGAGCGGAGCTCCTTCCACCAGCGCTTCCGCCAGCTTTTTTCGAGCGCTGTCGTAAATTTTCTGCACCGTCGTCCGGGCCACCTGCATCCATTCCCCGCATGCTTCCTGGGAAAACTCCTCTTTGTCGATCAGCCGGATCGTTTCATACTCATCCACGGTTAAAAGAATCGGGGACCGCCGCGCCTCCGCGTGGGCAGGCAGAAACTCCAAAACCCTGGGAAAATGACAGACCTTTCTGCGTTTTACAGGTCTTGGCATAGAACCGCCTCCCCATTGATATACCTGAATTATAGGGCGGTTAAGGGCATATGTCAAGAATGAAATTGACATATGCCCTTAATTGCTATATACTGAGTACAGCTTTGGGTAAGGAGAGCGCACCATGGAGTTTGCAGAGTATTTTCCCGTTTGGGACCACATGACGCCCCAGCAGCAGCAGGCAATTTCCGCCGGCCTGGTCAGCCGAAGCGTAAAAAAAGGGACCATACTTCACAGCGGCGGCACGGACTGTACCGGCCTGCTGCTGATCAAAACCGGCCAGCTTCGGGCCTTCATCCTCTCCAGGGAGGGGCGGGAGGTCACCCTCTACCGGTTGTTTGACCGGGACATCTGCCTGTTTTCCGCCTCCTGCATGATGCGCTCCATCCAGTTTGATGTGGCCATCTCGGCGGAAAAAGATACGCGGCTGTGGATTATTCCTTCGGACATCTATAGGCCGATCATGGAGCGGTCCGCTTATGTGGCGAACTATACCAATGAGATCATGGCCTCCCGGTTTTCGGAGGTCATGTGGCTGATGGAGCAGGTCATGTGGAACAGCATGGACAAACGGGTGGCCGCGTTTTTGCTGGAGGAAGCATCCATTGAGGACGCGAACCGCTTGCGCGTCACCCATGAGAGCATTGCCAACCACTTGGGCACGCACCGGGAGGTAATCACCAGGATGCTCCGCTACCTCCAGAACGAGGGGATGGTCCGGCTGTCCCGGGGCACGGTGGAGCTTACGGACCGGGCGAAGCTGGAGGTTTTGGGCGGCGCGGTGAATATTTGACCAATCGGAGCGGTCCGCCATGGATCCGGCGGACTGCTCCTTGATTTATTGGTCCATTCCGCAGGCGGAAGCGGCCTCCACCAGACAGCGGTCATGGGTCACCGCGGCATAGAATCGGAAGCCCCCGGCGAAATTATACGCCTCATACCCGTACCCGCTCAAAACGCGGCAGGCGATATAACTGCGCAGGCCGCTCTGGCAGATCACATAGACCGGTTTGCCCCGTTCGACCTCATCCAGCCGCTCGCGCAGTTCGTCTACAGGAATGTTTTTGAATCCATCAATATGCCCCCCGCCGTACTCGGCCGCGGTTCTGACATCCAGCAGGGTAACGCTTCCATCTTGGGGCAGGCGGTCCAGGTCCCCCAGAAACCACTGTTTGAGAATCCCCTGTTCGATGTTGTCAACCATAAAGCCGGCCATATTCACTGGGTCCTTGGCGGAGGAATAGGGCGGCGCGTAGGCCAGGTCCAGGTCCTTCAGTTCGGTGGCTTTCAGTCCGGTGTGGATCGCGGTGGCCAACACGTCAACGCGCTTATACACGCCCTCATAGCCC
>ERZ779632.938-NODE-938-length-13596-cov-14.640204_pt1 | contig 13596 bp, 10 predicted proteins | sample MGYA00514194_ERZ779632 | MGnify/ENA primary metagenome ERZ779632 (study PRJEB29562, sample SAMEA4376704) | mouse gut metagenome | isolation source: Cecum | study: EMG produced TPA metagenomics assembly of the A DSS colitis mouse model was used to assess the...
GGCAATATACATCATGTCGCTGTCGCAGTACACATAGGAGGCGTTGTATCCCTGCCCTGAATGCTCCTGCCCCAGCAGATAGTATTCACCCACCCGGGCAAGCTCCGGCAGTTCTTTCAGCGCCGCCACATGGTCCGCCTCCACGCCGGTGAAGACCGCCTCATAGGTGTCGGCCACCTGATTACGCTGAATCTGTGCAACAGAAACGGATATAACCGCTGCAAAACAGATCAGAAACGCCGCCAGAGCAACTGCAATTACCACCATCAGGTTCCGGCGTTTCTCGCTGGCGAGGCTGCGCTTTGCAAGCTTTTTCACAATAGCGCCGGTATCATTTTCAAAAGGCCATGTCATGTCTGTCTCCCTCCAATCATTCTGTCGCCTTAATTCGCTCCACAAGGGAAAGCTTTCTGGTATAGCGGACTGCGCAGACTGAAAACACTCCCTGCACCAGAAGCAGTGCGGCTCCGAACAATAGCACCTGGACCGCCGGGAAGTGATAGGTGAGTGTCCCAAACATGCCGATCCGGTCGAAGACTTTGCACACGGCCAGACTACACGCCGTTCCCAGTGTCAGGGTGGTCAGTAGCGTGATTACCACATAGTACAGGCACTCAAAAGACAGCATTTTGGACAGCTGCCGGTCACTCATGCCTACGGACTGGAACACACCGAACTCCTGCTGGCGGGTGAGCAGATTGGTAATCAGGGTATTGGCAAGGTTAATCAAAGCGAACACAAAGATAAAGACCAGGATGCCGTAGTCCCGGGCTAGTTCTCCCTGCAGGCCGCGCTCCAGCTCGGCGGACAGGTCGTCCAAACCGGAGATTACCACCCGCTGGTCGGACACGGCGCCGAACACCGCCCGCCGCAGCTGATTGCTGTCCCGCCCCGTATGGAGATTGACATAGCCGGTAAAATCCTGAATTTCCGGATACAGGGCGGACAGTTCCTCTTCGGGCAGAATAAAGAAATGAGATGAGCTGCCAATCTGAACATCCCGCACAATGCCCATCACCGTATAGGTCTTCGTCCGTCCGTTGTAGCAGGAGACAGTGATCGTATCCCCGACCTGATAGCCGGTCCGATAGATTTCTCTCAGCGCACTGCCGGCAGGACAGACCAGAATGCCGTTTCCATCCAGAAGCTGCTGGTAGTCCGCTGCTCCATCCAGAACTGCATCGCCCACGTACATCTCCTTCATATCCTCCCGGGAAATTCCCCTGACAACAAAGGGCTCATGCGCCCGATTTCCGGGAATGGCGCTGATGGCGGGAATCTCCACGCAGGCCAGGCTGTAGGCTGTGACATCATCCACGCCGGGGAGGGCGGCCAGCTTCTCCTGCAGGGGCAGCCCCAGGGGATTCTCCTTCTGCATCTCCACAAATTCCCAGCCGGCGTGATCTTCATATTGCAACAGATACTGGCTCCTGTCTCCGAATTGAGACTGAGCCATTTCCTTGACGTCCACCGAGTTTGCGTAGGCGGAAATGCAGAGCAGCAGAATCCCAGTCAAACTTAAAGAAAGAGCCGTTACAAACGCCTTTTTCCGGTTCCGGGAGAAATTCATCAGAGCCAGCCGGGGCATGGTCAGACGGCGATGAAGCTGCCTGGAGACACTGCGTCCCTGCTGCCCGGAATATGCAGTGGTACGGATGGCCTCAATGGCTGAGACCTTTCCCGCCATCGCCATGGGTTTTCTGGTGGCGATCAGGACGGCGCCATAGGTAAGGAGGAAAACCACCACTGCAGAGCGGATATTGTCGCCCCAGGACCAGTAGCCGGGGACTGCGATCAGCGCCATGCCTGCGGCGCAGATCAATCCGATGGGAATGGCAACAGCGGTCAGGAAGCGCCTCTCCCGCCTGACTACCCGCTTCAACTGCTTTGACGTGGTTCCCAGCACTTTCAAACGGCCGTATTCCCGCATTTTGCCCATGACGGAGATGTAGAAAATGTTGTAAATCACAATGGAGCAGACCACGGCAATCAGGAGTGCCGCAGCATAGACCTCCATCCCATTTCCAAGATACAGATCCACCATACCAAAATAGCTGGAGCTGTAAAAGGTTCGCTCCTCCGGAATGCCCATTTCCGAAAAGAACTGTTCAATATCTGCCCGGAGCTGAGCCGGTTCCATGCCCTGGCTCCCAGCAAAGCGGAACCGCAGCTCATAGGGGGCATTGTGGCTGTCCGCCTCCACAGCTGCCTCCGGAATCCAGACCGTGAAGATCCGGCTGTCATTCTCCGCCTCTAAAATACCTGTGACCGTATAGGACTTCTCGCCGCTGCCCAAATCCAGAACCACTGTCTGACCAACCTCCCCTGAGAGACCAAAATAACGGAAAAAGGAGCGTTCCACGCACAACTCATTCTCCTTTTGTGGATAAGCCCCGGTAATCTCACCGTAGCCCATCAGGTCAATCATCTCTTTGCTTACATAGCTGACGTTCAAAACACTGTCCTCATGACGGGCGGTTCCCGTCTCGACAGTACAACCCCATTTCTCAAACTTTCCGGCGTCCACAAGCCGGGCGACCTCTTCCCTGGTCAACCCGCTGCACCCGGCCTGATACTGCCCCAGGATACCATCCAGCGTCTTCATCTGCTGGGCGGAATAGAGAAAACAGAGGCTTCCCATCAGGCAGACGGCAAGGGCGATCGTAAGAATAATAAAAACACTCCGACGTCTGTCTGCTTTTATGCTCCGTACTGCCAGTTTCTTTTCTACGATACTGGTATCATTTTCAAAAGGCCATGTCATATCGGCCACCTCCTTCTATGAAATTCTAAAAAATACACTTATCGCAGAGCTTCCACCATTGATGACTTGCTTTGCTGCTTTAAGGCACTTGTTGTAATCAGCACACTACATAAAATAATAATCGCACAATTCAAAATTGTAATACCCAATGGAAATTCATAATTCAAATAGCTCATCAGGCTGTTTTTCAAAAATGAGCAAAGAACATATCCAATTCCTCCACCAATTATCACAGATAATACAAGTCCCATGCCGACTACGATCAATCCCTCTTTATGAACCATCACGGATAATTGTTTTTGGGACATTCCCACGGAACGCATGAGAGAAAATTCCCTGCTCCTTACGATAATTCCCGTCAAAATGGTATTCAACAAATTCATCACAGAAAAACAGCCAATTAAAACAATGGCTATTGCAAGGGCTGACTGTGTTCCCTGCAGGAAGTTTTCATTCTGGGCAATGGCCGCAGAAAGGGAATCCACACTCAGCTGCGGGTGATCTGATACAATCTGGTCTATTTCGTTTTCTGCCTGCTGTTCCAAAGAATCCTCTACACGAATCACATACTGATATGTGAGATTGCTGTGTGCGATTTTTTGCATGGAATCAACCGGTAATAACAGCATATCTATTTTATCGCCATGATTTCCGATCTTACTTTCGTCAAGGACTGCCGCAATCTCAAATTCCAGATTCTCCGTATTCTGCCCATCAAAAATCTTCAGCGTTACAGACGAGCCGGCCTCTGGATAAAAACCAAAATACTTTTCAAAGTCATTTGGCCTGCCAATCACCATCTGATTCTTGGATGCCATTTGCCCATAATCTGACAGGTTTCCATTTAAGAGACAGCTTTGCAGCAAATCCATATCTGCTTTCTCAAATCCCACGATTTCAGCATCTGATTCCAGGGCCTGCAGGTCATAGGAAACCGGGAGATGCTGGTCGTTCATGATCTTTTGCACACCTGGTAATTGCGAGAGTTCTTTTTCCACTTCCTCCGTAAAAGGGCTTGATCCCTGCAGAATCTCCAAAGGATTTTCCATCAGCTCCTGATTTGAGATCCTTAAAACGAACTGTCCTCTTGCAAATCCGGATAAAGACATATCTTCTGCATTGATGGAAGAAAGGACAGAGGATAAACCTAACAGCAGGACGCCAGTCAGGACAAGGGAGGCGGCCGTCAGTATATTCTTTTTCTTATAACGCAAAACCTGGTTGACTGCCAAAGACCCCGGCGTCAGCCTATGCTGCCTATGTTTACCTTTCGGCCCCTTATTTTGTTCATAGCGGGAAGCCTCTATGGGTGAAACGGCCGCCGCTATCTTAGCAGGCTTTTTGATGGACAGGCGCACAGTGGCATAGGTCAACGCAACAACAACCGGGCATATCCATAGTACATTCCATAATCCAAATCCATGGGGAATCAAAAGATAAGCCACTGCAATTCCCGCAATCAGTCCCATCGGAATTGCAGGTAACATCAGCAAAGTCCCCTCCCTGAGAACAAGCCTTTGAATCTGTTTTGCTGTCATACCTATTGTGCGGAGCTGTCCATATTGTTTAATGGAATTGATAATGGAAATATAAAAAATGTTGTATATAACCAAAACACCAGCGATCACGATAACAACCAGCCCGGCAACAGCCGCCAGAACCATCAATGCCGAAGGCTGGCTAAGGTTCAGATACGCTTCATTATAAGAAGGAGCCGCTTTACAGCCTGCATCAGCCGCTATCTGTGATATTAGGTTTTTTACATCCCCAGAGCCCGCATCTAAATTTACACGGAGCATGACTGCCGGTGAAAAGCGATCCCATCCATCCATTTCTGAGAAGTATTCTTCAGAAACCATAGCCGCATATAAGGAACGGTCAGTGCCTTTCGCCCCTGTCTTCAGGTATCCTGTTATAAGAAAGGATTTTTCCTGGCCGTTGTCTGGGTCTGGCAGCCGGATGGTATCTCCAATTTTAGCATTTATCTTCTGCCGGATTAAATATTCCTGTTCAATCAGGATCTCATTCGCTTTCTCCGGCATTTTCCCCTCAGAAACAGACAGCCCATTTAATGTAAGTGCATCATTGTTGCAATACGAAATATTAAGGCGGTCATTTCCGGATTTCACGCTGCCAATGGACGCTGTGAATCCGCATAGATCCACCCGCACATCATCACTCAATTTCTGGTATTGTTCTTTTTCTATGCCGGAAATAAGCGCATGATAAGACCCCGTGATGTTATTGCCTCCCTTTTGGTTCACTGTAATAATCCCAGAAACCAGGAGCAATACGGATGCCATCAAAAATGTTGCCAATGAAATGGCAGTAACCGTAAAAATTTTCTTCAAACGCTCTTTCTTTAATTGAGCAGACGCTAATTTTTTAATAACAGCGCCGGTATCATTTTCAAAAGGCCATGTCATGTCCTACACCTCGTATTCCGTCACACGAAGCTGCTCTACGACACTATTTTTTCTGCAATACCGGCCAGCCCATTTTGTAAGGGCCAATTGAAGCATAAAAACTAACAGGACATATAAGAAAACCGGTATTACAGGAAAAGTATAATTTACGAAGCTGAATCCAGGCACATTCCCTATGGCAGAGCATATTGCTTTTCCAATTCCCAGACCACAGATAAGGGAAGCGGCAAAACTGCCAGCCGTTTGAAATGCATTTTCAAATCCTATCATATGATAAAGCTGTCTGTGGCTTAAGCCAACCGCCCGGAACAATCCCATTTCTTTCCTTCTGGAAATGATATTTGTCATACTGGTATTGACCAGGTTGATAATACTAAATATGACAATGACCGCTAACAGCGCATATGCCGCAATGGAAATTGTGCTGAACACGCTTTTGTATTGCATCGTCATATCTTTTAATGTTTTAAGGCGCAAAGTATCGCTTGCCAAAACCAATGAATGTAATTCATCCTCAATTCCAGCATAACTGTCTGTCTTTGCCCGGATCACAAACGCACTGCTTGCATTATAGGGAACCATCTGTTCCATTTCACCTGCCGGAAGGATAAAGCTGACAGATCTGTCCCTGTCAAAAACAATCGCAGATACGGTATAAGTAAGGCTGTTTCCTGCCTGTGAAAAAGTGACGGTATCGCCCACCTCATAGCTCTTATGCAGGTATTCTAATTCCGGACTGCCCATGTTAATGATAAGGGAGTTTTCCCCTGTATGGTCATAACCCGGCAATTCCCCGATCATTATCTTGTTCTTTAATTCCTTATAATCCTCTGTGTTCATACTCCGGATTGCCGTTTCCATTCCATCTATCCCGACGCATATCTCCTGCTGGCAGATAATTTCATCTACCCCGTCAATTGACAAAATATCATTTTTCAATTCATCTGTCAGTAGATTGTTTTCCTGCAGCTGAGTGAGGGAAAACGTAGGCGTGACCAGCGCCCGGTTCAATTCCACCACATAACTTCCCTCATAAGGGAAGGCCTGTTTCGCCCTTTGCTCAGGATCAAGGGAGGATAGTAGGGAAGAAATCCCTATAAACATCATTCCGCTCAAAGCCAGTGAAATAAAGGTCAATATACTTTTCTTCCTGTTACGGAACAGGTTCATAGCCGCAAGTGAAAACGGCGTAAGATGCTTCCCGCTCTTTTTCCTCTTTTTTGTTCCGCTATAACCGCTATAATGGAATGCTTCCACAGGTGAAACTGACATGGCAATCTTTGCCGGTTTTAAAACAGACAGCCTTACACAAATAAATACAGCGATTCCTGATAAAAATGCAATCACAATATCTGGAAGCAGCTGAAAAGCACTCCGGTCTATCAAAAAAGATAACATCGCGCCTGCCATACATCCAAACGGAATGAAATGAAGCGCAAGATAGTTTCCTTCCCGTGAAATAATCTGTCTGATTTGCTTCTTCGTAGTACCAATCGTGCGCAGCTGTCCAAAGGAAGCTACATTATTTATAACCGAAATGTAAAATATATTGTAGACAACCAGGGAACATACACCGATTAAGACCAACCCAACGAGCAAAACCGTCAGTACCGTCTCTTTTGACATGTTATTGCTGTCAATGTATAAATTATTTACCTGAATATTGTCTGCAGAGATCCCACAATCCAGGCCAATCGTCCGTATCAGCTCTTTTAATTCCTGATTGGTATATTTTGCAGTATCATGGACAGAAACCATAGCTGCCACCGGCCCAGTGGAAAGAGCAGGGTTTTCCCACACAAAATTCTGTGAAACAATAGCGTTATAAGCAACCCTGTCCCTGTCATTCTCAGCGGTTGTCTGAATAAAACCTGTAATCCGGAAATCTTTAGTTTCTAACTGACGGCTTGCCTGATTGCGATAATGAAGGGATATTGTGTCGCCGATCCCCGCTTTTAGAGTCAGGGCATCTATATATCCCCTTTCCACGAGCAATTCATCCGCTGCCTGGGGCATACGTCCTTCCAACAGTGTGATGTTGGAGAGCTGCATGGTTGTTTCATCAGAACATACCATACCCATTGTGATGCCATTTACCTGTTCCGTCATGCCGACAGACTGATATACACCCACTTTTTGAATATGGGGATCTTCTTTCAGCAAAGAGATATTCTCCTGTGAAAGGTTTTGGAAAATTCCCTGATATGCAGTTGATGCCGCATATTCATTTGTAATGTTATATGCATAAGAAGAAACAAACGCCATAATGGCTGCCGCCATAAAGATAATGATCCCAATCAGACGATTCCTGAAACGGTTCTGTCCAATACGGGCATTTGATAACCTATGGGTAACAGCGCTGGTATCATTTTCAAAAGGCCATGTCATGATCTGCCACCCCCTTACTCCACGATCCTGCCGTCCTCAATCCTTATGATCCGGTCAGCAAGCTGGGCAATCTCGTTATTATGGGTAATCATGACAATGGTCTGGTTAAACTCCATACTGGTACGCTTTAAAAGCCCCAGCACATCGGCGCTGGTCTTGGAATCCAGATTTCCGGTGGGCTCATCGGCCAGGATGATGGCCGGTTTGGTGATCAGGGCGCGGGCAATGGCGACACGCTGCTGCTGTCCGCCGGAAAGGTTATTCGGCATATTCTGCAGTTTATCTTGAAGTGCCAGCATCCCCACGATCTCGTCCATGAACTTCTTGTCTGCTGTATCTCCGTCCAGCTCCACAGGCAGGACAATGTTCTCATACACATTCAGGATCGGCACAAGATTATAGTTCTGGAAGATAAAGCCGATGTTGCGGCGGCGGAAGATGGTCAGCTCCTCGTCATTCTTTTTGGCCAGCTCATCCCCACGGACAATAACATTGCCGGACGTGGGCGTATCCAGCCCGCCCATCATGTTAAGCAGGGTGGATTTCCCACTGCCGGACGTTCCGACAATCGCCACAAACTCACCCTGTTCCACAGAGAGGCTGACACCATCCAGGGCGCGGGTAATGTTTGGCTCACTGCCATAGTACTTTTTCAGATCGATTGTTTGTAATACATTCATAATCAAATGCTCCTTTCCTTATCTCTGTCCTGTTTTTCAGGACATACAGGTATACCCTTGTGGTGTTTCAAGGCTTTCTACCTGTTGATTAAAGAACAAAGTTCTAAGAACCTTGTTCTTCGGACATTATAAAATCCAAATGTCACAGAAATGTCCGAAGCAGCATAAAAAATGCGGCTGAAATGTTACAAGACTCGGACATTTCAAAAAATTATCTTGTAGGGAGCATAATGGAAAATTCCGAACCCTTGCCCGGCTCTGAAACCACTTTGATATAGCCGCCCTGCCTCGTTACGATCTCCCGGGTCAGATACAGGCCAATGCCCACGCCTTGCTGTTCGTGTACTTCTTCCTCACGATAGAAGCGCCGGAAAATAGCCGCCTGATTGCTCTCGGAAATCCCCTTGCCGGTATCGGACACACTCAGTTTTACATACATTTCCCATTGCTCTGCTGAAATTCGGATTGTTCCTCCGGACGGGGTATATTTCACTGCATTGTCCAGCAGGTTGAATATGGCTTCCGCTGTCCACTTGCTGTCATGGGAAAGGAGAAGATCCTCCGGACAGTCCACCGTTACGGAAATTCCCTTTTTCTCCGCCGCATACACGATACCGCTGCAAGCGGTCGCCAGCGTGTCGATCAGCAGGGCGTCTTTCTTTTCCAACCGGATTGCCCCGGTTTCCAACCGGGAGGTTTTCACAAGAGCCTGAAAAAGAAACTCCAGCTTGTCCGTCTGGTTCCGGATGCCCTTAAGGAACTCCATCTGTTCTTCTTCTGTGACCGGCTTTGAAAGCAGCGTGTCCGTCACCATTTTCAGATTTGCCACCGGTGTTTTCACCTGATGGGAGACATCCGATACCAGCATCTGCAGCTCCTGCCGTTCCTCATCCACCTTCCTCCGGTTCTCCTGCATGATTCCATACAGCCGCGAAAGACGGTAGCTGATACGGGCAAAGAGTGTTTCACTGTCCGCAGTGCGCACAGGCTCCCCGTTTCCGCTTATCATCTGGTCCATTGCCTGACACAGCTCCCCGGTAAATACGGAAAGCCGTTTGCCAAAGGCAATCGTCAGAAGGAACATCCATGCAAGGGCGCAGAGCGTCAGTAATATACCGACAATCAGCATCCATATCTGTCCTGTCACCACAAGGAAAACCGCGCAGATGGCCAGCATGGAAACTGCCATACCGCCGCTGACCAGCAGGAATATCCTTTTTACAGAGATTCTCCCCAGATTCATTTTCTTTCGCCTCCCATCCACTGATACCCAATCCCGTAAATCGTTTTGATATAAGTATCGCCATCCGCCTCAATCTTGCCCCGGATACGGCTGATGGAGGTTGTCAGTGTGTGTTCGTCCACATAGTTTTCATCCGCATCCCACAGCCGCTCCAGAAGGCGCTGTCTGGTCAGGATCTGTTTTGGATTTTTGCAGAACAGGTACAGCATCTTATATTCCATGGGGGAAAGGGTAAGAGGCTTTCCATTCAACGAAGCTGTCTGTTCTGAGAAGTCCAGGAACAGCCTGCCGTCATCATAAAAATCCTTTGCCATTCCCCGGTGTTCCAGCATAGCGAACATCGCCCGTATTTTCCGCAGCAGCGCCCCAATGGAAAAGGGCTTGGTGATATAATCCACCGCCCCCACTTCATACCCCCGGATCTGGTCGCTCTCCTGGTCGTTGGCCGTCAGGAAGATCACCAGCGTGTCAGGGTTCTCCGGTTTTATGAGCCTGCACAGGTCATAGCCGCTGCCATCCGGCAGGTTGATATCCAGAAGTACCAGGTCATATTCCGTCTGCGTCAATAACTCGGTGGCTGTGCCGGCATTCAGAGCTGATACGGTATCATAACCCTCAGAGATCAGGTTGTAAGTCAGCGTTTTATTTAAAAGGTCGTCATCCTCTACCAGTAAAATCTTTTTCATATCCACACTCCTCTGCTTTTTTACATAGATAAACATACAAATGTCCGCGAAATGTTACAGTAGGCAACTTTTTTCATCCTATGCCCGGATTCCTTTCCAGAATATTTGTCTATCTAAATTCCATAAATTTTTTTGGGGTGCAGACAGTCTTCGTCAGCTGTCTGCACCCCGCCTCTTTCATCCTATATTCATCAGCTAATATCCCGCTTCCGATATACCTTTACCGCAATCCGGTATGAAATAAAAAAACAGATACCAGAAATGATAAGTACAATATGGAAAGCCAGAAGGATATTCTCCTTTACAGGAAAAAGCAAATTGATAAGAAGAACAAGCCCCGTAATAATCCCTGTTGACGCCATAAATGACATCATAAAGACAATCTGCGATTTCTCCGGGTCAAACAGATATGCACACGGCAGGCTGATGCCCCCTGCCAACAGGGTAGCGCTCATCCCGATAGATCCGTACAGTAACAGCGAGTGAAGCGTGATATCCATACCGAAACAGGCAAGGACGGCACAGGGTACCAGCGCTGTCAGCATTCCCAATACGGCAAGCAGGATATAAAACAGAAACTTCTCACCAATGATCTGGTTCCTTGATACCGGCATGGTAATGACATTTTTGTTCCATTTGGATGCCGCGTCACTGGTAATGCTGATAAAGGCTGCTGTTGTAGCGGCAACCGGAGCCAGAACCAGAAGTGCGCTGGTTTCCAGCAAAAAGGATAACCCAAAGCCCAGAACAACCAGGCTGACAATCGTTACGAGAATATTGCTCCTGGCAATATAGAGATCTTTCACCAAAACACCTTTCATCACTTTTCCCCCTTTACATAAAGAAGCATAATTTCATCAATCGTTGCCGGGACAACCAGGGCTTTCGGATATTTTTTCTGCATCCTCTCCCGGTCTGAAACCAGTATCTGCCATTCATAGTCCATTTTACGGTACGATATAATATCGGATTTATCCAGCGCGTCAAACTGCGCCGCACCGCACTTGATGATGCCATACTGTTCGGTCAGTTCGTCTTTGGGTTTCTCAAAAACCACTTTCCCTTCATGGATGAATACGATATAATCGGCAATCTTCTCTAAATCACTGGTAATGTGGGAAGACACCAGAATGGAATGTTCTTCGTCCTGCACGAAATCTAAAAGCATATCCAGAATATCATCCCGGACAACCGGGTCTAAGCCGCTGGTGGCTTCGTCCAGGACCAACAGCCTGGAATGATGGGAAAATGCAACAGAGATTGCCAGCTTCATCTTCATTCCTTTTGAAAACTGTTTGATCTTCTTATCCGCCGGCAGGGAAAACTGTTTCAGCAGACGCAAATAAGCCTGTTCGTCCCATGTCCTGTAAATGTTTTTCATAACCCGGTTCAATTTTCGGGGAGAAAGAATTTCCGGATAATTGCTGCCATCAAACACGACGCCAATCTGTTCTTTGACGTCCCCGTCCAGTTCCTCGCTGTCCAAAATGGATACAACACCGTCTTCCTTTTGAATCAGCCCTAAAGCCGCATTGATGGTTGTGCTTTTTCCTGCGCCGTTTTCTCCAATCAGTCCGACAATGGAGCCACTGGGAACGGTAAACGAGACGTGGTCCAAAACAAAATCCTGATAAGTTTTGGTGAGCCCTGATACCATGAAAGCATTTGTCATCGCTAATCCTCCTCGTATAATAATGTTAATAAGCTAATTAGTTTATCAAGCGGTATTCCGCTCATACGGGCAATTTCTATCGCGTCATTGAAACAGCCCTCTATCTTTTTTTGCTGTTCTTCCAAATAAAAGTCCTGATTTTGGACAGATACATAGCAGCCTTTCCCGGCTGTTGTTTCAATAAAGCCCTCCTCCTGCAGGATGTCATATGCCTTCTGCACGGTCAAAACACTGATCTGCAGCGATTTTGCAAGGGAACGGATAGAGGGAAGCGCTTCCCCTGCCTTCAGTTCGCCGCTCATAATCTGTGTTTTTATCTGTGACACAATCTGCTCGTACAGAGGACGACTTGCCTTATTACTTACAACAATCTCCAAACTGCCACCGCCTTTCCGTCTTATACTGTATTGTATATACAAATACAGTATAAGACATTATGAGGCAACCGTCAAGAGAATTACAAAAATCCCATTGCCTTAGCGACGGGATTTTTGTATATGGCTATGTAGATATTAAAATCTGGTTTTACAGACATTCTCTGTATCAGCAAATTTATTCAACTGTGATCACAACAATTTTCACAGCTTCATCTGGATGCTCTTCATCAAAATCAATCAGCCCACGGTAACTGATCTCTACTTTATCGCCCACGGCAATCGAGGGTTTCCCTTCTGCTTCCTGAGCACTCTCCGTAGAAAATCCTTCCAGTATCTGGGCATTCTCCGTGGAAAAATAATAGAGCATGTCATCATCCGGGTTTTTGATTGTGATTGTGTTACCTTCATACTTTTCAACAATTCCGGCAATGGGATCGCCCTCTATGTTTTCCTCGTCTTCCGGAGAAACTTTTTCATCCTCTTCTGTACTCTCCGGCTTTGACGGTTTCACAAGATTCGTTTCTACTTCCTCAGCTTTTGTATCTGCGGTTTCTTTCTGATCCGTTTCCTGTGGGGAATCAGTCTCCACAGATACTGCATCCTCTTTTGATTCGGATGAGCAGGCGGTAATCCCCATTACCAAAACTATCATAAATATTAGAATACATTTTCTTTTCATAATCTTCCTCCTCTTTTTCTAAAAGAACCGTATTTCTGTAGCATGAAATTCATCATTTTTAAAGCTGCCTTTCATTTCAACGGACATATGCTCTTTCAAATCCTGAAATCCGGCCTCTTTGTCTTCATGGTTTTCCCCGCTTCCATCCGTGGTTCTCATATAAAAGAGGGTATCCTCCTCAAAAAACACATGAATCAACTCGGTGTTAGGAAGATCAGCATTGGAGCTTGGAGAACTGTATGATAAAGAACCGTCATCAAGAATTTTCACTTTCTTTTCAGCAATGAAAAATGAATTCTCTTCCATTTTCCAAACCTTACCCAGAAAATCCGCATCGACAGCAGTTGCAACATCCGGCTCTAAAACATGCCATTTTCCTGCTGTATTTTCCTGTGGCTCCTCTGCGCTCCCATCCACGCCTTCTAATGGCGCATCATTTGATTCCTCCGGTGATGCTTCATCTGCCTGATTTTCTTCTGTTTTAACAGCAAATTCAGAACCGGAACCGCATCCTGTAATCATTGTGCTCAATATACAGACAGTACCGAATACTATCATTGCCTTTTTCAGTTTCATAAAATTTCTTACCTCCTGGTTATTTATAGAAATAACCACTATTATAGTCTTGTTAATAACTTCATGAGCTGTCACAGATTCAACCTCACCTGCTGTCGTAAAATC
>ERZ779632.939-NODE-939-length-13548-cov-7.370637_pt1 | contig 13548 bp, 12 predicted proteins | sample MGYA00514194_ERZ779632 | MGnify/ENA primary metagenome ERZ779632 (study PRJEB29562, sample SAMEA4376704) | mouse gut metagenome | isolation source: Cecum | study: EMG produced TPA metagenomics assembly of the A DSS colitis mouse model was used to assess the...
AAAGCTCTCACTTTCAAAGCTGCATTCCCCCGTATCCCAGTCCACATAGCCCTCCAAAAGCATGGCGCTCAAATAATAAAACAGGTCCCTTTTATGATTTGTATAATAGTGCAAAAGGTCAGACCCCTCCGGCATGGCGGCGTAGGCCTCCCGCAGCTCATCCAGCGTCCAGCTGTACCGGTCTCCAACACGGCTCACCGGACCTGCCAGCGTTTCAAATGAGACAGAGGAGAAAACCGTATATAGCCCGCCGTCTATTTCCGCCGCCTTCAAAGGCGCTTCCAAAACGCCGTCCCGCCCCAGATCCGGGTCGCTCTCGATGTAAGGCCACAGATCCTCCAGATACCCCTTCTGCGCCAGGCTCCGGTATGGCAGGAGGGTAGCCGCATAACTGTTCGCGGTAAATCCCAGATCGATGATATCCGGAATATCGCCCGCCAGCATCTCGGTAAGCAGGCGCTCTTTTCCGCTCTTTCCCTCCCCGGCATAATAATTGCGCACTTCGATCTGTACATCCGTATGGCTCTTGTTGAATCGCTCGATCGCCTCTCTGTCCGGACCGATCCCTTCCCCTTCCGTCAGGTTGGCGTAGATCAGGGTGGTGACCTCCGGCTCCTGCTCCAACGGCTCCTGACCGCCTGCGTCTCCGCAGGCGGTCAGGGTCAAAAGCAGCGCCGCCAGTACAGGCAGGAGGCTCCTTCTTGTACTATACGGCATCATGGGAGTCACCCCTTCACACAGCCCAAGTCTTCCATGGGGCCATATGTGGTGCCGTGCCCCGGGCATGTGTAGCTGTCCCGATAAACGACTTTATGCGAATGTTTACCCGCATTGTCGGTGCAATACCTTTGGATCGTACTGTAAATATCTCTGACATTGCAAAGGCGGCCGCATTCGGGGCAGTCAATTCCCGCGCCCAGCGGCATAATCTCCTCATCCTCCGCCGCCATTGCAGACATCGCCATGCAACTGAGGGACAGCATCAAAGCCAGCGCCAGCGCCAGCAGCTTCTTTGTTTTCTTCATATTCGCGTCCTCCCTGTAGGCAAGTAATATTTTATCCGCAAAAGGCGGATAATTGGGGTTCCAAAGGCTTCCGCGGTTCCTTTCGGTATCTATACGATACCATATTTACCCTTTTGTGTCTATGCCGTTTGGGGAAAATTAAGATTTGCCTCAAACGGCAAGTTCCTGGCCTTGACATCTGTGAGAATATGCGCCATAATAACATAAAAAGGCAAACTTCTAAAAAATAAATACAGAAAGCAGAAAATATCATGGAAGAAATGTTGATAGGCCCATACATCCGGCAGAAGCGGCTGGACAAGGGCTGGACCCAGGAATACCTCTGCGATGGCATCTGCACCGCACCAACCCTCTCCCGCATTGAAACCAACGACCGCACACCCTCCAGCAGTGTACTCAAGGCGCTGCTGGAAAAGCTGGGACTGCCTGCCGGACAGGTTTTGGCGCTGATGGGAGAAAATGATCTTGAGATCGAAAAGCTGAAAAAAAGTATCCGCCAAAAAGATTTTCGCCTCCGCCGCGCGAAAAAATCGGAACAGGACAAACTCCGAAAGCAGATTCTTGTAATGTTGAGCAAGCTGGAAGAATTAGGCGGGGAGGACAACCGGTTTGTCCAGCAGTACATATTGAGTACGAAAGCCAGCATCGGCAGGCCTGATGGACCATACAGTCCCGAAGAACGACTGGAAATGCTGCTGGAGGCTATTCGGCTGACGGTCCCCCGCTTTGACTTGAAGAACATTCCCGCTTTTCACTATAGCGTGATGGAAGTGATTATTATCAACCAGATCGCAGTAACCTGTGCAAGTGCGGGAGACAGAAAAAAAGCAATCTCCATTTCCAGAAGATTGCTGAAATATATTGAGAAATACAATAAAGGTCTGGACAAATATCCCCAGCAGTTCTGCCTGATCGCTCATAACTGCGCCATCGATCTTGCGCTGGAAAAGCAGTATGAAGACTCTCTTCAATTGGCAGAAAAAGGCCAGCAGGTCTCTGTCCAAAAAGGTGATTACCAGTTTCTGCCTGGATTCCTGTCAACCCAGGCAGAGTGTCACTTTTTCCTGGGAAACCTTGAAAAGAGCAAACATTTCTACTATGAGTCATATTGTCTTTATGAAATACTCGATGACGATGTCAATCGAATTATCATAGCAAAGGAAATGAAAGAACGCTTGGGACTGGAACCTTTTCACTAAAGGAGATGGTTCTCTTCCTTTTGCCCCACTTCCTCACTCATTACCATCACCGGCTCCTCTGGAGGCTCCGGACCCAGAGGCTCTTCGATGACAGGAGGCTGGGGCAAATCAGACTCCTTGGCTGCATAGGCATGTCCTGGCAGCAGCGACAGGCACAGCAGGAAAGACAACAGTAAAGAAGTTAATTTTTTCAACATGGGAGTTCCCCCTTCTCTTTTTCCCATTATACACCATATTGCGGAGTCTGTCATTGCCGTTTCAGGTAAGTTTCAAATTTACCTGAAACGGCAAGTTGGGCCGGGGCATACGCCCCGGCCCCTTCTTTTACCGCGCCAAAAACCGTTACTGCTCCGCGCCGGTGATATAGGCGACAATCAGCGCTTCCAGCTCATCCGCCGTATACGTTTTATCCGGCTGTTTTTTGATGATCTGGATCAAATCGAACATCGCGGCCTTCTGGATAATGGCAATTTCCTTTTCGTCTGGCATTTCAACAGCCTCCTTTTATTGTCGATAGTTATATTATAACACATCGACCGAAAAACCTAAAGAGCGGAAAACGCCCCGGCCCCTTCTTTTACCGCGCCAGCACCTTCCTCAGGTACTGCCCCGTATAGCTCCCCTCGCAGGCGGCCACCTCCTCGGGGGTGCCGGTGCAGACGATGGTCCCGCCGCCGTCGCCCCCCTCGGGGCCCAGGTCGATGATGTGGTCCGCGCACTTGATGACGTCCAGATTATGCTCGATGACCACCACCGTGTTCCCCGCGTCCACCAGCCGCTGCAGGACCTCCAGCAGCTTGCCCACGTCGTCGGTATGCAGGCCGGTGGTGGGCTCGTCCAGAATATAAATGGTGCTGCCGGTACTCCGCTTCGACAGCTCGGTAGCCAGCTTCACCCGCTGTGCCTCGCCGCCGGAGAGGGTGGTGGATGCCTGGCCCACCTTAATATACCCCAGGCCCACGTCACACAGGGTCTCCATCTTCACCGCGATTTTGGGCAGAGGCTTGAAGAACTCCCTGGCCTCCTCGGCGGTCATCTCCAGCACCTCGTAAATATTCTTCCCCTTATAGCGCACCTCCAGGGTCTCCCGGTTGTACCGCCTGCCCTTGCAGACCTCGCAGGGCACGTAGATGTCCGGCAGGAAGTGCATCTCGATTTTCAGCAGCCCGTCCCCGGAACAGGCCTCGCAGCGCCCGCCCCGGACGTTGAAGCTGAACCGTCCGGAGTTATAGCCTCTGGCCTTGGCCTCCGGCGTGGAGGCAAACAGCTCCCGGATATCGTTGAACACGCCGGTGTAGGTGGCGGGGTTGGACCGGGGAGTCCGGCCGATGGGGCTCTGGTCGATGTTGATGACCTTGTCCAGATACTCCTCCCCCTCGATGGCCTTGTGCTTTCCCGGGCGGCACTTCATCCGGTTCAGGTCGGCCCCCAGCCGCTTGAACAGGATTTCATTCACCAGAGAAGATTTCCCGGACCCGGACACGCCGGTGACGCAGGTCAGCGTCCCCATAGGGATGTCCACATCAATGCCCCGCAGGTTGTTCTCTGCCGCTCCCCGGACGGTGAGGAGCTTCCCGCTGCCCTGCCGCCGCTTCTCCGGAACGGCGATATACCGCTTCCCGCTGAGATACTGGCCTGTGAGGGAGGCGGGATCGGCGGCCACCTCCTCCGGCGTACCGGCGGCGATGATGTTCCCGCCGTGGACCCCCGCGCCGGGGCCCACGTCGATGATATAGTCGGCGGCGCGCATGGTGTCCTCGTCGTGCTCCACCACAAGGAGGGTGTTGCCCAGGTCACGCAGCTCCTTCAGGGTCTGGAGGAGCTTGTCGTTGTCCCGCTGGTGCAGGCCGATGGAGGGCTCATCCAGAATATACAGCACCCCCATCAGGGAGGAGCCGATCTGGGTGGCCAGGCGGATGCGCTGGCTCTCGCCGCCGGAGAGGGTCCCGGCCTCCCGGGACAAAGTGAGATATTGCAGCCCCACCGACCGGAGGAAGCCCAGCCGGTTTTTGATCTCCTTCAGAATCTGAGAGGCGATCATGGTCTGGGTCTCGTTGAGAACCAGCCGCTCCATAAAGTCCAGGGCCTCGGTGACGCTTTTGCGGCAGCAGCTGTCGATATCCAGTCCGCCCACGGTGACGGCCAGCGACTCCTTTTTCAGCCTTCTCCCCTGGCAGGTGGGGCAGGGGCACTGGGACATGCACTCCTCCAGCTCCCGCTTCATGGCGTCGGACTGGGTCTCCCGGTAGCGGCGCTCCAGGTTGTTGACAATGCCCTCGAAGGGCTGGTACAGGGTGCCCTTGCCCCGGGGCTGGTCGTAGTTGAGGGTGAGCTTCTCCCCCTTGGTGCCGTAGAGGATCATGTCCAGCACCTCGTCCGACAGCTTCTCCACCGGGTCGGTGAGCTTGAAGCGGTACTTTTTCGCCAAGGCGTCGAAGTACATCCGGGAGATGCCGTCCGACTTGATGTGGTTCCAGCCGGAGGCGGTGATGGCCCCCTCCAGGATGGACAGGGAGCGGTTGGGCAGGATTCGGTCAGGGTCCACCTTCAGCTGCGCACCCAGGCCGGTGCAGGCGGGGCAGGCCCCAAAGGGGTTGTTGAAGGAGAACATCCGGGGGGACAGCTCCTCGATGGACACGCCGCAGTCCTCGCAGGCGTAGTTCTGGGAGAACAGCAGGTCCCGCTCCTCCTGAAGGATGTTGGCAATGACGATGCCCCCCGCCAGATTGGAGGCGGTCTCCACGCTGTCCGTCAGCCGCTGGCGGATGTCCGGCCGGACGATCAGGCGGTCCACCACGATCTCGATATTGTGCTTTTTGTTCTTGTCCAGCCTGATCTCCTCAGTGAGTTCATAGAGGGACCCGTCCACCCGCGCCCGGACATAGCCGGACTTCCGGGCGTCCTCGAAGACCTTGGCATACTCGCCCTTCCTGGCCCGGACCACCGGAGCCAGAATTTGAATCCGCGCCCCCTCGGGAAGCTCCAGGATCTGATCGATGATCTGGTCAATGGTCTGCTGGCGGATCTCCTTGCCGCAGACCGGACAGTGGGGGGTGCCCACCCGGGCCCAGAGGAGGCGGAGGTAGTCGTAGATCTCCGTCACCGTGCCCACGGTGGACCGGGGGTTCTTGCTGGTGGTCTTCTGGTCGATGGAGATGGCGGGGGAGAGTCCGTCGATATAGTCCACGTCCGGCTTCTCCATCTGGCCCAGAAACATCCGGGCGTAAGAGGAGAGGGACTCCACATACCGCCGCTGTCCCTCGGCGTAGATGGTGTCGAAGGCCAGGGAGGATTTTCCGGACCCGGACAGTCCCGTCACCACCACCAGCTTGTCCCGGGGGATCTCCACGTCCACGTTTTTCAGGTTGTTCTCTCTCGCGCCCTTGATATAAATTTTATCCTGCATGGGTGTCGTCTCCTGTTTGCGTTAGAGTAGCCTTCCGCATGGCTACCATAAGAATAAACGAACAAATTTTCTGTGTCAAGCCCTGATCTGAATTTTTTTCGCCAACCGCAGGGCGCCGTCCCGAAGAATCTCGATATTTTCCTCCTCCAGCACCGTGTCCTTATTGGTATGGATACGGTCCATGTAATAGCCGAGGCTCTTCTTCCGTTTCAGGGCGCAGACCCCCACACCCTTTCTAAACGCCTTGTTGTCGGAGGGGTAAAAGCCAAAGCCCCGGACCACCTCCACGACCTTCTCCCCCCGGCCCTGGAAGGCCGCTTCAATGCGGTCCAGCATCGCCGGGTCCTTCTCTTTCATAGCCCAGCCGGGAAAGAACTGGATGAAGTCCCCATCGGACACGCAGTCGAAATTGATGTTCAGCGTCTCTTTTTTGGCTTTTTTGTGGGCCTTGGTGAACGCCGCCGAGCCGAACAGGCCCTTCTCCTCGTTGTCAAAGAAGACGAAGCAGACCTCTTCCCGGTCCGCCTCCGGCATGGCCAACGCCGTTTCCAACAGAGTAATCACGCCGCTGGTGTTGTCGTTGGCGGTGTGCCGGTTGGCCGGGCCGTCGATGATCCACCAGACAAAAAAGATGCACAGCGCAATGGACGTGACGGGCATCAGCGGCAGGAGTACCGGGGAGTGCAGTTCCACGGTCAAGGCGAGAAGGATTCCCTCCACCACCGCCACCACCAGGAACAGCGGGATCACCAGCAGCAGCTGGTAGCAGATATAAAAGAGCATATTCCGGGGCGTGATAAAATTGGGGATGGGCAGCACGGCGCAGGTGTCATAATGGGCGGAGAAGATGACCTTCGCCGTGTCCGGGTCGCCCGCGACCACGTTTTTTGCGGCGAAGCCCTCTTCCACCTTGGGCGCGCAGCCCGCGGCCTCCAGCTCCCCGCAGAGCCAGGCGCGGAAAGCCTCCTTTTGCTTTTTGGATTTCCGGACCTGGAAAGCCTCCATAATTTTCATAGACTGCGGCAGCATCGTTACGTTTCCTCCGACCGTCCTAATAAATAATCTGTGGTCACACCGAAATAGTCCGCAAGGATCATTAAAGAAATGCCGGGAATATTGATTTCTCCATATTCAATTTTTTGGTAATGACTTGTCGTACAACCCAATAATTCCGCCATTTCAGATTGTTTCTTTTTCTTGTCTTTGCGCAGTTTTTTTAATCTTTGTGCAAATTCCGCCATTTCAGGCTTTTTCTGATTATTCATAAAAACCTCTTGAAACATAGTAAAATTGGGTGTACCCTAAATACATAGTTAAACTGTGTATTTAGGGGGGGACGACTTGATGAAAAATATTTATCTTTGGCTCTACGAGCGTTATGCTGTGCCAAAATTGAAAGATCTCAATAAAGCGCACACAGAAATCACAGCAACATTTGCCGAGCGCGTAGGGTTGTCTCAAACAAACCGTTTGCGCCTGGACGATTTGACAGGCAATATGCGTTTGCAATGGGGCGCAGAAGTGTTTGCCCTAGGGGTCCGATTCGGTTTGCGCATGAACGCACCGCGCACCCAACCCAAGGATTGCTCCTGGCTAACTTACTTCCTTCCGCAGCTCGATGATCCGGTCTCTTAGCACCGCCGCGTACTCGAACTCCATCATCTTCGCCGCTTCCTTCATCTGCTTCTCCAGCTTGGCAATCTCCTCCGCCACCTCGGACCTGGTCAGCTTCTTCCCGGACCTCTTCTGGGCCTCCGCCTCGGACTTCGACAGCTCCAGAATCTCCCGCACAGACTTGATGACCGTCTTGGGCACGATCCCGTGCGCCTTATTGTAATCATCCTGTATCTTCCGCCGCCGCTCGGTCTCATCCATAGCGGAGCGCATACTCCGTGTAACGGTATCCGCGTACAGGATGACCATGCCATCCGCGTTCCGGGCCGCCCGGCCGATGGTCTGGATGAGGCTGGTCTCGCTGCGGAGGAAGCCCTCCTTGTCCGCGTCCAGAATGGCGACCAGACTGACCTCCGGCATATCCAGGCCCTCCCGCAGGAGGTTGATGCCCACCAGCACGTCGAACTCTCCCAGCCGCAGGTCCCGGATCAGCTCCATCCGCTCGATGGTCTCTACGTCATGGTGCATGTACCGCACCTTGATCCCCGCTCTTTGCAGGTATTGGGTCAGATCCTCCGCCATCTTCTTGGTGAGGGTCGTCACCAGCACCCGCTCATTCCGGGCGGACCGGGCGTTGATCTCTCCGATGAGATCGTCGATCTGTCCCGCCACGGGCCGGACCTCCACTCTGGGGTCCAGCAGGCCCGTGGGCCGGATGACCTGCTCCACGATCTGATCCGCCTGACTGCGCTCATACTCCGCCGGGGTGGCGGAGACGAACACCGCCTGATGGAACCGCTCCTGGAACTCGTCGAATTTCAGGGGCCGGTTATCGAAGGCGCAGGGCAGGCGGAAGCCGTACTCGATAAGGCTCTCCTTCCGGGCCCGGTCGCCGTTGAACATGGCCCGGACCTGGGGCAGGGTCACGTGGCTCTCATCTACGAACAATACGAAATCGTCCGGGAAGTAGTCGATCAGCGTCATGGGCGGGGACCCCACAGGCCGTCCGGAGATGACCCTGCTGTAGTTTTCGATGCCGTTGCAGTACCCCAGCTCCCGCATCATCTCGATGTCATAGGTGGTCCGCTGGCGGATGCGCTGGGCCTCCACCAGCTTGCCGTTCTCCGCAAACCAGCGCTCCCGGTCGTCCAGCTCCCGCTCGATCTCCCCCAGAGCCCGCTCCATTTTCTCCCTGCTGACCACGTAATGACTGGCGGGCCAGACGGGGATGTTGGACAGCCGCCGGGTGATGCTCCCGGTAACGGGGTTGATCTCGCTGATCCGGTCGATCTCGTCCCCGAAAAATTCCACCCGCAGGGCAGAATCCCTCCAGTAGGCGGGCCACAGCTCCACCGTATCGCCCCGCACCCGGAACATATTCCGCTCGAAGGCGATGTCGTTGCGCTCATACCGGATGTCCACCAGCCGGTGCAGCAGCGTGTCCCGGCCCATGCAGTCCCCCACCCGCAGGGAGACCATCATCTTCTCAAAATCGTCCGGCTCCCCCAGACCGTAGATGCAGCTGACGGAGGACACCACGATCACGTCCCGCCGCTCCAGCAGAGAGGCGGTGGCGCTCAGCCGCAGGCGGTCGATTTCCTCATTGATGGAGGCGTCCTTTTCAATAAAGGTATCCGTGTGGGGGATATATGCCTCCGGCTGGTAGTAGTCGTAGTAGGACACGAAGTATTCCACCGCGTTGTTGGGGAAGAACTCCTTGAACTCCTCGCACAGCTGGGCGGCCAGGATCTTGTTGTGGGCCAGCACCAGGGTGGGCCGCTGGACGGCCTCGATGACCTTGGCCATAGTGTAGGTCTTGCCAGAGCCGGTGACGCCCAGCAGGATCTGCTCCCGCAGGCCGTCCTCGATGCCCTGGGCAAGCCTGGCGATGGCCTGTGGCTGGTCGCCGGAGGGGGTGTATTCGGATACTACCTGAAAAGCGGGCATAGGCTGCCTCCTCTGTCTGCGATTTAAGAACCTGTATTCATAGACGGCGTGCATCGCCTGTGAATACAGGCCCTGAAGCGGGCAGTTGCTTACAGCTGGTAACTGCCCGGTAAAAATGACGGTTCATTTCCGCTTGGCAATCAGAACGGGATGCCTGCAAGCACCGGCCCAGCGGCGCGCCTCTCAAGGGGGACCAAAAAGACGCCGCAGGGCGGCGCTTTGAGGGGTTTCGAACAGGTGCTAAAGCAGTCCTGACTCAGCCATGGACACGTAGTCGTTGTCCGCTACAATGACATGGTCCACCAGCCGCACGCCCATCGTCTCCAGCGCCTCCCGAACCATCCGGGTGGCCACCCGGTCCTCGTGGGAGGGCAGGGCCACGCCGCTGGGATGGTTGTGGGCCAGCACCACCATCACCGCCTTGGAGCGCAGGGTGTTCTCCATGATCTGCCGGATGTTGAGCCCCACGCTGCCCAAATCTCCCTCACCCAGCTTGTACAGCCCCTTCTTTTTGCCCTTTCCGTCCAGGCAGAGCTGGTACATGACCTCGGAGGCATGGGCGATGAAGAGCCGCCGGAAGAATTCCCCGATCCGCTCCCGGGTGTCCAGGATGACCTCGCAGTCCTCCCCCGACATCAGCACCCGCTGATACAGAGCGGGAACCAGCCGGACCAGCACCGCCGCCTTTTTCTTGATGTAGGGCACCTCCATCAGCTCCTCCGCCGGAGCGGACAGCACTGCCTGCAAGCTGCCGAACCGCTCGATGAGGGCGTGGGCGATGGGGTTGGTGTCCCTCTGGGGGATGGCGTAATAGAGCAGCAGCTCCAGCAGTTCGTGGTCGGCGAAGGATTCCGCCCCGCACCGGAGGAATTGCTCGCGTTTTCTGTCTCTGTGGCCATCGTGGACGCCCATTGGCTTCTCTCCTCCTTCCCGCCGGCCTGCCGCCCGGCGGAACCCTTTTTCCCGCTATTGTATCACACAAACAGATGTTTCACAAGAGCGTTTTTTAAGATTTCCTCATTTTCTTCCCAGGGCCGTCCGCCGCCGTTCAGGCCAGATCTCCCATCTGGGACTGATAGATGTCCCGGTAGACGGGGCACCGTTCCAGCAGTTCCTCATGGCGGCCCGCGCCGGTGATCCGGCCATTCTCCAGCACCAGGATCAGGCTGGCGGCCATAATGGAGCTGACCCGCTGGGCGGCGATGACCGTGGTGATGCCCGGATACCGCTCCCGCAGCGCCTGCCGCAGCCGGGCGTCCGTCTGATAATCCAGGGCGGAGGCCGCGTCGTCCAGGATCAGGATCTCCGGCTGGGCGGCCAGAGCCCGGGCGATGCACAGGCGCTGCTTCTGTCCTCCGGAGAAGTTGGCCCCCTTGATGTCCGCGCCGTAGTCCCAGCCCCCGGGCTTCTCCGCGATAAAGTCCGCCGCCATGGCGTCCTCCGCCGCCCGGAGAAGCTCCTCATCGGTCAGGGGCCGGCCCAGCGAGATGTTGTCCCGGATAGACTCCGCGAAAATCACGTCACTCTGAAAGGCCGCGCCGAATTTCTCCCGCAGTGCCCGCTTGTCATAGGTCCGCACATCCCGGCCATCCACGTACACCGTCCCCTCGTCCGCGTCATAGAAGCGCATGAGCAGACGGATCAGTGTACTTTTGCCCGCGCCGGTGTGCCCGATGATGCCCAGGGTTTCGCCCCGCTTCAGCCGGAAGCTGATGCCGTCCAGGCACTTTTCCCGCCGGCCTCCGGCGAAGGAGTCGGCGTTTTCCTCCGGCCGTGTTCCGGCGTGGGTAAAGGATACACGGTCGAACTCGATCAGCGCCCCGTTTTCCCGGCGCTCCTCCGCCGGGGGAAGCACCGGCTGGTCCTCCGGGGTGCGGAGGACCTCTCCGATCCGGTCCGCCGAGGCCGCGGCCTTGGAGAGAAGCAGGAAAATGCGGTTGAAGGACATGGCGCTGTGGAGAATCAGGTTAAAATAGATGAGAAAGGCCAGGATGACCCCTGGCTCCGCCGCGCCGCTGTCCACCCGCCGGGCGCCCACCAGTACAACCAGGATCAGCCCCAGATTCATGAACATCTGCACCGCCGGGGCGGGAATAGCCATGACGGTGCTGGCGGTGAGGTCGCTGCGGGTCAGACGGCGGTTGACCTCCTGGAAGCGCCGCTCTTCCCAAGCCTCCTTGCGCAGGGCCTTGATGACCCGGACGCCGGCGGCGTTTTCCCGCATGACCCGGGTCATCCGGTCCACCTCCTGCTGTACCCGGTCGTACAGGGGGACGCCCTTCCGGGAGACAAAGATCACGATAGCCGTCATCACCGGGGCCAGCACGCACAGCACGGAGGCCAGCGCCGCGTCCATGGTCAGCGCCACGCACACGCCGCCCACCAGCATGATGGGTGCCCGGACGCCTACGGTCTGGCTGGAGGTGATAAAGTTCTGAACATTGTAGGAATCCGACGTCATCCGGGAGATAAGGGAGGGCAGGCCGAACCGGTCCGCCTGACTGCCGGAGAGGGTGAGGGTGCGGGCAAAGAGGTCCTGCCGCAGCGCCCGGGTGCAGTCCCGGGACACGGCCACCGCCGACTGGTTGGCGAAAATATTTCCCCAGCGCACCGCCCAGGCAAGTCCCACCATGACCAGCCCCCAGCCTGCCACCGGTCCCGCCTGTCCCCGGGGGGCCAGCCGGTCGATGATGTACTCCAGCACGTAGGGAATGAGAAGCTCCAGGAAGGCGGAGAGGATTTTGACGGTCATACCCAGTCCAATCCGCCGCAGATACCGGCGCATGTAGTGAAGTATCAGCTTTAACGCAGTCCCCTCCCTCCCGGAATTGTCAGCTACAGTATACGACAGCCTGAGGCGTTTGTCCAGTATCCCGGACCGCTTCTTTCAGTGAAAACGGCGGATTCGCGCCAAAGCAGGCAGCTTTATACAAAATTTTTGTCAAGCCCTTGCCGGACAATCGGATTTATTGTATCATAAATGGAAGCTGGAGTATTTTGCGGAGCGATTGCCGCACAAGAATGGACTCCATGGTAGATGAAGATACGCCGCAGAAACAAGGGAAAATACCGGGAAATTAAGGAGTATACTATGACGGCCGATAAAGCAGATAGAAACAAAACCATCGATACGCCACTGAGTAAAGGACAGGCTTTTCTTGATCGCTGCATTACAGTTACTCAAAGGCAGGCTGATCTTGACACCGTTATGGATAAAACGATTAATGGGGACATGTTTGGGGTGTGTCCCTTGCTTCCGCCAGAGAGTGTTGATCTAATCATTGCAGATCCGCCCTATAATCTAACCAAAACTTTTAGTGGTACAACATTTACAAAGAAAAAAGAGATTGATTATGAAGAGTATACTCGTCAATGGCTGCGGGCGGTAAAGCCCCTTTTGAAGGAAGATGGTTCAATATATGTCTGCTGTGATTGGGAAACCAGCCTTATTGTCGGTAGAGTGCTGGGTGAATTTTTTCACGTAAGAAACCGGATTACATGGCAGCGGGAAAAAGGGCGCGGCGCAAAAGCAAACTGGAAAAATGGACTGGAAGATATTTGGTTTGCAACTAACAGCAACCAATATGTATTCCATCTTGACGCTGTCAAAATTCGCAAAAAGGTTATTGCTCCTTATCGTGAGGACGGAGAGCCGAAGGACTGGACAGAAACTGAGGACGGCAATTACCGCAATACCTGCCCATCAAATTTTTGGGACGATATCACGATTCCTTTTTGGTCTATGGCAGAAAATACTGCGCATCCAACCCAAAAAGCGGAGAAATTGATTGCCAAGATTATGCTGGCAAGCTCGTCAGAGAACGATGTTGTTTTCGATCCTTTTTTAGGTTCAGGAACAACAAGTGTAGTCGCAAAAAAACTCAACCGGCACTATATTGGAATTGAAATAGAAGCTCAATATTGTGTCTGGGCAGAGCAGCGTATTGAGATGGCAACAGGCAACAAGGAAATTCAGGGATATGTAAACGGTGTTTTTTGGGAACGCAATTCTTTATCTGAGCAGAAGGCGTCCCGGCGGGGTACAAAAAAAGCGCCGTCCTCAAAAAGTCATATACGCAAGACAGATCAATCCATGCCAAGAGCAGAAGCGGATAATCACTGAGGACTTTATTTCCCTTTGAGGAGTGTAAACAAATGTATCATAAAGAAGTGATCGAGCAGCTTGTAAAATTTATATCGGAGAGAGACGGAATAGCAGATAAAAGCAGGCTGGCGCCTCAGGTACAGCAATCATTTTGTCTTGTAAAAGAGCGCAGTGTGTTTACGGGAAATATTTTGTGTGAACCGGCAAAACCTTGTGAAACAGCGCATTACGCCGCATTTCCTGACAACAGAC
>ERZ779632.940-NODE-940-length-13525-cov-13.665182_pt1 | contig 13525 bp, 14 predicted proteins | sample MGYA00514194_ERZ779632 | MGnify/ENA primary metagenome ERZ779632 (study PRJEB29562, sample SAMEA4376704) | mouse gut metagenome | isolation source: Cecum | study: EMG produced TPA metagenomics assembly of the A DSS colitis mouse model was used to assess the...
CCCTGGACGGGCGGCTGGTGCCCTGTATCGACTTCGGCCACCTCTACGCCCGCTCCCTGGGGGCGGACGACGGAGCGGAGGCCTTCTCCCGGATGCTGGACCGGGTGGCCGGGGCGCTGGGGCCGGATCGGGCAGGCGCTTTTCACAGCCACTTTTCCCACATTGAGTTCACCCCCAAGGGCGGGGAGAAATGCCACCGCACCTTCGGCGACGACGGAGGCTACGGCCCAAGCTGGGCCCCGCTGGCGGCGGAAATCGCCCGCCGGGGCTGGTCGCCGACGTTTATCTGCGAGTCCGCCGGCACCCAGGCCGAGGACGCGCGCGCCATGAAACAAATTTATCAGGAGTGTCTGCCATGAACCACATTGAAAAAATTGCCGCCCGGCTGCCCGAGTACGGCCTGGACGCCATGATGATTACCAGCGAATCCGGGGAGCGGTACGCCCTGGGCTTCCACGGAGAGGGCCTGCTGCTGGTGACCCGGGACGCTGCCCGATACTCCACCGACGGCCGGTACATCGAGGCCGCCCGGGAGCAGATCAGCGGGGCGGAAATCTGCCTCACCACCCCGGAGAAGGGGCACATAGCCTTTGCCAGGGAGTATATTGAGGCCAGACAGCTGCACAACGTCGGCTTTGAGAGCGGCGCTGTGACGGTGGACGGCCACAAAAAGTACGTTCAGGCCCTACCCTGTGTCCTCACCCCGGCCCAGGACCTGCTGGACGGCCTGCGCGCCTCCAAGGACGAGGGGGAGCTGGCCCTCATGCGCCGGGCCCAGGAGATTACCGACGAGGCCTTCAAGGCCATTCTCAGCTTCATCCGCCCCGGTATGACCGAGCGGGAGATCGCCGCCCGGCTGGTGTACGAGCTGCTCAGCCGGGGGGGCGAGAAGGTGTCCTTCGACCCCATCGTGGCCGCCGGTCCCAACGGCTCCCGGCCCCACGCCGTCCCCGGGGACCAGATTGTGGAGACAGGCATGTTCATCACCATGGACTTCGGCTGCAAGGTGGGGGGCTACTGCTCCGACATGACCCGCACCGTGGCCCTGGGCCAGCCCACCCAGGAGATGGAGGAGGTGTACGCCGCCGTGCTGGCCGCCCAGAAGGCGGGCATCAACGCCGCCCGGGCGGGGGTCACCGGACAGGAGATCGACGCCGCCGCACGGAACGTCCTCCGGGAGGCCGGGTACGGGGACTACTTCTCTCACGGCTTCGGACACTCTCTGGGAGTGGACATCCACGAGTCCCCCAACGCCAGCTCCAAGGAGAAGCGTCCCATGCCCGTGGGGGCGGTCATCTCCGCCGAACCGGGGGTCTATATCCCGGGAAAGTTCGGGGTGCGCATCGAGGACGTGCTGATTTTGAACGAGACCGGCCGGGAGGACATCACCCGCTCTCCCAAGGACCTGATTGTACTGTGATGGGCAAGGAAAAAACCTGCTGCTTCACCGGCCACCGGCCCGACAAGCTGCCCTGGGGGGAGGACGAGGCCGATCCCCGGTGCCTGCGGCTGAAGAGGGCCGTTGCCCGGGCGGTGGAGGACGCCTATGTGTCGGGAATCCGGCACTTCATCTCCGGCATGGCCCGGGGGGTGGACCTGTACTGCGCCGAGGCGGTGCTGGAATTGCGGGAGGCGGAGCCGGACATCCTTCTGGAGTGCGCCCGGCCCTGTGAGACCCAGGCGGACGGCTGGCCGGCGGCGGAGCGGGAACGCTACAACGCCATCCTGGAGCGGTGCAATTACGAGACCCTGGTCCAGCACAGCTACGACCGCTTCTGCATGATCCGCCGCAACCGATACATGGTGGACCGATCCGATATGCTCATCGCCGTCTACAACGGGGCGCCCAAGGGGGGGACTTTCCAGACCCTGGCCTATGCCATGAAGAAAGGACTGACCATCCACACCATCGACCTGGAGGACTTTCTATGAACACCCTGATGCACATGTGCTGCGCTCCCTGTGCCAACCGGCCCATTGCCCTCCTCCGAGAGGAGGGGATTTCGGTGACCGGCTTCTGGTTCAACCCCAACATCCACCCCTACACCGAGTACCAGGCCCGGAAGCGCACCCTGGAGGACTACGCCAGGGAGATCGGCATGAAGCTGGTCATCGGCGGGACCTACGACCTGCGCTCCTTTATCACCGCCGTGGCCGGGGACATCGACGGCCGGTGCGCCTACTGCTACCGGGTGCGCATGGAGGAGACGGCCCGGTACGCCGCCGCCAACGGCTGCGACAGCTTTACCACCTCGCTGCTGATTTCCCCCTACCAGAACCACGAGGCCATCGCGGCGGCCGCCCGGGAGATGGGGGAGAAATATGGGGTGGCCTTCCTCTACCGGGACTTCCGCCCCCTGTTTCAGGAGGGCCAGCAGTTTGCCCGGGACCACGGCTTCTACATGCAGAAGTATTGCGGCTGCATTTTCAGCGAGGAGGAACGGTATATGGCGGCCAGGCGGAAGAAGAAGGCCGCCCAAAGCAAAAATAACGAATAATGATAGGGTTTTCATTGCGTTTACGAGAAAAAATTGTACCTCCTGCCATACTGTGAACCAGAATCAGGTTTGCGGTATGGCAGGAGGCACAATCATTATGAAAAAGTTTGGCAAGCTGGCGCTGACCCTGTTCAGCGCCGCCTCTGCGGCGGCAATCATCTGTTTTTCATGAGGCGGGCATCTCGACTAACCGCGACGCGGTTACGCGTCCTGTAAGGCGTCTTGGAAGGCCTCCAGAAGTTTCTCTTTCACGAAGGGCTTGTCGATAAATCCCTTGGCTCCGATCTGCTCGGCCTCTTTGAACGTATCGTCATAGGCCAGAGAGGACACCATAAGAATTTTCGCGTCCGGGTAGTCCTCCAGAATAGCCTGGGCGGCCTCCAGCCCGTCCATGCCGGGCATGATGATGTCCATGGTCACCAGATCCGGGGAGACCTGGCCGTATTGGGCCACAGCCTCCTCGCCGTCCCGGCAGTAGGCCGCCACCTCATAGTCCGTACCTTGAAGCAGATTTTTCATCTGCATGCAGATCATCCGGGAATCGTCCACTACCATAACTCGTTTTGCCATTTTAAATTCGCCTCTTTCTGTCAAATAAAGCAAGTTTCAGGGACCGCGGGCTACCGCGGGACATGGTGCGTCAACTGGGCGCCTTCCTTCTGCGCGTCGGCGTATGTAAGCATAAACTGCGTCTGATGATTTTCAGGGGTGTAGCGTCCATGGTAAAAAGCAGGGATACTGAAGCGCGCGGGCACGCTGGTCTCACGAAACAGGATGGCGGCGATCTTTCCGCACAGAATGTTGAAATACTCCTTGCAGAAGTCCTCCATATCCTGCTGGGTAAGCTCCTCCTCTCCCAGGGCGTTCCGGGCCATGCGAAAGACCAGCTCGGTATCCGCGCACAGGGTCAGGCTGGTGTGAAATCCTTTGCTGAAGGAGATATGCACCGTGCACAGATTTTCGTTGGGAGTCTCGCCGCTGGGGAAGAGCTGAACCCCGGCCGTCTGTTCCGTCACTTCCCGGACGGCTTCGTCCAGCAGGTTCGACAATTCCTGCTGCGACAGGGCTGTATTCATAAGCTCACTTCCTTTCCACCCAATTCAGATCAGATGTATCCCGTCCTCCTGCAGTGTGGCCGCACAAGGGGAGAGCCTGTCGTTAAAATGATGGGTGACGCTGTCGATGGTCAGCACCGCCCCCGGGAACACAGTGTTGCACGTCATCCGCCGCAGGCCGGGGTCCTGCCCCTCCAGAACCTGCTGGAGCTTTTCCTTTTGAATCTCCTCCAGCCTGCCCCGGCTGAGGGTAAGCTGCATGCGCAGTTTGCCCATATGACTGATCTTGCTGGGACTGTCCGGCTGGCGGTCTAATCTTTCCATCGTATCCTGTAGCTCCTGAACCTCCTTGGTCAGAAGCTCATAGTCAAATTCCTCACAGGGCTGGCCGCCCAGAACGATGTCCGTCCGGTTTCCCACCCGGGAGCCGATTACTCCCGCGCTCACCTCGTGGGCGGCGTGGACCTTTCCGCCGATAATGCTCTGGTGGCCGGTACGCACCGTCACCGCGCCGCCGCAGTAGACGTCACAGTTGATAATGCACTCCGTCTCCAGGTCCATCTTGGCGTAGATGCAGCTGTTTTCCAGGTATTTGGCGAAAATATTCCGTTGAGCCCGGATCACGGCCTGGTTGTCCCCCTGGACGCCCCTGGCCACGATCAGGTCCCGGCCGGCCTCTACCGTACAGGCCTCCACCACGCCGTCCACTGTGATGGTCCCCATGGCCCGGACGCTGAAGCCGCTGCAGATGTCCCCGTGGATACAGACATCCCCCAGAAAATTGATATTCCCCACGGAAAAATCCACATTTCCCGGAATATCCAGCACCGGCTTGACCTGAAAGCTGCGGCCGCTGAACTCCACATGGCCGGCTATCGTGGACACCAGCGTCCGCCCATCCTCCGACAAAGCTGTGTTGCGCCCCTTGGGCGCCGCGGCCGGTTTGCCGTTCTTGGCCGTGACCGCCTTGCCCTGGACCGTCCGGCCCGGTATTCCGTCGGTGGGCGGGATGATACGGCAGATCACGCCCCCCTTTTCCACATTATGGATAAAATGCAGGTCGGAGTAGTCCGCCCGGTTGTTCTCATCTATGGTAAGCTTCCGCTCCTCCGTGCGTGGGAACATATCCACCACCCGGCCGTCCAGGCCGTTTGCCGGCGGGGTGCCCCGGGCCACCGGGAAGAGCTTGAAGTAGCGCTCCGGGTCCTGGGGGATGGCGTTCAGCAGCTCCTCGTCTATGCCGCAGCGCACCTCCTGCTCCGCCAGTGTCCGGTCCAGGTCGGACCACTCCACCTGCCGGCCGTCTCCCACCGGGGGATAGATCAGCAGCCAGGCCGACAGACAGTCCTTGGACAAAAAAACCACCGCCTGAGCGTCCAGGTCGGGCAGCGAGAACTCCCCCTCTTCCTTGCGGTGGGCGCGCAGCGCCTCAAAGCGCTTGTTGGCCGTGGCGTTCATCAGCATTTTCAGCCGCAGCAGCTCCGCCTGGGCCTCCGCCTCGGGCAGAGGAGGCTCACCCGGCCCCTCCAGCGTCAGATCAGGCAGCGGCAGCCAGCCCGACTGCTCGTTGTAGACGCTTCTGAGCTTGAAAAGGCTGTGCTCCCGGGGCAGCTCAAGCTTGTGGCATGCCGGATTCTCAGGCGGCGGCGCGTCCTCGGACGGCTGGTCCAGAAGCTCCTCCTCTTCCAGCTCCTCCTGCGCCTCCGGCCTGCCGCCAAACAGACGGGATAGAAATGAGTTCTTAAATTCCATGCTTTTCCCTCCCCTTCCGCCGCCTCCCGGCGGGCTTAATTTTTTCTTAACATGTATTTTACCAGACAGACCGCCATTAAGCAAATGATTTTTGTTGATTTATTCTTAAAAATAAAAACGGCGCACGGGGTTGCCGTGCGCCGCTGCTCATATCTGTATCATTTGTGATTGCTTCTGCGCCAGATGCCCATTTTCTCGGCGTCCTGAATGAGCTGTTCCCTGAACTGGGGGGCGGCGATGGAGATGATGGCCTCGGCCCGCTCCCAGGTGGACAGGCCCTTGAGATTAATCATGCCGTGCTCGGTGACGATGTACTGCACGCAGGAGCGGGGGTCGGTGGCGATGGAGCCGGGGGTGAGGGTGGGGACGATGCGGCTCTTCACGGCGCCGTCCTTGCCGGTGACGGTGGAGGACATGCAGATAAAGCTCTTGCCCCCATTGGACAGATAGGCGCCCATGACAAAGTCCAGCTGGCCGCCGGTGCCGGAGATGTGCTTCAGACCCGCGGATTCGGCGTTGACCTGGCCGAACAGGTCCATGTCAATGGCGTTGTTGATAGAGATGAAGTTATCCAGCTGGGCCAGAACGCGGACATCGTTGGTATAGTCCACTGGAGCGGCCATGACGGCGGGGTTGCGGTCCACATAGTCGTAGAGCTTCTGGGTGCCGGCGGCAAAGGCGTAGACCTGCCGGCCCCTGTCCAGGGCCTTGTTCCGCCCGGTGAGCTTGCCTGCCATGGCCATGTCCACAAAGCCGTCCACGTACATCTCGGTGTGGACGCCCAGGTCCTTCAGATCGGACTGGGCGATCATGGAGCCCACGGTGTTGGGCATACCTCCGATGCCAAGCTGGAGACAGGCCCCGTTGGGAATCTGCTCCACGATGAGCCTGGCTACCGCCCGGTCCACGTCGGTAGGCTCGCCGCCCCCGCCCAGCTGGGCCACGGCGGGGTTGTCGCCCTCCACCACGCAGTCCACATCGGCGATGTTGATCTCGCTGCTGGTGAGGCCATAGACCCAGGGCAGGTTCTGGTTGACCTCTACGATGATGGTCTTGGCCTTGTCCAGCATGTCGTGGAGGTGGGAGGCGGCCAGGGCGTAGCTGAAGTTGCCGTGGCTGTCCATGGGGGTGACCTGGATCATGGCCACGTCCACGGACACGTTCTCCCGATAGAAACGGGGCAGCTCAGAGTAGCGCATGGGGGCGAAGAAGCCCATCCCCTTGGCGATGACCTTCCGGTCGATGCCGGAGCAGTGCCAGGAGTGCCAGGTGAAGTGGTCCCCGGCGTCGTCGGCCTTGGCGATCTCGGGCATCCACATGGTGACGCCCCCCCGCACCTTTACGTCGCTGAGCTCGTCCTTCCGGGCGGCCAGGGCGCGGTCCAGAGCCACGGGATGATTGGTGCACCAGCCGTAGTCCACCCAGTCGCCCGACTTGACCACCTTCACCGCCTGCTCGGGTGTGGTCAGCTTCTGCTGGTAAAGGGTTTGATAATCCATATTGATCTCCTCCGTATGTATGATTTTATGTAGGGGCGGCCGCAGGCCGCCCGGTGCGTTATCGGTCAATATCCAGATAGTAGGGCTTCATCAGACTGGCCTGCTCGGTGGAGTCCTTGGGCTGATTTTTTCGGGGCGGCTCGGGGGGCGTACGCCGGTCCCGGCGGGGGGACCTGGAGACTCCGCTCTTTTTTGGGGGAGCGGCCTTCCTGGGCGGCTCCTGCTTTGCCTTGACGGGCTTCTGCGCTTTTTTCAGCTGCTCCGTCCGGGCAGATTTCTGTGCCTTTCCGGACTGCTTCGCCTTGACGGGCGTCTGGGCCTTCTCAGGCCGTTCCGCTCTGGCCTTTCGGGGCTCCTCCGCTTTCTTTTTCGGCTGCTTTTTCTCACCCTTGGGCAGGATGGAGGACAGCAGAGACCGCCTCGGGGCCAGCAGCCGGGCGGTGGCGTCCATGACGGTGTCGCTGTCCAGGGGGTTGGGCCGGTAGAACTCGGTGTTGGGCATGGCGTTGCCGGTGTCGATCAGAGCGCCGGGCCGTACGCCCCGCTTGGGAGCGGAGGGAGGCGTGGGCAGATAGTCAAAAGCGTCCTCCTCCGCGGGGGACGGGGTGGGACGGAGGATGACCTCCTCGGGCAGTCCGCCGGCCTTTTTCTTCCGGCGGCGCTTCTTCCTGGGTTCAGCCTGTGCCGCCTCAACGGCCTTCGCCGCCTCCAGCCCGGCCTGCTCGGCGGCTTTTTTGGCCTCCTCCCGCGCCCGGCGCAGCTCCCGGGCGGCCTGCCTGGCCTCCTGATCCTCCTCGTTGATGATCTTGCCGTTCTTGTCCCGCTTAGGGGCCTCGAACACCCGCATGGGGAAGGGGTGGTCCTCCACCAGGGGCACCTTCCTGCCGATGAGTCTCTCAATGTCCTTCAGGAGGGGCTTCTCCCCGAAATCGCAGAAGGCGATGGCCTCGCCCTCTCTTCCCGCCCGGCCGGTACGGCCGATGCGGTGGACGTAGGTCTCGGGCACCTCGGGCAGGTTGTAGTTGAACACGTGGGACAGCTCCTCGATGTCCAGCCCCCGGGCGGCGATGTCGGTGGCCACCAGGCAGCGGATGCGCCCGGCCTTGAAGTCGGCCAGCGCCTGCTGGCGGGCGGTCTGGCTCTTGTTGCCGTGGATGGCGGCGGCGGAGATGCCCGCCTTGGACAGATCCCGGGCCACCTTGTTGGCCCCGTGCTTGGTGCGGGTGAACACCAGGGCGTTCTTGACCCGCTTCTCCTCTACCAGGTGTGCCAGCAGATTGGTCTTGTTCCCCTTGTCCACCAGGTAAAGGGACTGGCGGATCACCTCCACCGGGGAGGAGATGGGGTCCACCGCCACCTTGACGGGATTTTTCAGGAGGGAATTGACCAGCTCGGTGATCTCCGGGGGCATGGTGGCGGAGAAAAAGAGGGTCTGCTTCTTTTGGGGCAGCCACTTGAGAATCTTCCGCACGTCGTGGATGAAGCCCATGTCCAGCATCCGGTCGGCCTCGTCCAGCACGAAGATTTCCAGGCTGTCCAGGGAAACAAAGCCCTGGTCGTGGAGGTCCATCAGCCGTCCCGGAGTCGCCACCAGGATATCCACGCCCCTTTTCAGGGCCTCCACCTGGGGATTCTGGCCCACGCCGCCGAAAATGACGGTGTGGCGCAGCTTGAGGTATCTGCCATAGGCCTGGAAGCTCTCGCCGATCTGGATGGCCAGCTCCCGGGTGGGGGTGAGGATGAGGGCGCGGATGGGGCGCTTGGGACCCGTTTTGGCCTCCAGCCGCTGGAGAATGGGGACGGCAAAGGCACAGGTCTTGCCGGTGCCCGTCTGGGCGCAGCCCAGCACGTCCCGCCCGGACAGGGCGGGGGGGATGGCCTTCTCCTGGATGGGAGAGGGTTTCTTGTAGCCCTGTTCCTCCAGGGCTTTGAGAATGGGGGCGTTCAGCCCCAGGTCCTTAAATTGCATGAAATACTTCCTTTTCTCATTCGCGCCGGAGTGCTTCTCCGGCACGGCCCGCGCTTTTCCCTGCGGGCTGGGGCATTACAGGCCGGACGCCCGCAGCCGGTCCATGACCAGCCGGGCGGTCTGGAGCAGCTCCTGCCCGGGGAGGCAGTCCACGACCAGGTCGGCGTATTTGCAGTAAAGGGGCTGCCGGAAGGCCATCACGTCGGCCAGAGTCTGGCCCGGCTCCATGGCAATGCCCCGGGTGGACAGATTCTGGACCCGTCTTGTCAGCTCCTCCAGGGGCACCTGAAGGTATACCACCGGCCCCAGGCCCTTCAGATGGAGGGCGGCGCCCTCCCGGCACACGGCGCTCCCCCCGGGGGCGATGACGGTGCGATGGCAGCGGAGGGTCTGCACGGCGGCCTCCTCGGCATCCAGGAAAGCGGCGGTTCCCCGGCTGTCCAGGATGTCCTGAAGCAGCGCCCCTTCCCGCTTCTGGATGAGCAGGTCCACATCCAGGAACTGATAGCCCAGCAGCTTGGCCAGCAGTACGCCCACCGTGCTCTTGCCCGAGCCCGGCATGCCGATGAGGGTCACGTTATCCAAAACCGTTCCCAACCTTTACATACAAATTCATTCTATAGTATAACACACTCGAACAAAAAAGAAAAGAGGGAAGCGGACGAAAAGGAGATGACAAACCGGGTAGAACGTGATATGATTCCCCATAGATTGAAAACAGGAGAGAGAAATATGGACCTTTTGGCGGCGTTTGGCGTGTTTTTAGCCTGTGTAGCGGGGTGTATGGCCAGGGGGCTGTCCCTGGCCTGGGCGCTGCTGGCGGGCTTTTTCTGTTTTTTTGCGGTAGGGGTGCGCCGGGGAGCCCGGCCTCCCGCCCTGATGAAGATGGCGGCGTCCGGGATGGCCACATCCCTGAAGGTGCTGCGCATCCTTCTCCTGCTGGGCCTGCTCACCGCCCTGTGGCGGGCCGGAGGGACGGTGGCCTATTTTGTCTGGCTGGGGGTCCGGCTCATCACGCCGGGTACCTTTGTGCTGGTGGCCTTTCTGCTGTCCTCCGTCTTCAGCCTGGCTTTCGGAAGCTCCTTCGGCGTGGTGGGGACGGCCGGGGTCATCCTCATGACCATCGCCCGCAGCGGCGGGGCCAGCCCGGCGGTGACGGCGGGAGCCATCATGTCGGGCATCTACTTTGGCGAGCGGCTGTCTCCTGCCTCCTCCTCGGCGGCGCTGGTGTCGGCGGTGGCGGGAGTGGATCAGCACGCCTTTCAGGTGCGGATGTGGAGAACCACCCCCGTTCCCTTTCTGGCCACCCTGGCCCTGTACGGGGTTCTCTCTTTCCGGTTCCCCATTCAGCAGGTGGACGCCGGGATTGTGTCCGCTCTGGAGGAGGGGTTTTCCCTTACCTGGCCCGTCGTCCTGCCTGCGGCGGCTTTGCTGATCCTACCCTGGGTAAAGCTGAGCGCCATGGCGTCCATCGCGGTGAGCTGTGTGCTGTCGGCGGGCTGCGCCCTGTTTGTCCAGCGCCTGCCTCCCGCTGAGCTGCTCCGGGCCTGTGTACTGGGTTACCGGCCCGCCTTGCCCGAGCTGGCGGAGCTGATGCGCGGAGGCGGACTGATCTCTATGGTCGGCGTGTGTCTGATCGTGGTGCTGTCCTGCGCCTACTCCGGGATGTTCAACGGCACCGGCCTGCTGACCCCCGTGACCGACAGGGTGGGGCGGCTGACGGACCATGCCGGCCTGTTCGGCGCCCATGCGGCGGTGTCCTTCGGCTGCTGCGCCCTGTTCTGCAACCAGACGGTGGGCATCGTCATGAGCGGCCAGCTGATGGAGGGGGAGTACCGCAAGCGGGGCCTGCCCGCCATGGATCTGGCGGAGAATATCGGCAACTCAGTGGTCAACCTGGCCGGGCTGGTGCCCTGGGCCATCGCGGCCACGGTGCCCCTCGCCACCATGGAGGTGAGCGCCGCCGTCCTGCCTCTGTCCTTCTACCTGTATCTGCTGCCCCTGTGGTGCTGGTTCCGCGCCCTGAGACGAAATCTTCCAAAAAGCAATTGAGTTTTTTGGAAAAATGCTGTATCATTACACTATTACCCACCGGGCGGGGCCCGGTCACGGCCCGTCCGGTAGGAGCGGAGGGGCCACGGAACCGGAAGGAGAGCAATATGAAGTTCCATATTGTCAGCGACAGCTCCTGTGATTTAGGACGCGAGGAAGCGGAGCGGCTGGGCGTATCTATGGTGTCTTTTTATGTGGCCATCGGGGATGAGACCTACTACCGGGAGGAGCGGGATATCTCCACCCAGGAATTTTACCGCCGTATGGCGCAGGCGCCCGGAGTGTTTCCCAAGACCTCCATGCCCACCATGGACGACTATCTGGAGGCATTCCGACCAGCGGCGGCCCAGGGCTTGCCCATCCTGTGCATCTGCCTCAACGCCCGGTTCAGCGGCTCCTGCCAGTCGGCGCTCAACGCCGCGGAGGAGCTGCGGGAGGAGTACCCCCAGGCCCGGGTGGAGGTGCTGGATTCCACTCTGGCCACGGTGCTCCAGGGCCTGTTCGTGCTGGAGGCGGCCCGCCTGCGGGATGAGGGCTGCACCCTGGAGGAGGCGGTGGAGCGGCTGAGGGCCATCCGTTCCACCGGGCGTATCTTTTTCACCACCGGTGACCTGGAGTACCTCCGCCACGGCGGCCGCATCGGCCGGGCGGCGGCGGCCACCGGAACGCTGCTGAAGGTGAAGCCCCTCATCGGCTATAAGGACGGGGAGCTGATCTCCGACGGCATCGCCCAGGGGCGGAGGAAGTCGCTGGCCAAGGTGCGGGAGCTGTTTTTCCGCTACCTGCGGCGGGAGGAGATTGACCTGGACCAGTGGCGGACGGCCACAGGCTTCGGCCTGGACCGGGAGGAGCATACGGCCTTCGCCCAGGAGGTACATCAGGGGCTGCTGGACCTGGGCTGGGACAGGCCCGAGGTGAGACGTCCCTACCAGATCGGTGTGACCATCGGGGTCCATACCGGCCCCACTCCCATCGGCGTAGGCCTGCTGCGCCGGGCCTGATATCGGTGCGGCGCCCCCGGCTTTTAAGGCCGGGGGCTTTGTGCGTTTTCCGTTACAGGAAGGGGCCAAATAGAGGGGGAATTGTAACGATTTTGTCACTTGAATTTTATTTCAAATGTGCTATCCTATTTAGGAAAGATCTCGACAGGTTCTGACCTGTTCCCGTTGGGAGGTGCTTGCGGGTGGCAAATTATCAGGGGAGGCGTGTCGCCCGAGGTCACCGGGTGGCCATTGCGTTGATTTTGGCGGCGGTGGTCCTGGCCGCGGCGGCGCTGCTCTGTCAGGGATACTGGAACAGGGCCGCCGGAGCTCCGGACGCCTCCCGGGGAGAAGGGCCGTCAGGCAGCGGCGCCGGGACGGACATGTCCAGGCTGACATCCCCGGATAATACGCCCCCGGAGGACCAGCCGGACAGGCTGCCGGAGGATCGGCCGGACGACCCGCCGGAGGACAGCGTGCCCGAGGATGCCCCCTACGACTTTTCCCAGCCCGTCCCCCAGGGGGAGGCGGTGGACAACAGCTACTTTGACGACGCCGCCTTCGTGGGTGACTCCCGTACCGACGGCTTTATGCTTTACAGCGGCATCGGGACGGGCAAAAACCTGACCTCAAACGGCCTGTCTATCTTCAAGCTGGCGGAGAAAAAGGCGCTGACCATCGGCGGCAAAAAATATACCTTGCTGGAGGCCCTGGGACTGGAGAGCTACGGTAAGGTCTACCTCTCGCTGGGGATCAATGAGCTGGGTGTCCACAATGATAAGGGCTTTTACACCAGCTACTGCGACGCCATCGACGCCATCCGAGCGGTGCAGCCCAACGCGGTCATCTATATTCAGGGGCTGATCCCCCTGAACGAGAAGCAGATTGAGGAGTACAACGGGAACAAGTATAACCTGACCAACGAGCACCTGCGGGTATACAACGACCTGATGCGCAAGGTGGCGGAGGAAAAGCGGGTGGCCTACCTGGACCTGTACGGGGAGTTCGCCGACGAGAACGGCTCTCTGCCCGAGGGGGTCAGCCGGGACGGCGTACATCTGGTAAAGGACGCTTGCAAACAGTGGCTGGACTATCTGAAAACCCACACGGTGGAGTTTGACAGGCTGTACCCCCAGGGCTTGCCCGGAGCGGAGGAGCCGGGGGAGGCCATCGAGCCGGCCGGGCCGGATACATCAACGGAAGATGGAAGTGTGCAAGGATGAAAAAACTGCTGACTGTTACCCTGGCCCTGGCTCTGGCGCTGGGCCTGACCTCCTGCGGCGGGAAAGAGAACGACGCGCCCCTTTATAACGCCGCCGACGTGACCGCCATTGATGAGGCGGGGGCCTTTGACGCGGACCTCTATGATTTGGAGGGATTGGACGCGGATATTGCCTTTATGCTGTATCGGTTGGAGGAGGCCGGCCTGGAGCGAGAGGACCTGACGAGCTGCTCCGGACGCCGCTCCGCCGGGGCCACCTGCGAGGAGGCGGTGGTGCTGGTTTTTACTGACAGCGACAAGGCCGAGACCGCGGTGGACGCCTTGAAAGACTACATCCAGCACCAGATTGACGAAAATACGGACTACCGCCCCGCCGAGATTCCTAAGCTGGAGAACGCTTACATTGACCAACGGGGGGAAAGTGTTCTGATGGTGGTGGCCAGCGACATCGACACGGCAAAGAAAGCAGTGGAATAGCAAAAATCCCGGCCGATGGCC
>ERZ779632.943-NODE-943-length-13505-cov-7.867212_pt1 | contig 13505 bp, 18 predicted proteins | sample MGYA00514194_ERZ779632 | MGnify/ENA primary metagenome ERZ779632 (study PRJEB29562, sample SAMEA4376704) | mouse gut metagenome | isolation source: Cecum | study: EMG produced TPA metagenomics assembly of the A DSS colitis mouse model was used to assess the...
CCGCAAAAAGAAATATGATGCAACTTTGATGCATTCATCTGATACGATTGGGGGAGTATATACGCAGGATAAAATGCAAGGCACCCAGACAGCATCAAAAAGCAGTTTTATTTTCTCTTGTTAACAGACTTTTTACAGAAACGAATATAACCCGAATAACAGAAGCTAATAAAACGGATGTGGAATAATAGAACTTGAGAATACATAAATTGATGCATTTAATAATGATTATACTATATTTTGTGGATATTATTACATTATAAAGGAGTGTGAGTAGGAAAAGTGAATAAAAGACAAAAATATTATATAATGCTTTTTCTTTTGTTAAATATGACTCTTATTATAGCAGTGTACAAAAGAAAACCACATGAGATAAGAGTAAATGATCGTATAGCTGGGTATACATATTTTGATAGAAGTTTGTCTGTCAGTGATTTTGAGCAATTTGATTATAAAACTACTTACGAAGATCTGGTTGACTGCATCGGATTTCAGAATGGAACGATAGGTTCAGGGATAGCGAGACCATACTATGAATTGAATGATGGAAGATTTGTTATCTGGAACGCAGCATATAAAAAAAGTATATCAGTAGTAAATAGTAAAAACCATGAGTATTATATACTTCCGCCTCAATTAAGTCCCAAAAGTGATATCATTAGAAACAGGCAGATGAAAATCGCGTGTCAGTCAGAAATGAATAGTATCTTGTGGATGTTGGATTTGAAAACGTTGGTGATAAAAGACTATTGGGGGGACTGTTCAGAGAATGACCAGAAAGATATAGCACTGGGAGCGTATAACACAGATCTTTTAAAAAGCTATACCAACAGAAATATTACAGCGGAAATATCATACTATTTTGGCAATTATCGTGAGCGTGGATTCCTGCCGCTCATTCAGGTTATCCAGCTATATGAACAACAGAAATTAATATGCTTTGGATATGTATTGTGGGACACAGATAGATACTGGGATATGTTTTTTGAGGGTAACATCGAATATGTAAATGACGGAGAGGACTGTATTGTTTACGCAGAACGATATAAATTGAAGGGACAAAATGAGGTTCTGAATATTCATAGCACAGATACGGCATTTAATATAAAACTGTCATCAGATCAGTTTGCAAATTCACTTATTGATTTTCTAATAAAACAGGAAGTGATACAAAGTAAAAGAAATTCCTGTGTTGAATTTTGGGGTAAAGATGGGGATGGAAAATATGTATGTTTACTTTCTACAAATCCGTGGAAAACAGGATGGGGAATTAGTGCAGAAAACAGAAATACACAGTATTACTTTGTACAAATGGAAACATTGGATGACGCTGTTGTTTCAGTCAATGTCGTACACTTAATTCGATGACTACAGTAGATATGTTTCAGTATAAAATGAAAAGATTATCCTATCTGAATCTTCTAAAATCCCTAATGCTCCCGCTATTTGATATAATGCCAATGTTCTTGAAATAGTGATATAAAGATATAATAAAATGTTGTGCAGCAACGGAATAAGCGGAGGTGATTCTTTGGATGTCAGTGTCATAATATTATTTGTAATTTATATGGTAATGAATCTTTTGATTATTTACATAATTCAGCGAGATCGATTGAAACTAAGTGACTCAGAGAAGCAAAGATTTGGGCACAAACCAAGCATGAAGTTTATATCAAAACTGACCTGTGGGCAGGTTATTGCAAGGATGTGGGTAGATTCATATGGTCCATTAAACTGTAAATTTGAAAAGGATGAGGAGGACAACTATATATTTACGATCAATAGTTTAATATATTGGCGCAGTTCGATTAGTAAGGCAGTGTATAAAGTGCAGGTGATACCAGAACAGGAAGGGAGTACAGTATATTTTATAATCATTGATTATCAAGCCAGACCACTTGTCTTGGACGAATTTGCATGGGAACTAAAGGGATTCATAGAGAAAAAGCTGGAGGCAGTCAGGGTCGAATAAGAATATGGGATTATAGTGCTCTATACTTATATGACAAAAGCAGAGCTGAAGCCAGCAATAAACAATGTAAGTAACGCATAATTTCCTGCTATGTAGACATCAATGAGATTAAAATATTAAAAAACATATCGGAACATCTGTCTTATATTGTAAACATGGTGGACTGATTGTTAAAGAGGTTCTATTACTAAAGCAGAGGCAACCCAAAAAGTTATATATAGGAGGTGCAAAAGTGAAAAAGAGCTACCTTGGTTTGTTGATGATGTTTTTGCTTTTAGGGAGGAAACCGTATGGATGGATTAGGGACACAGAGAAATAATGAATTAAATATGTTATGTATATACTGTTTTGGTTTTTAAGGAGTGCCTGAATGAAGAAATATTTTATAGTTGTTTTAGCTATTTTTTGTAATGGTGTAATATGGTATAGAAATTGAATTTGTTCTCATAGAGATAGAAAAACAGCTATATGGAGTATGGCAGGAGCTGCAAAACATTTTGTTTTTGGATATGCATTATATTAGAGCAAATAGTCAAAATAAAATGCAGGAAGAATATGATTACAGGTACTGTGAACTTTACTATTTTCAAAATGGATATCCAGTAGAGACAGTGCGGCTCACACCACAAGATACTTACATAAATGTGACGGTCAGGAAGCGATTCATAAATAATTTTATCAATATTCCTGAGAGATATCGTTAAATATATGTTTAAATAATCATGCTTCAATAGAAGACCAGAAATGATTGTGCGTGCTGAACTGATGAAAAAAGAAATTGCAGCAATAAGGGTGGAATAAAAACAATAAGAGTCCCGTTTGATGAGCGCGTAGGCAGATTACCCTTTTGCAGAAAATTAGAGGGAAGGAAGTGTTCGTGAAGATGTATAACAATAAAAAGATATATTCATTTGGTAAATCTATTTTTGTAGAAAAATTTACGGCTAATATAATATCATCAAACCCTATAGAATTGATAAAAAACGCTTATAGTTTTAAAGCAAAGGAAAGGGTGTACGTTGGAGATTATAATTTAAAATACGATCAGTTTAAAATGTATACTTATCCCGATTTGCATCAGTCTTTTTTTAATCCAATCTTATTTTGGAAAAGGATATTTATTTTAGCAGCGCCTGCCTGTATTTATGGCAATGTTAAAGAAGAGAATCAGCAGACAATAGTTGATTATGTAATTGATAAAACAATAAGCGTGAAAGTAGCTGCTGCATTTTTGTTTTTGATGTGTTGCTCGATTATTTTTATGGGGGTTATAGATATCGTATTTAACGGTATGGATCTGAAAAGTTTGTTCATTATAGTACTGCCTGTACCATGGCTCGTTATAAGGCATCAGCTCATGAATATTTCTGATTCAGAGCGGGATGCGTTGCTGCTATTCATGGAGGACTTGGAGCAATAATATAATTCAGCAAGAATGTTTATAAAAACATCTATTCGAAGAGGAAGAAACAGGGATACATAGACTTCATAGAGCCAGATTTCATCGAGTCGGACAGGGAGATATTGCACGGACAGACAAACTCACAAGCACAGGGAGATACACAGGAATTTGCAGCCCTGAATGTGAAAGTGTCCAAGTTTGATATCTGGCTGAGAGTGAAAAAAGGCTATGGTAGACTGAAGATATATAGGAAGAGCAAAAATGGAAAAAAACAATAATATAATTAAGAAAAAAATTAAAATTGGGGTAAGTGCGATGATAGGACTTACGCTATTGGTGATAGTCAGTAGATTTATAATTATACTTTCAGGAGATATGCCAGTTATGGATGATATTTATTTTCTGGCATATGATAATCAGACGCTGGAAACGATTCTTTACAGATTTGATGTAGATCTGAGGAAGACAAATGAAGTTGGAAAGGTTGCAGGATATTTCCATAATTGTAAAATTGACAGTGAGAAAAAGTATATCACAGGAGTATGCAATCTTTGGCCTGAAGCAAAATATGATGATACTGAATCAGAATTTAAGTTAGGTATTGTACGATACTCATTGGAGGATGGAACATTAACGCTGCTGCGAAGTGAACAGCAGATGCGTATTGGAAATAAGCAAAGTATTTTCTGGGATTCTTGTTTTCCTTTTGACAATGGAGAAAAAATGCTTATGTGTTATGCGGATGAGGAAAATAACTTTACTTATCTTTTGTATGATTTAGAAACCAGTAAAGCGAAAAAAATAGGTATGCCTAAAATGAACAGAGGAGTATGTGATATTAGAAAAGGCAACATATGGTATCCCAAAAGAAAAGGGGTGATGCAGTATAATGCAAAAACAGGCGAACTGAAACAATTTCTTCAAAATGCAAGTAGTTGTACTGTATCAGATGACAGCAGGAAGGCTGCCTATTTTGGGAGTGACAATAAAAAAATTTTTTTATATGACACGGTGCGCAAAAAGAAGATCGGTACCTTGAAAGCAGGATGGAACAAAGCATTTGGGAGCTTTTTCCCATATTCATGCGGATGGGATCAAAGCGGAAATTATTTTTGTTATATCGAACATTTTATCAAATTTTTTGGCAGCAGCGATACAAGGATTAAAGTTTATAATCTACATACAAAAACAAGTATCTGTATATTTCTGCATCGAAATGCGTCCGCGACAGTTCAGTATGAATTTGTAAGAAATGCTGATTGATGTGGATATTTGAAATAAACCAAAAAGGTGAAGTTTAAGGGGCATTATATGACGAAAAATAAATTAAAAAAATATATTCTGATTTTAATTATCCTGCTCTTATCAATGATGTTTATGGTGAGGAGAATAAACAATTATGTCATGAAAAAGGAACTGGCGGAACAAAATCTTTCTATTATATGGGCACAAAGGGAAGCACTAAATCCAGAATCTGGAGACACGGAAGAGGCAAGATCTTATATACAAGGTGGGACCATTTTCCCAAGTTGCAGAAAACAATACGTTTGTCGTGAAGAGTCAAAAGGAGGCGATATTATGGCTGTATGATATGGATCGTAAAAAATTCAAAAAAGTATTGAAAGGCGGCATTGGATATCCAGAATATAAAATTACATCTGATGGACGATATCTTTTATGGAGGGATAATATACCTGTTATGATGCAGGAGATGAATTTTTTGTATATTGTGGATCTGCAAAGTGGGAGAAAGATAAGGCTAAAAAAGTGGGGATTTGATATACCAGTATCTGGTATGACATGGAGCTAAACTGGTTTTAAATGAGCAAAAGGTCGTATTATCATGCGGATTTTTTCAGGACACGTTTCTTATGATGCAAATATGATACATTTGTCTGATAGTATGAGAGAGACAGATATGAAGCATAATCTTTTTTCATCATATTTTTGTTGTCTTTGTGAGGATAAATAGGGGAAGGTTCTGGGGGTGAGACGGAGAAATATTATGTATATTTTACTATTAGGCAGCCTTTGCTTAATACTAAAATATTTTGTTAACATATCCTGCAATTTACGGATAAATACAAATCATGAAAGCTATATTGATGTAAAATTGTTTGAGAAGATTAAGACAGTCTATAATACCATTGATTTTTTGGGCAGTTATGATCTTGGAGATGTTTCGACATATGAAATATACAAAAAGAAATATCAGCAATTTTTACAAGGAGAACGACCTGTTATAGACAAATATACTGGCGAAAGTTTATATATATGGGAATCTGAATTGAACAATTATAAGATTGATCAATTTACCTATTATTACTTTGATATGGATGGTGATAATTATCCAGAGCTTTGCATTCAGGATGAAGTAAGTACACTTTATATTATAAAGTATGAGGCTAAAACAGATGAGATTCTATTATGGATGAGAAGTGTACGCGCACCTATTTACGTGTTAGGAACAAAAAAATTAATACATACGGAGAAAGACGGTTTGGGTGAAGCATATATCGAACTTAATGAGAATGGAGAATGGGAGTTTAGCCTGTGGTTAAAAAAAGAAATGGGTACATTCTTTATAACATTTCCACATTATTATGATGAATTGAATAAAGAAAAAGAACTTAGTGATGAAATAAGAAAACAAGGCTTTTTTAATGAGCATCAGAAGCTATATTATTTCAGAGTGACAGAGCAACAATATAATGAATTATCAGAGAACTATGAAAAATCAGTCAATGAATAGATAAACAAAAATCCTGATATGAGACTGAAATATTAGGATTTTTTATGCGCACGAGCACCCGTTTCCGATAGGAAATTTAGAAGATGGGAAAGTAAGATTTTCGGAAATTCAGGATTTTTCTCACAAGTCCTATATTCCATTGAAAAAAATGACAGGGGATTTAGATGAATTGTTGGATAATGTTATGAGTAAACTGGAACAAAACGGATTGAATCCCTTAAACTTGATCTATGACGGTACGACCAAATTTTTAAACAGGGATTATTATATGATTCGTTCATTTGATTCTTTTGAGGATCATATCATAAGAAATCAGGGATATTACATTGATAGCACAAACGGAGAGATATATTGTGTAGCGGAAAATGCGGACTCTTTAAGAACCGAATTGTATTATATTGATAATTTATTTTTCGAAAGAATTCCTTGATTTTAATAGAAATATGATGCAATTTTGATGCAGCAGTCTGATACGATACAGGTGTGAAATAACCTGCCAAAGGTGGACGGCAAAAGGTTATTACAGAGTGGGGGAAGACAGGACGCGATGAAATTTCTATTGAAAGAAAAACTGCAAATTATATTACTAGCCACAGGACTTTTGATACAGGTAGTAAAACCAGCAGATACGCAGTATAAGGAATCAGAACAACAATATTCGCAAGAATGGGAAACGCAGATGGCAAACGATTATTTTCAACTTGTGGAATGGCAGGATATGGTAAGACAATCCATTTTTGCGAGTCTGACAGAGCAATATAAAGGCGAAGGTGAACATTCTTTTCAGTTGATGGATACTTGTCTCATTCAAAACGCAAATGGAGAAAACTGTGAATTATATTTGATACAGTATAGTGACCATCTTGCAGAGGAGCCAACTTGGGGATATTTCTGTCGTGGTATCCTGATGAATTATGACCAGAACAGCAGTGAAGTATTGTTTGAAGTGGAAAAAGACTATAAGCTGGCGTCTTTTGGCGGCGAATATTATGATATACAGACGTCTGACCTCGACGGAAACGGAGAGGAAGATCTCATACTATTGTTAGGCGAGCACCGATTTCAGGGAGCGGAATATTATATTCCCGATATTTATTGCTTAATAGGATTACAAGATAAAGGAAAATATACCTTTATTACTTGTCATGAGGAAAACTGGCTGGGTGATATTCTCGCTCCATTATATGAAGATGAACATGATAACAGGAAAATCCAGCAGATTGTAGCTGCACTAAAAGCGCATTTTTATAATTCAAAGCTGGATGAGCTGGGGGATCATGAGAGAACATTTGAAGATTACATTCGTAAAAAAGAAGAAAATATCATAAGCAAATTAGACAGGCGTTCGCTGTCTTATGATAGAAAAAAGATATGGGAGCAGTTTTATATCAATGAAGATCAAAAGATCCGAAAAATCATGGTTTGTGTGGAAAGCGGATATCCCGGTGTTGCCATAGCAAAGCAGATTGCAGTGTATGTATTTGATTACCAGACAGAGGAAGTGGAGAAACAGATCGTCTCCCCTATATACGAACAAATATGTAATGAGTATGGTCTTTCAACAGATCTTGAAGTGGAGGAGCTTACTTATAAAGATGAAGACGGAGACGAAAAAGAGGATATTGCCATAACCGCAGTGTTTACCAATGGGGAACAAGGCAAAAACAAACAACAGTCGAAATACAGGATACTATATTTCGCAAGTAATGACAGCGAAAACGAATTAAAAATTTTTAATAGCGCTACTGTTACAGAAATTTATGTAACAGAATAACAAACTGGCTAGAAGGATTGGCGGATACGGATATTGCCAAAAAGATTAGGATACAAGAGTTCAGAGGAGACTTTCGGAAATGTTTTCATATAAAAGCAAAGCAGCATTATTGATAAGTCTGTGTGTTATTTTTACAACAGAAGTTGTTATATATGTGAAATTATCAATGAACACGACAAATTATTCTGATGATATAGAACAATCCAGTTATTCCCATAAGAATGACCGTGAACAAATAGGCGTGTTTACTGAAAACATGGAGCGAGCCTTTAACTATCATGCTTGGATTATGTGTACTTCGTGTAGAAAGATGTTTTGTTTTAATCAGCCCTGCACAGGTGGGCAACCAGAAAAATAGTGTTGTGAAATGAAACAGTAAAATAAAAATAGAACCTTGACAAGTTTATACACATATCAGGAGAAGAGAAAATCTCCTTTGCTTATTGACGAAAGTATGTTTGCGCCATCTAATTAGATTAAAACATTTATTCGAACAGGAGGAGACATGGATAAAATACAGGGAAACATGGATACACTCAGCAATATGCAGCTTACAGCTAAAATGGAAGGTCTGGATGCAGAATGCAAGTTACTGCTCAGCAGTAAGGAAATACTGGCTGTAATCCTAAAGGAAACCGTTGATGAATACAGGGAATACAGCAGAGAAGAAATCATAGGCTTCATCGAACCGGATTCCATCGAGTCGGACAGGGAAGTATCGCCCGGGCGGACAAACTCACAGGTGCAGGGAGATACGCAGGAATTTGCAGCCCTAAATGAGAAAGTGTCTCGGTTTGATATCCGGCTAAAGGCAAAAAATCCAAGGCTGTCAAAGGAAAAAATCATCATCAAACTCCACATCGACGTAGAGCCGCAGAAGTCCTACTATCCCGGATATCCCATCGAGAAGCGTGGAATGTACTATTTGTCGCGGGAACTGTCCTCGCAGCTGTCGCTTGTCACGGACAGTACAGATTACGGAAAACTTGAAAAATGCTACAGCATATGGATTTGTCTGGATGATATTCCAAAGAGTGAGCAGAACAGCGTATCCTTTTATGAGATGACGAACACAAAAAACATAGGAAATTGTATCACCAAGAAAGAAGATTACGATTTGTTGACATTGGTGATTATCAGACTGGGCAAAAAGGAGTATAATGGAGAAAAGAAAGACGAAGGCTACGATCTTCTGCGTTTTTTGAATACAATCATGTATCCGCACAGGGATGATTTTATGAAGGTCGTATCGGACTACATTGACTTTTCACAGAACAGTGAACTGAGCGAGGAGGTGAAGAAAGTGATGGGCATAGGACAGATTATGCTGGAAACAGGAATTGAGCAGGGAATTGAGCAAGGAATCGAAGTATTTATTTTAGATAATGAGGAGGAAGGAATACCAAGAGAACGCGTGATTCAGAAGCTGCAACGGAGATTCAGGCTTACTGAGGACATGGCAATACATTATTATAACAGGTTTGCATCCACAGAAAAATATACTTTGTAAAATTATATAGAGGTCAACAAAAATCCTGATATGAGACAGAACTATCAGGATTTTTTAAGTATTTCTGACTGTATAAATGGAGGAATCAATGAAAGCGATTTGTTATAAAAAAATATATCCTTTTGGGAGAGCAGTTTTTGAAGAAAAATTTGTTGCAAGGACGGTCCCATTTCATGAGCGCATAGGCAATTTAAAACCTCTTGGCAGAAAATTAGAGGGAAGAGTGTTTAAAGGAGAGATAAAGGGAGATCGGTTTGAGATGTGCACATACCCTGATATATGGCATCTCACTCCTTTGCCACATATAAGAAAGATACCTGCCTATATGAATCCTTCTTGTTTATATGGGAGTATTCAGGAATTGGATGGACATACTATCGTGAATTGCATCATAGATTTATCGACAACGCATAAAATTTTTTATCTGAGCGGCATGACAATGGACTGCTTTATGATCTTGTTGTTTATTGTTGTTATGTTTATAGAATTTCAGCTTGGTGGATTGATTGTTATTGTTATATTGGTTTTGGATTTTATTAGGTCAAATTCGGCACTACAGGCCCATCAGAGCGAACATGAAGCATTGATAAAATTTATGGAAGATCTGGAAAAACAAGAGAACAGCGACAGACAATTTGGAGGATATCTATGAAGAAATCTATAAAAAAATACAAAATATTATTATTTTTTTGTTTGATAATGTCTATAGTATCTGTATCAAAACAATTATATACAAAAAATTCCTGTAATAAATATTTATATGATGAAGCTGATATTGTAGAGGACTCGGGCAAAGCCATACATAATCAACAGATTGACGTGGGAGAGGAAAACTGGAATGAAATTACAACACCCTTTTTTGAAATGACAAAGCATGAAATCCCCAGAAAGACGTTTTGGGATGTATTTGGAGAACTGCTGTAAGGAGTAAGAGGGGTATGAAAAAACAATTATGGAAAAAGAACAATGGATTGAGATGACACAAAAAGGACTATCACAAAAAACACTGGAGGAAATTTTTGGGGAGCAGCTTGGCTATGGATGAGACTGATACAAGAAGATTTATTCAGAATGAGCTATCTATAAGAAGAAGCATATTTTTTCTTGAAAGAAGCAATATGGAGAGTAGTAAAATACAACAAATTAGAGAAGGCGCAGGTGAATCTAAAAAATGAAAAACAGAAGCAGTGTTATTGCAGTTTTGGTAATAATAGTCTTGTTTATTTTCGTAAACTTATCTGTCGGTAAACAAGAGCCAAGAAAAATAACAGTGGAAGAAACTGTTGATCTTTTGCTGAAATACATTTATGATGTGGATTATTTTCCATTATGCAAAGAATTTCATTCGATAGAAGAGGGACCTTTGTTGACAGTTTATGCTGATATAGGATTTCCTGCATATGAGTTCGAACTTCCAGATAATAATAATCATCCTACAGTACAGGTATTTTGTGATGGTGAAACAGAGAACGGGGATTATCTGGGACTAGGTGTTTATATCTGGACGCCTGTAGGCTTGCATGCTGATGAAGAAGAACGAGAGTATGATCGAGCTGAATTGTATTCATATTTTCTGGTGAATCGCTTTACAAAAGAGATTGTTCGTCAGCGTGATACGGATGATGACGGATACTGGATATATGATACAAAATATTATGATATTGTACAGAATTCTTTCATTAAGAAAGATTATTATGAATAGTGATGTGGTGTTCAGTGAAGAAAATATTGATAAGAATAAAAAGAAAAAGAATTTTAATAAGCTGTATTTTACTGGGTGTTGTATGTATGTGTGGGGTAGCATTTACTAAGATACATAAGCAGAAAAAAATGACAGTAGACGAATCAGTTCAGCAATTAATGAATTACATTTATGGGGAAGATTATCTGTCATTGTGTATAAAGTATTGCTCTAAAGAGGATAAACCATTACTGACAGTTTATAATTCTGAATGGGTAAGATTTCCCATCTATGAGTTCGAAATTCCTGATGACCAATCCTCGATACGACGCCAAATTTTTTGTGTAGGGGAGACAAAGAATCGGGAATATCTCATCATGGGAGTTTTTTCATGGAAATATTATATGAATAATGGGGAACGGTTCTACATGGGTCCCAAACTTCTTTCCAGATATGCAGTGAATCGAATCACAAAGGAAATCATTCAAGAGCGGTATCAAGTTGATGGATGGTGGATTTATAATGAGGAATTTGAATCTTTTATACAGAATAATAAAATCGTCTTAGAGTGAAACGTATGATATAAAATGTACAAGAAGAAAGAGAACACATGTTAACAACAAAATTAATAAGAAAAACATTTGGCGCCATAATTGAAGCGTATGGTTTTCAAAATAAGGGGTATGAACACCGTATATGGACCTGTTACGGGAAGTGAATATGAGCAGGTTCTAAGAGAAAAAGGGACACCAGATTATATAGTTCAGAAGAAAATGTATATCAGTCTTTTTGGTGCCTGACGGTGTTCATATTTTGGGGTATTTTATATGGAGGAACCAATGAAATTTATCTGTAAAAAGAAATACATCAGACGCATCATGATTATACTTCTGAGCTGTTTTATTTTCATGATGAGAATGATCTTTTATCTATATTTTAATGCGGAACAAATACAAAACAGGATATGATTCAAATCAGGACAGTGAAAACTGTTATTATAAGGAATTAAATAGTAAAACAGTTAATAAAGTATTTAAAAAGTTTAGGTTGTCAGGTATGTATTGTGGTAAAAACGATCTTGTAGAATTTCTCATTACGCCCACGATTGTAAGTTCTTTAAGAGATACTTATCTATATGGCTTTTATTATACAGCAGATTATCAACCTATGATGACTTTTAAGGGGATAGAATGTGATGCAGATATAGAAATAGAAGATATACTTTATGGAGGAAGATATTGGTATAGAACAGAAAAGATTGATGATCACTGGTACTTTTATCAAGATAAGGTAAAGTTTTACAATAAAAGTAAACTATTATGAGGCGGCAAACATATCAGCATATGAGTCACGCGGCGGGCTGGGAAAAGCGTATTCCCACATCGGATCACACGGTAAAATACAAGGAGTAACGGATGTGTATGTTCAAGAAAAAAGAGAATAAAAGAAGAATTGTCAAAGGTACTTTAATTATAGTTTTGTTTGTTTTTATATGCTATAAAAATCCTTATAGATACTATACAACTTATTTTACCGATTATTATCAAGTGGTGATGAAAGATGAAAAAGCAGACTATGTGAATTACCAAACGCTTCTGAATGCAAATGGAAAACCAGATGAAATATGGGAAGAACAATTATCAAAAAATCTGGTACTTAAATTTATGAGATATGATGATGGGCGGATATTTGTCTTTGATATCAAAAAACAATCAAATAGATTTTGCAGAGTAGAGATTACAAATCCAGAATATCGTTTTGGCAGAAAGAAAATAGGGATAGGAACAAGTAAGAAAAAAGTTGAGAAAGTATATAAAAAAAGCTATCGGGGTCTGCATCAGGATAAATTACATAAGCACAAATATCTTGTTGAGGATGGAAATCGCGAAATTGTATTTTACTTCAATGAGGATAATAAAGTTCATAAAATAGTTATAGGCGATGCTGAAATCTATCACGGAACATATGGATGGAAGCAAAAAAAATGATAATTTCATACACATTTATGGATACACGTGAGGAGGTCATTCTGAGGTTGTAATGTTTCAGCTGGAAGGGGGGAGAAATTTTAAGCATGAAAAAACATAAACGTAGGATGTATAGTGTTATTTCCATACTGGTTTTAGGGTTGCTGAGTATGCTGGGTTTCTATAAAACGACAGGAAAACAGTTTGAGAATGAAGAAAAAGATGTGATCAGTTCCATTATAAATGAAAACAAAAATGAAATAGATGCTTTTTTAAACAGGTATCCCACAGCCTTACGCTGGATAGAAATTTCGGGTTATGATTTTACAAAGGATGGCACAATGGAAATGATTTTATCTTACGAATATGTAGAGACATCTGCTGTAATATCCTACGAGACTGTAAAAAATCTTGTGTCTATAGAGGAAATTTCTTTTCTGACATGAA
>ERZ779632.944-NODE-944-length-13494-cov-9.032592_pt1 | contig 13494 bp, 13 predicted proteins | sample MGYA00514194_ERZ779632 | MGnify/ENA primary metagenome ERZ779632 (study PRJEB29562, sample SAMEA4376704) | mouse gut metagenome | isolation source: Cecum | study: EMG produced TPA metagenomics assembly of the A DSS colitis mouse model was used to assess the...
GCTGTTTGGGGAATTGGCTTAGAACCTATGTATAACAATTTCGGGAGATTAGGATTTATGTGTTTCTTCTGTCTTTAGTTTTTCTTCATTGATAATAGCAGCAAGGTCATTCTCTCTTTGCTCATCAACAAACTTCTTCCAATCTCCATCTACCTCGGTCTGCGCATTGATTCTTGACAGAAAATTCCTGATCAATTCCATTTTGCTACGCAGATTCATACTGGAATTAACCGCCTTTTCAATCGTTACAACAATCTCTTTATTCTGATTTCCATCCTGCTGATACTTCTTAACCAGCATAAGAATATAGTCAATATTAATTTCTACCTGCTTTACAAGCTCGATTTCAAATACCACATCGTCATTGATATTTTCTTTCTTTTCATTTGATTTTGATTTATATTTCTGATAAAGGTCAATATACTCGCTCTGGTAATCCTGAAAATTCCGTTCAGACAAAATTTCCTTTCCCTCAAAATTATCAAAGGTGAAAAGAATATTCTTCATTCTGAGAATTGCTCCATAAAGCATAATAAATTCTTTCTCTGCTTTCTCCCCTTCAAACGATGCTCCCAACGGAAAAAGAGTTTTCAGCTTGTCTATTAATTCAACATAACCGTCAAAATGTTTCCCATTCTCATCATATCCATTATAGTAGCTTTCAAAATTTTTTAATAAAACAACACTTCCTGCCTCTTTGTCACCAAAAAGTGCAATCGCATTATTTGTTTCTTCCTCCAGATTACGGAAACATACGATATTACCAAAAGTCTTAACAGAATTAAGAATACGGTTTGTCCTAGAAAATGCCTGCAATAATCCATGATATTTCAGGTTCTTGTCCACCCACAAGGTATTCAAAGTCGTCGCGTCAAATCCGGTTAGAAACATATTGACTACAATCAATATATCAATTTCCCTGTTTTTCATTCTAAGGGAAACATCTTTATAATAATTCTGGAATTTATCGCTTGATGTATCATAATTGGTTTTGAAAATCTTGTTATAATCATCAATCGCCATTTCAAGAAAATCTCTGGAACTTTTATCAAGTCCGTCTGTATTTTCTGAATTTTCATCTTCTACAAAATCATCGTTTTCTGATTCATTAACCCCATAGCTATATATCGTTGCCACTCTCAGTTTATGCGGTTGTCCTGCAGGTGCAGCTTGTGGCAGCTTATCCATCTGCCTCTTAAATTCTGTGTAATATGATTTTGCTGCATCTATGGAACTCACTGCGAATATGGAATTAAAGCCCTTCATGCGGACAGACTCTTTTATTTCTTCTACCCTGTCCCTATTCTTTGCCTGACTGCTTGCTACCTCCTGCACATTCATCAACTTAGAAAAATCGAAGCTTTCCCTATTTCTCTTTGTCTTTTGGTCAAAATGTTCCAAAATATATGTTACAATCTTCGCAATTCGCTTTGGCTCTAAAAGCGCCCTCTCTGTGTCAATAGCTGATACCTGCTTATCGTGTCCTTTTTCCTTATGATGCGAAGCTTCATTTTCCTTAATTGTCTTAATATAATCAATACGAAACGGCAATACATTTTCATCATTGATTGCATCTACAATCGTATATGTATGAAGTTTATCGCCAAATGCCTGTGGTGTCGTGCGTAAATCAGCATTCTTTCCACTTCCAGCATTATCAGCAAAGATTGGTGTTCCTGTAAAACCAAAAATATGATAGTTCTTAAAATTCTTGGTAATGGCAGTATGCATATCTCCAAACTGAGAACGATGACACTCATCAAATACTAGAACAATATGCCTGCCAAATACCTCGTGTCCTTTATTTTTTCTGATAAAGTGATCCAGCTTTTGAATTGTGGTAATGATAATTTTGGCGTCATCATCCTCTAATTGTTTCTTCAAAATGGCTGTTGATGTGTTACTGTTGGCAGCGCCTTTTTGAAAACGGTCATATTCTTTCATGGTCTGATAATCAAGGTCTTTGCGGTCAACAACAAAAAGCACTTTGTCCACAAAGTCAAGCTGACTTGCCAACTGCGCGGTCTTAAATGATGTTAAAGTTTTACCACTTCCGGTTGTATGCCAAATATATCCGCCCGCCTCAAGCGTTCCCAATTTCTTATAATTCGTCGCAATTTCAATACGATTCAATATTTTCTCTGTAGCAGCAATCTGATACGGGCGCATAACAAGCAGTAATTCCTCCGAAGTAAATACACAATATTTTGTCAATACATTTAGAATGGTATGTTTTGACAGAAAGGTTTTTGTATAGTCTACAAGATCAGAAATAACCTTGTTGTTTGCATCTGCCCAAAAAGAAGCGAATTCAAAACTGTTGCTAGTCTTTTTACCTCTATTCGTATTCTTTTCCTGCTCTTTAATATGAGCAGAACGAGTAGTATTGGAATAATACTTCGTGTGCGTTCCGTTTGAAATAACAAATATCTGCACATATTCATATAATCCGCTTCCTGCCCAAAAACTATCACGCTGGTAACGGTTAATCTGATTAAAGGCTTCCCGAATCGCAACACCCCTACGCTTCAATTCTACATGAATAAGCGGGAAACCATTTACAAGGATTGTCACATCGTACCGATTATCAAACTTTGCACCCTCATTCTGTGACACTTCATATTGATTAATCACCTGCAGGCGGTTGTTGTGAATATTCTTCTTGTCTAAAAGAGTGATGTTCTTCGTACTTCCATCATCACGCTCCATATTCTTTACTGCATCTTCCTGAATGGTGCGTGTCTTTTCTACAATTCCTTCATTAGCATTGGCTATGTATTTATGAAAAAAGCGTTCCCATTCTGTATCTGTAAAATCGTAAGAATTAAGCTGTTCTATCTTTTTACGAAGATTCGCAATCAGATCTGCCTCTGTATGAATTGGCAAATATTCATACCCCTGTTCTACAAGCATACGAATAAACTCATTTTCCAAATCTGCCTCACTCTGATAACTGTCAGAGCGTCTGCTTTCCGGTATATATTCAGATACTACTGTACTTTCATTCATGGAAGCAACCATGTTAAATGTACTCATTCACTCAACTCCTTGAACGTTAATAACTTGTCACGATAATATTCATATTGTTTTCGTCTTGCCTCTATTTCTGCTGGAAGTCCATTGGAAAGATCGTTACACAAGGAATCCAAACGATCTAAGACTGATACAATGCGTTCTTGTTCTTCCATGCGCGGTAACGGAACAATAATATCATTCAACTTATCTGGTGTTACCTCAATCACTTTTGTTCCATGTGCTAATTTTTTCTTTTGTTTGATAAAATCCTGAGTGTGAAAATAATATGCTAAAAATTTTGGATTTTGTTCATGATGAATAATAGCCGTATGTCCACTAACTGCAATCTCGTGTTCTCCTAACCATGCAACACATTTACACACATCAACTATATTTTCACTTGTAACTGCCATAATAATATCATTTTTCACTGCTTTTTTTGACTTCTCCGCTGCATCTTCTGATATATTCGTGATGGTCTTATCCGCATAAATACCATAGCTTGTATATATTTGCCCGTAATGAATGCATGGAAAACCATTGGCAACAAAATCTCTCTTTTGAAAATTGCCTCCTCTTGTGATTGTCGCAATATCCCTTAACTTTACTTTTGGTACAGATATATCAAATCTAAACAGATTATCTCTATAGTAGTAATACTGCTTCTTTCGAGCTGTAAGTTCTGCTGTAAGTTCTGCTGTAAGTTCTGTGAAATTGTCAAGAATACGGACAATTTCACGTTGAACTTCAAGAGAGGGTACAGGTATAGAGAATGCTTTTACATCAGCATCGCTTATTGCAGGATAGCTTGCACCTTTCTGAAATTTCTCAACATGTGTAAAAAATTCAGTTGAAGAAATTATATGATACAGCCATCTGTTGAGAATACATTTTTCATTGGCACGTAAAACACAAAATCCTGTACTACATATTCCACCATCATATTCATCAGGAACCATACAAAATCTTTTTAACATTGGTCTAGTGGTGCCCAATAAAATATCACCAGATTGTATAATCTGTTGTGCTCTACTCGGTGCATTTTCAGCTTGAATTTCTCGTGTTTCTAATATTTGATGAATATCTCTATCCACGGAAGCCAAATCAATATATTTATATGGCTTACCTGAATGTTCTTTCCAATTGATTTTCTCTATTTTCAAGACACATCCTTTTATTGATTTATACACTACACCATTTGGACAAAGCTCCAATATTAGTTTTTCAAGTTTATTCATATAACTCACCATCTCTCTGTAGATGCCATTTTTTATCAAATACCGACATCCTATATATTAAATTTTCCCTCAAAATGGGTTTTAAAATAGGTTGAATTCTTTGCTTATCTTGTTGCCATCCTACCACATAATTCCCCAAAACCTCCAACAGCATTTGTGTTCCATATGTTGTAACAAAATTCTTGCCTTCCTTGCGATATTCAAGTGCCTTTTTTAAAGAATAAAACATAGAATCAAGCATAAACTGTTCGTTTAGTTCTTCATCTGTGTGTTCAATGCCAAATGATATTTTATCACCATCAATCTTATAGCGCGGTTCATTTCTCACCTTTCTTTGAGTAATCTCAAAATCAGTAAAAATCAAATCCTCGCCTGCATACTCGTATACGGCTATACTTTGCTTTTCCAACTGTTTTCTTATATCCTCAGTTTTTATAGCTATCACCTTAATCTTATCAGTATATATTGTTCCTCCCATACACAAAATAATATAATCTACTTTATTACAATCAACTTTTTCCTCCATCAAACGCACCATATCTTCAAATATTGGTATAAAATTGTTCTTTTCCCTATATGTTCCTCTTTTATTGTTTAGAAACAAGTTTCTAAATTCCGAATGAATTTCAATTAACAATGCTAACTCTGTGTTATATTTTCCTTCAGACAATTTTTGAAGATTCGTTCTATACACATCAATACTTTCAAGATGTTTGTTCAAAGAATACTCAAACGATTTGAAAAACGTATTATACGATGATTTTTCTTCCTTATATATTTGCGCCGCAACTAAATTAGCAATATCTCTAACCGCTCCCTCTGGTATCTCCTCTGATGTCGTAACTTCTTCATGCCATTGCTCATATATTTCATAAACTGCCTTTTCAGTCGCAATTCCTGTCGATGCAACTCTACCATCTTTCTTTTGTAGCGAAAGACGATCAACACGAAAATGTTCTATTCCTATTAAAGTTCCTTTTTCATTTTTCGATGTTGGTGGGCAATATCTTACAAAGTCTGGACGTTCTGTGTCTATTCTATCAAACTCATTTCCGCTTATTTTATCGATAATTTGCTGACTTTCTATATGCAATGATTTCTTTGCTTTTATCACTCTATCTAAACACAATAGTTCACTATTTTTCTTATCTAAATTCACTAACTATACCTCAATTTCCGCAATAATCTTATCAATTTCTGCCCGAAGTTGTTCTTCCCTCGTTACAATCTCCTTAATTTCCGCATTCAATTTCACTATATCAATCTTTTCCCTTGTATCTTCCTGCTCCACATAGGACGAAACCGAAAGATTATAGCTATTATCCGCAATCTTATCATTTTCTACTACCGCTGCATAATATTGTTTGTTCTCTCTTTCCTCATATGCCGACAAAATATTTTGAATGTTTTCCTCTGTCAGTTTATTATTATTTGTAATTTTCACACATTCCTTAGAAGCATCAATGAATAATGTACTATTTTCCACCTTGTTCTTTTTTAACACCATAATACAAGTAGCAATGCTTGTCCCAAAGAAAAGATTATCGGGAAGCTGTATCACACATTCCACATAGTTATTGTCTATCAAATATTTACGGATTTTCTGCTCCGCACCACCACGATACATGACACCGGGAAAACATACGATAGCTGCTGTTCCATTTGTCGCAAGCCATGACAAGGAATGCATGATAAACGCTAAGTCCGCTTTTGATTTCGGTGCTAGAACACCAGCGGGAGAAAAACGCTCGTCATTGATAAGAATCGGATTATCATCGCCTTCCCATTTAATAGAATAAGGCGGATTGGAAACGATTGCCTCAAACGGCTCATCATCCCAATGCAAAGGCTCTGTCAACGTATCTCCATGTCCAATACTGAATTTTTCATATCCGATATCATGCAGGAACATATTGATACGGCAAAGATTATATGTAGTAATATTAATTTCTTGTCCAAAAAATCCCTGACGCACATTTTCTTTTCCTAAAACTTTTGCAAATTTCAGCAAAAGCGATCCGCTTCCACAAGCCGGATCATAAACCTTGTTGACCTCTTTCTTGCCCAATACAGTAATTCTTGTTAAAAGCTCTGAAACTTCTTGTGGCGTATAATACTCTCCGCCACTCTTTCCTGCATTGGAAGCATACATACCCATTAAAAACTCATAAGCATCGCCAAATGCATCAATGGTATTATCCTGATAATCTCCTAACTTCATATCCGCAACACCATTTAGAAGCTTAACCAGTTTTTCATTTCTCTTAGCTACAGTGCCGCCCAATTTATTACTATTTACATCAATATCATCAAATAATCCCTTGAAGTCGTCCTCGCTATCATGTCCCTGTGCGGAACCTTCTATATTTCTAAACACGCTTTCCAACGTTTCATTCAGATTTTCATTGTTTGGCGCTTTCTCTTTTACATTACAAAATAGTTGACTGGGCAAAATAAAATATCCCTTTGACTGCACCAAATCTTCTCTTGCTTCCTCTGCAACTTCGTCATCTAACTTTGCATAATCAAAATCTTTATTGCCAGCTTCTAACTCTCCAACATTTACAAATTTAACAAAATTCTCAGAAATATATCTATAAAACAGCATACCCAACACATACTGTTTGAAATCCCAACCGTCTACACTGCCTCTAAGATCATTCGCCATATTCCATATGGTACGGTGAAGCTCATCTCGCTCTTGTTCCTTCTTGTTGTCACCTAAAATCCCGATATATTATACATAGGTTTGCGCAAAATCAAGGGTTATTGCGAACGTAATATGTACTAAAAAGTTTTACTATCTGAATTTCCATGTGTTTTGTGATAATTTTCTTGCAATTTACTCGTTTCAAATGCTATTTTGTAGTTCAAATTTGATAGGGAACTAATCACGACATATGTATAATATCAATGGTTTTTAAATCAATTATACATATTAAAATTCTAAATAATTCTTTATGTAAGCCGTTTAGACCGACCTATGTATAATTTTTTCGGGAGATTAGGTTGTCAATCATAAGACAACCTCCTTACATAATTTTCCAAATTAATTTTACTACAAAATATCCAAATTGTCATTTAGATTCTTCTTAAAATTGCATAAAACTAACAAGTTATTACTGCCTATTTTTTCCAGAAATGCTTGATACTGTGTTTTTCTCTGACGGTTGTGTTCTATATCCTTTCCCCGTTCATATTTCACTCTATACATATCTCTGCCTTTTCTGAAAAATACTCACGCTTTGCCATAAGTTCCTCCTGCTTATCTTTAAGACAGGAATTGGAACATGTCCTCACAATCCAATTTAGCTACAGGCGTATTTTGGATAATCCGAAGCAACTGATCCTCAAGCCATTTGTCCCCTAAATCCAAAAAGGGATAAGACTATCAATATCAGTTACCGCATCATCAAATCTTTACTACATTAACAAACGATGAGGTTAATTTTGTGCGCAAAAAAAGCAGGGACTCTCTTGAATCTCTGCTCTCTTGGCTATTATATACTTTATTTTATGACTGACCTATTATAGCTAGTCAGACCTTTTTCCCCGTATCCCTGTAAGTGAAAATGCCGTCATAATCACAATTCAATACCTCAGCAATAGCACGCAACTCTTTCTCACTAAAATTATCCCTGTCAAGTTTGTTATAAAGATTTGCTCCCTTGTAGCCTAACTTTTCGCTCAACTCTTTAATGGACATATCCCGTTCCAAGAGAATAGTCCGTATCTTTAAAGCCATTCCCATTTTCCCACCTCTTTCTCTTGATGTAATTATATACATTATAGTGAAGAAAATCAAATAAAAATATAGTTTTACACTCTTATGTATATTATAGATATTGACATTTTTATATTTTATTGTGTAATATTTAATTTGAAAGTGTAATTTTATACTTTCAAAGGAAAATTGAACAAAGAGAAATTTTTTAATTTTTCTGAAACAGAAAGGAGAGAACCGAAATGCGAAATATTTTAGAGGCATTTTTAAACAAACAGCTTCATGCAGGCAGCGGAACAGAAGGGAAGATCCTTGAACCGCAAAGAGTAGTTACCGTTGCAAAAGATTTAAACAGGTGGTGTTCTCCTGCAAAGAAACACACCACCTAATCCATGCGTCTGCAAGAAAACAGACCACAGGATTATTATACTCTGTGCGTTTCTGCCTTGCAAGAAATAAATTGAAAGAAAGGATAAATATGGAAGTACAGATAATAACTAAAGAATCCTCAAATGAAAAATCTGATACTGTTGATAAAAATATGTACTGCTTTTCAAATTGTAAACAAACATCAGAGTGGAGTGCTTCAGTAAAACAATTTGTCGCAAGCAACATATACACATCACTGGATATGATTCAGACAGGTAAAAAAATACACTATATTTTCATAAAAAACGGGTGTACTGTGAAGGACATTCAATGTTTTTTAAATTTAGCGTGCCCGCAGTCCATTTACCGATGGATTAAGGGACAAACTCTACCTTCCATCGACAACTTATATAAAATGGCAGAAATATTCCAAATTCATATGGAAGATATGCTTGTCGCCAAGAATATTGGCAGAGATATAAGCCTAATACAAATAGCAGAAAATCGTACCAATTATCCTTTATATTAACAGAATGGTGACAACGAAAATGTAAAATACATAAAGCAATCTTCATAAAATGCCCTGATAATATTTTAGTTATCAGGGCATTCACCGTTTTGTCTTACCTGCGAAAATATAATATAAAGTGTGTAACTTACACTCTTTATATTGTATTCTCTTATTTTGAAGAACAGAACATACTGCCAAAAAGGTTACTGTTGATGAATTCATCGCGGAAGCTATATGTACCGATCTTAAATTCAAGACTCTCACATTCCCTTATAGACAATATATTATTTCTTCCCTCACAATCTCCTCAGCTCTTGCCCTAACATTATTCATTCTCCTTACCCAAAGCATCTGGTCTTGTGCCTTTAACTGCTCCGTCACACCTTCCCTCTCTGCCATCTGCCCCACAAGCAAATCAAATCTTTCCTCTGCCTGTCCCTGTGTCATGAGCAGATGTTTCTTTAGTTCACCAGATAGTAACAAGCCTGAATAAATCCCTCTCTTGTACTCTTTCAGATAATATTTCCGCATCAGTCCAAATTTCCTTAACTCTCCCTCTGGCTCTGGATCAGGAATTAAGTTTGGTATCAAATAATCTCCACATTTTTCATAAGATATGTTCATTGTCTGTTCCTCTCCTCCATAAAATTTACATTTCCTGCTGCCACCGCTTATTCTTTTCCGGCAATACCTGCGTATTTTTTCTCTGACGGTTGTGTTCAGTCGCATCCGCTTTTGCATCTTCCAGCTTTTGTTTCATCGTCTTTGGAGCAAGCGATTTTACAAATTCCACAAACGCCTCTCCAAGTCCCATAGATGCTACAAACCGTTTTAATTTTTCGACTTGCTCAGTAAGCACAGCTATCTTCTTCTCCAAATTTGATATCTTCTTCTCATACTTTTCCAAAAGATGATTTCTTGATACTGCCTTATTAAAAGCATCCAGTATTTTATTCCAGTCGCTTTTCTTCACTTTGACATATTCCTCGCTACTGAAAAGATTGGCTACCGGAACGGCAGCGCTTTTCATATTTTTTGTTTCCGCCGCCACTTCCCTTGAAATCAATTGAAATGTATCTGCCCTTAAATCATGTTTGGCAAGAACCTCCTGCGCCGCTTTTTCTTTCGCCTCTGCTTCCTCAATCTGTTTCGTAAGCTCCTGTGCCTGCAAAACCAATTCATTGTTATGTACTTCCATTTCCTGCACCTGACCATGTAGGTCAGATGCCCGCTTCTGCAAACTTTCATTACACTGCTCCAAAGTTTCATTCTGCTTATCCAGCTTTTCCGCTTCTGCCTCAAGACACTCTACTTTCCGCATTACCGCTTTGTATTCCGGCAGAGTAAGATTATCGCGCTTATCTCCTTTGATTTCTACCTCTATTCCACGCTCCCGGCATAAATCCATTAAATAATCACGCTCTCTTGCCTCCCAGTCAATTACCTCATTGTCATACCTGCCTTTTCCTTTTTCAAATCCCATCTGCTGAAGGGCTTTGGAAATGCTGTTCCTTGTTTTCATGCCCTTTTTGTATCCGTCTGCCACAGGGATATAGTCTATATGCAGATGCGGCGTTGCCTCGTCCAGATGCAGGACACAATTAAATAAATGTAAATTAGGGTTTCGTTCCTGAAAAGTTCTTGCATACTCGTCCAACAAATCAACTGCCTCTTTTGCCGCCTCTGTCAGATTTCCATCTTCATCCACAACAGGCGTATCGTACTTTGTGCCAAGCTGTACAATATTTTCATAAAACACATTCTCCCCGTTATCGGAATTTTCTATCTTTTTCACATAATTACTGATTTTTCTGTCATTGCGTTTCTGCCCTGCATTATATTCCCTGACAGCCTCCCCGAAGCATTTTTCATAAGCATCTGCTATGGATTCCCTGATATATGTTTTGTTCCAGCCTGTCCTTTCCGGACAGACATTATTTGCTATAAATTCCCTGTTGTTGTGCGCTAGACTGCCATCGCCTTTCGGGAAAGATATGGTTCTTCCCGCCATTTTCTGCCTCCCTTCCGTCTTAAATATTGCTCTAAATGCTTCGCATTTAGAGCTGCTGTGCCAGTGAAAACAAATGCCGCCTTGCGTCGCTTGTTTTCACTTTGAGCACAGCATTTTGTTACTTTTGTCAAAAGTAACGCCTTATTACTTCTGACACATACGCATCAGAAGTAAGGCGCTCTCCGAGGGTAGTGTTTGCCTTTGGCAAACACGGTTGCCTGACGGCATCCATAGTCTGTCGAAAAGAACATTCGACAGACTGCTCATTCCGGCAAAAAGCCGCCGTCATTCGCTTTGGGTGACAGTACCGAATAAATACTTTTCGGCACCTTTCCGTAAGCTTCCTTTTCGGAAATGGGTACCGATTATAAATTCGGAACCGCCTATTCACCCATTGTAAAGGCAAACGCCATCATATCCTCGGATAATTCTACCTCATGCGTCTGCCTTAATTCATTACTGTCAGTCATTTCCGCTGCCTTAACCGCGCCTACTTGAAAATCTGAAGTATGTTCCTGAAAGCATTTTTCCATATGTTCTGTCAAAATTACCTGTAAACTCCGAAACTTAGCTTCCAGCACCCTCGCAAATATTTCTTCAAACTGTTCAAATTCGTGTTCTGACTGTTTTAATGAAAGAGTAAGTAATTCTTCCGGTTTATCTGCTCTTATTTCATTCTTGCTGTCAAGAACCGCAACAAACGCATCAGAAAGTATCTTCCCGTAAGAACCGTCCCTTCTCGTTATTCCCTGTAGATATTCCCAAGTCCTGCGCTGGTTTTCATCTTCCATGCAGAATTTTATATTACTGCATTTATAAATTTTTCTCATGGTATTACCTCTGTCTGCGCTGTTTTTGTGCCGCAAGATACTCATACCCCTTTGCATTGGCACAAATATCAGTAATAAAAGTAACTTCTGCTTTACCTGTCAATTCTGTGTAATTCCGAAGCAGACATCCGCCTCCGCCAATCACATATAAATGCACCAATCCTTGTTTATAACCGTAATCAACCAAACGCTTTCTAATATTTTCTGCATACTGTTTTGCTATACGCTCTACTTTTACAGCCGTAACATCTGTTCTGACCTGTATACCATTCCAAAGAAGCGGTTCAATCAGCATTTCGGGTATATCCTCACCATTTTCTTTTGACAACTCTTTCTGTATCTCCTTCATACAGATGCCCACGCCAAATTTATCTGTCACAAGGCTCTTTTCCAATGGCTTGTTATCAATGATCTGCATCACGTTCATGGTTCCGTTTCCAATGTCTGCCAGCATATTCATCCCCGGCATTGCGCCCAAATTAACAATCGCGGCAAATCCCTGCGGGAACACCTCTACACCGCACAGATGCACATGATATCTCTCCTTCCGAAACTCAAAGTGTAACTCCTGTTCTCTCAACAGATAACGCTTAAAATCTGCCCCCTGATTTTTCATCCACGCAAGAGGAAGTCCCACTGCCAATGTTACATTCGCTTCATGAAGCCCCCTAAACATCAATTCCTCCGCCAATGCTGCAAGCGTTAAAATATGAAAATCCTCAGATTCCGTTTTGTTGCCCTGATACACTAAATGCGACTCTCCTATTACATAAAACTTATCCTTGTATTTTACAAAATTCCTGCTTACAATCGGTTCTTCTTCCATACACTCCACACCCGTCTTAAATATCCTGTGTGCAGTCTTCATATTCCCATATCCATGATCCACTCCGATAATTATTTTTGTGCTGCTGTTAAATTTCTGCATATAAAATACCCTCCTTAAATTCTCTGTTTACCTGTCCGTTTACACGTTTTGTTTACAAACACTCTTTTAAAAATTTTCCGTTTACACTGTTTACAAATCCTCAAAGCATTATATTTACTGACTTTTCCTGTAAACCGATTGGTTTACTTTCCTGTCAACAGAAGCTTGTAAACAGAATTTGTAAACGAAGCCTAAAAAACTTTTTCTTGTTCCGATACGACTTCACTCTTTTGTTTCCTCGAATGGAGTTGATACATTCTCCGGCAATTTTCGGAATCCATTCTTATCCGTCACTCTCTGCCACCCTCTCTGTGTACCATATCCAGCAAACCTGTGAGATGAAACTTTCTCCCAGCCGACAATGCTATGGTTCATAACATTGTTAATCTCTTTCAGTTCCCAATCTTTTGGCGTATCGTACTCATGATGGAACGCTTCCTTATAAATCATAATTCTGCACACATAATCTTCTGATAACTCGTCCAGCCATAACTGGATAATTCCTACTTTTGCATCCTCTGGCATGAATTCCTTCTGCATTTCTTTCAGATATTCCTCTGTATCCCTTGATAATTTCAACTCATGAAAACCATTCCGATATAATACCACCGCCTCCGCCCATGCCTGTCTGATATATTCCCTTGCTTCTTTTTCATTTGCAAGAATATGTTTCTCTACTTTTTCAGGGTGTACCAACACAGGCGCGAAGCGGCGGTTTCCTGTCCTGTCAAGCGGCAGAAAATCCATACTGTTGGAAGTTCCCACAAACACACACTGTCTTGGTCTGCCCTCCGGGTGTGTTTCGTAGGGAATTTAGTGTGAAAGAAAGTAGAGGAAAACCATAAATGGGCGCACTTGAATAAGCTGT
>ERZ779632.945-NODE-945-length-13463-cov-7.423926_pt1 | contig 13463 bp, 13 predicted proteins | sample MGYA00514194_ERZ779632 | MGnify/ENA primary metagenome ERZ779632 (study PRJEB29562, sample SAMEA4376704) | mouse gut metagenome | isolation source: Cecum | study: EMG produced TPA metagenomics assembly of the A DSS colitis mouse model was used to assess the...
GTGGACGCCGGCGGCGGCGGCACCGTGGCCATGTATATGGCCAACCGGAACATCAGCACCCTGGACGCCGGGGTGCCGGTGCTGAGCATGCACGCCCCCTTTGAGACGGTTTCCAAACTGGACTGCTACGAGACCTACAAGGGGATGAAGGCGGTGTTCCAGGCGAACGAGGGCGTGTCGTAACAAGGCGAAAAAACCGGGCTGTGCCAAACGGCACAGCCCGGTTTTGGTTGGAGCTCAGGGATTCGCGGAGACGGAGCAGGCGACGGCGCGGTCGCCCAGCGTATCGAAGGTGAAGGAGCTGCCCTCGGAGACGGTGACCCGGCGGACCAGGAGCCCGCCGATCCGGTCGTCCCCGCTGAAATCCGGAGAGAGGGACAGGTCCCCGGCGGTCCGGCCGCTGGTGTCCGTGAAGCGGACGCGGTTGTGCTCGCCCTCCCAGGGAATCATGTCGGCAAAGGCCTCGTCCCAGCGGAGGAAGGTGAAGACGCAGCTCTCCTCGGGCTTTTCCGGGACATCGAAGCGGACGGTGTAATTACAGGCCTGATACAGCGGGAAGGGAACGTCGATGGTGAAGACCGCCTCCAGCGGGGAGTACACGTCCACGGTGACCTTGGCCTCATAGATGCCGTCGCTGGTGAACTCGCTGCCGTCCAGGCCCATGGAGCGGGCCTCGCCGGAGCCGGTGTAGGTCCGCAGGGGGCGGGCCTCCTCCGTTTCCGGCGCGGGGGACTGGGGCACGGGGTCCTCAGAAATCCGGACCGCCGTTTCCCCGGTCTCGTTTACGCAGCGGTAGAGGAAGGCGGCGATCTGCCCCCGGGTGCAGGGCTCGTCGGGGGAGAAGGTGGTGTCGGAAGTGCCGGAGGTGATGCCGCTCTCCACGGCCCAGGCCACGGCCTGGGCGTAACCGGCGGCGGGGGGCACGTCGGTAAACGCGCCGGGGGCGCTGGCGGCGGGAGACCCGGAGTAGCGCCAGAGGAAGCGCATGGCCGTTCCCCGGCTGCACGGGGCGGCGGGGTCAAAGGACGCCGCCGGGGACCCGGCGGAACCGTCCAGAATGCCCGCGTCAAGGGCCCAGATCAGGGCCTTTTGAAAGTCCGGGTTCAGGTCCGGCAGCCCCGCGGGGGGCTCGCCCTCCGCCAAGGGGGACCCGGCGGCCCGCCAGAGGAAGGTGAGAATCTGCCCCTGGGTACACAGGGCGTCGGGGGAGAAGGTGTCCTCCGAAGTTCCGGTGGTAATGCCCCGCTCCACGGCCCAGGCGATGGGCGCGGCATAGTACAGCCCCTCGTCCACGTCGGAGAAGGCGGCGGCGCTGCCCGTCAGCAGGGTCAGAGCCAGGAAGAAAGCGGCCAGCGTCTTTTTCATGCGCGCGCACCTCGTTTCGTTTGATTGATTGGGCCTGTTTGGCCCTGCCCCTTATTGTAAGATATTTTTTCGCTCCTGGCAAGCCCCCGCCAGCGGAAAACCACAAATTGCATATTACATCTTTGTTACAAAGGAGGGGGACCGCGCCGGGCGCGGCCCGCATAGGATGGGATATGGAAAGGAGGAGCGCCCTTATGAATCCATCTTATCTGGACAAAGGCGATCTGCAAATCTTTGTCACCGCGGGGGAAACCCCGGACCCCATCCCGGGAGCCCGGGTCCGGGTCAGCGACCCGGCCAACGGGCAGGTGTTGGAGGAGGCTGTCACCGATTCTTCCGGCCAGACCCCGTTTATAGAGCTGCCCGCGCCGCCCATGGAATGGTCCGTGGAGGAGGGGGCGGAGGAGCGGCCCTATGCCGTTTACAACGTCACCGTCTCCGCCCCGGAGCGGGAAACGCTCCATCTGGGGGGCGTGGAGCTGCTTCCGGCGGGCCGGGCCATCCAGCGGGCCCCCCTGGCCCCGGCCCGGTCCGGGGGCTTTAACGTACACAATGTGCTTCTGGAACCTCACGCCCTCTGGGGTCCCCCCTCCACCCGTCCGGAGGAGGAGGCGGTGAAGCCCCTGCCGGAGGAATCGGGCCTGGTGGTGCTGCCGGAGCCGGTGATTCCGGAGTTCGTGGTGGTCCACGACGGGCGGCCCGGCGACGCCTCCGCCCAGAATTACTGGGTCCGGTTCAAGGACTACGTGAAAAACGTGGCGTGCAGCGAGATTTACTCCACCTGGCGGACGGAGGCCATCAAGGCCAACGTGCTGGCTATCCTCTCCTTCACCCTGAACCGGGTGTATACCGAGTGGTACCGGGGGAAAGGCTATGACTTCACCATCACCAGCTCCACGGCCTTCGACCAGTCCTACTCCCACGGGCGGACCATCTTTGAGGAGATCGGCGTGGTGGTGGACGATCTGTTCACCACCTACGTCACCAGGGAGGGCATCGCCCAACCCCTGTTCACCCAATACTGCGACGGGCGGCGGACCCAGTGCCAAGGGCTGAGCCAGTGGGGCTCCCAAGCGCTGGGGGAGCAGGGCTGGGACGCAGTCAGCATTCTGAAAAAATACTACGGCGGGGACATCTACCTCAAAAGCGCGGAGAAGGTGGAGGGCGTCCCCCTGTCCTACGGCGGAGAGGTGCTGACCCTGGGCAGCGAGGGGGAGGCGGTGCGGACCGTCCAGAACCAGCTGAACCGCATCGGGGACAATTTCCCCGCCATCCCCAAGATTCCGGCGGACGGAATTTACGGCCCGTCCACCCAGGCGGCGGTGAAGGAATTTCAAAAGATCTTCCACCTGCCCCAGACCGGCAGCGTGGATTTCGCCGTGTGGTACGAGATATCCAACGTCTACGTGGCCGTGGCGAAGCTGGCCTGAGCAAGTGCTGGGAGCAGAAAGCTTGAAACATTTCCGAGCCTTCCCGCCGGGCCTGCGCGTTTTTTCGATCAGCGGACGAGAGAAACCCCCGGCGGGTTTCTCTCGCGGCTGTTTCCCCTCCGTCCGCTTTCCGCCGGTCCTTCTTCGACCGGCCGCCGGAAGACGCTTCCGGCGGTTTTCCTCTGGAAAAAGGAAGGGCAAACGTTTGTTAAAAGAAAAATTATGTAAAAAATTTTGCCAAGGGTGTTGAAAAACCGTGATGGATGTGGTATCCTTTTAAGATTGTAAAGGGGTATCAGGCGAATAAGCGTTTGCTTACAGGCTTTTTCGCCTGATGAAACGGTTCGGGAAGCGCCGGCGTGTCCGCCGGAATGGGACGCCTCGCCGGACAACCCCTCCGGGAGGTAAATACCGGGTCCGAGGTGTGTAGGAGACCGGTGTTTATAAATATTCTAGTTATGAGGAGAAGACAAACATGAAGAAGAATCTTGCGGCATTGTTCCTGGCCCTGGTCATGGTGCTGACCCTGGCCGCCTGCGGCGGCGGAAGCGGCGGAAACAGCGGCGGCGCGTTGAACCAGGCCGCCACCTCCGGCAATACCTCCGGCGGCGGAGCCGCCGCCGCCGGCGATCTGCCCACCATCAACTGGAAAATGGGCTCCACCTGGGGCGCCGGCAACGTCCACTTCTCCGTGGACCAGCGCTTTGCGGAAATCCTCAGCGAGCTGACCAACGGCGGCTTCACCGTCACCAACTACGCCGAGGGCGAGCTCTGCTCCGCGTCTCAGCTCTTTGACTACGTGTCCGAGGGCACCATCGAGTGCGGCGGCGACTGGGGCGGCTATTGGTCCGGCAAGGACACCGCCTTCGAGCTGCTGTCCACCATCATGGACGACTTCACCGGCCTGGACTATTACATCTGGATCTATGAGGCCGACGGCATGCAGTGCTACAAGGACATGTACGGCCAGTACAACATGGAGTACTTCCCCCTGGTCACCAACCCCTCCGAGTCCGGCATCCGTTCCGTGAAGCCCATCACCTCCATCGCCGATATGCAGACCATGAAAATCCGCCTGGGCGGCATGATGGCCGGCAAGGCGGCCCAAAAGCTGGGCATCAACATCACCGCCGTGCCCGCCGCAGAGCTGTATGAGTCCCTGCAGCGCGGCGTCATCGACGGCGGCGAGTTCTCCGGCCCCAAGGCCGACGACTCCCTGAAGCTCCAGGAGGTTGCCAAGTATTGGTGCGCCCCCGCCTGGTATCAGTCCGCCGGCGTCAACGGCGTCATGGTCAACAAGGACGCCTGGGCCCAGCTCCCCGAGGCTTATCAGACCGCCTTTGAGATGGCCGCCCGCCTCTGCTGCGGCGAGCAGCTGGCCCGTTACTACCACAACGATATGGTGGTCACCAACCAGATGATCGACGAACAGGGCATCGAAGTCACCCACTTGAACGACGCCGACTGGCAGACCATCCGCGAGACCTGCAAAGAGACCTATGAGGAAGAATGCGGAATCAACGCCAACTTCAAGATGGTCTATGACTCCATGATGGCCTATCGCGACTCCGCCGACAACTACCGCGACTGGACCGCGGACTACGGCTTCGGCTTCAACAAATAATCCCGCCTCTTTGACATACGTTCCGATTTCTGAAATGTACAAGAGAGGTGCTTGAATGAAACTGCTCAAAGGTATCAGCAAGGGCATTGACAAGGTGAACGATGTTCTGGGCAATCTCTTTTCCGTCCTGGTTTTGGGAATCCTGGCCATCATTCTCTGCGAGGTCATTCTGCGCCGGGTGTTCAACAGCCCCCAGATTTGGACCCAAGACCTGATCGTCATGCTCTTCGCTTCCTACACCATTTTGATCTGCGCTTACGGCTTCCAGAAGAAGGCCTTCGTGGCCGTGGACGTGGTGTTCGCCATGATGCCCAAGGTGGCTCAGTACGCCCTGCATCTGGTGACCTACCTGTGCTTCCTGGTGCCCTTCGTGTTCTGGATCCTTCCCAAGAGCTTCAACTTCTTCCTGCGGGCCTACACCACCAACGAGCAGACCTATTCCGTGTGGGCCGCGCCGACCTGGCCGGTCAAGCTCTGCTTCTTCATCGGCCTGTTCCTTCTGGCTGTGCAGACGGTTTCCGAGATGCTGAAGCAGCTGGTGTGCCTCATCGAGGAGGTGCAGGGCAAAAAAGCCCTGCCTGACGGCGGAAAGGAGGACCAGAAATGATTCAAATGCTGACCAATCTGGTCCTGGCCATTGCCGGGAACAACGACATCAAGGTTGTCTTGATTCTGATCCTCTTCGGCCTGATGGTGGTCGGCCTGGTTCTGGGCCAAGAGCTGGCCTTCGTTCTGGGCGGCGCGGGCGTCATCGTGGGCGCCGTCGCCATGGGCGACTCCGGCGTAACCATTGCCATGACAAAGATATACGACCAGATGCAAAGCTATTCCATGGTCGCCATCCCCATGTTCGTGCTCATGGCAAACTTCCTGACCCACTCCAAGGTGGCGGACGGCCTGTTCGAGTCCATCCGCTACCTGCTGGGCCCCCTGAAGGGCGGCCTGGGTCTGGCGGTCATCCTGGTTTCCACCGTGTTCGCCGCCACCACCGGCATCGTGGGCGCGTCCGTGGTGACCATGGGCATGCTGTCCCTGCCCATCCTGCTGCGCAGCGGCTATAAGCCGTCTCTGGCCTGCGGCATGGTGTGCGCCGGCGGCTCCCTGGGCATTCTGATTCCGCCCTCCATCATGCTGGTTTCCATGGGCTCCTATGCCGAGGTCTCCGTGGGCAAGATCTTCTTTGCCGCCATCGTTCCGGGCCTGACCCTGTCCCTGGGGTACATCATCTATCTGATGGTGGTCTGCCATATCCACCCCGATTGGGGCCCGGCCATGAGCAAGGAGGAGCTGGCGGAGATGCCCATGAAGAAGCGCATCACCGGCTCCCTGGTGAACCTGATTCCCCCGCTGCTGCTGATCGTGGCCGTTCTGGGCTCCATCTTCGGCGGCATCGCCACCCCCACGGAGGCGGCGGGCGTGGGCGCGTTCTTCGCCCTGATTCTGGCCATTCTCTACAAGCAGTTCAGCATGAAGATGCTCTATGAGTCCATCATCGACACGGCCAAGACCACGGCCATGGTGTTCATCATCCTCTTCGGCGCGGCGGCCTTTACCGGCGTGTTCATGTCCCTGGACGGCGACCAGATCATTTCCAACTGGGTTCTGGGCATGGGCATCGGCAAGTGGGGCGCGTTCGCCATCATGATGGTCATCGTGTTCATTCTGGGCATGTTTATCGACTGGCTGGGCATCGTGATGATTGTCTTCCCCATCTTCCTGCCCATCATGGACCAGTTCGGCTTTGACCGGCTGTGGCTGGTGGCCGTCACCGCCACCATGCTCCAGACCTGCTTCATGACGCCTCCCTTCGGCTTCGCCCTGTTCTATGTCAAGGGCATCCTGCCTCCGGAGGTCAAGATTCAGGAGGTCTATAAGGGCGTGGTTCCCTTCATCGCCATCATCGTGGTGGTGACCGTTCTGTGCGCGGCGTTCCCGCCGCTGGTCACCTGGCTTCCCAGCATGCTGGCGGGCTGAAAGCAGCCGTTTGAAAGAGCCATCCGAAAAGCCTGAGGGCGGCCCCCCAAAAGGGGGCCGCCCTTTTCGCTCGTCAAAAACGGGAAAGGCAATTCAACGGGAAGGAAGGGTGTGCGCGGGAAACCCAGGAGGGGTTTCCTGCGCGTTTTCAATCAGAAGTTTTCAGAGCTCCCAGCTCTGAAAACTTGCTCAGGCTGGCGAAAATGTGTTTTCGACAGCCTGAGGGCGGCCCCCAAAGGGGGGCCGCCCTTTCGTTGTCACTGGTCATGCCCGCCGCGCAGAGTGGAGAACCAAGCAAAGAAAGCGGCGGCGGCATCGGCCAGGTGCTCCGGAGGGAGCTGGAGCCTGGTACACGTTTCCGCCAGCCTGGACACCGCCCGGCGGTCGGCGGAAAACGGGGCGGCGGCCGCCACCGTGACCCAGCCGTCCCCTTGCCGCTCCCGGACCAGAATGCCGTAAAGCACGGGGGAATGGGGAGAAAAGGGTGTGCTTGTGATCTCATAGCTGTACAAGCGAATCACCTCCTTCTAAGCCGCGTGCCGGACCAGTGAGCGGCAGGCCTCATTTTTCAAGTACATCCATGATCGCGTGAATGTGGGCTGTGATCGTCTTCTGATCTTCAGCGGGCAGGAAGGCAAACCACTCAAAACAGTTCAGAAGAACGGACAGCGCGTCCAGGTTCTTCATGACGATGACCTCACCGGTCAACGCGCTCAGGGGGACTTTCAGCTGCCCGGCAATGTGAAGGGCAGTATGGAGCGAGGCGTTGCCATCCTTCAAGACATCCTGAAGGGTGGACCTCGGAATATCCAGTTCCTCTGAGAATTCGGCCATGCTTGCGTTGTGGAGTCTGCGGATTGCTTCCAGATTATGTGCAAAGTTGCGGCATTCATCCATGGGGATCACCTCCTTTTTTCTTGTCTTAATTTCAAGAATAACGGAACTTCGCCGGATTGTGCGGTCGGATTTTCGGTTTAGTGTCCGGCTTTTCGGCCCCGCAAAAAGACGGGCCCTTTGGAATGGGCCCGTCTGAGGAAGAGAAGCTGCTGGAGCGAGTCGTCGTCCGGCCCGTAGTGTTTGGAGGAGGGATATGATGGCATTGTCAGATGGAGAGACGCAAAAGAGGAAACACGGGAAGGCAGTTCGGTTTGAACTGCCTTCCCGCGTTGTTTCGGCGTATGACGGTTCCGAAGAACCGGTTGGAATCCTGTCCGGAAATTCCTCCGGAAACGGCTGGCAGATGTCGCGGCTTGCGCGCTTTGTTTGTTGGAGCTTTTTGCCCCCTAATGATAGCACAAAAGACGCCAAAGGTCAAATGGGGAACGGGAAGATGTTGGAAAATTTCAGAAGCCGTGCCATCCGCCGGAGCGCGCGGATTGGCGGAAGAAAATCGCCGTTGGCAAGGCAAAAAGCGGGAACGCGGAAAGCATTCCAAGCTTTTTTGCGAAGCCAACGGCGATTCGGCCGCTGAGGGCAGCTTTTCACCCGCTCCGGAACGGGACCGGAAGTCCCGGGCTGCGGGAAAGGGGGCGGCTCAAAGCGCCGCCGGGCCGCCGGAGGAGGGCGGCCCGCCGTGCCAGGGGCACCAGGCCATATGGTCGTTGACCAGTCCGGCGGACTGGAGGTAAGCATAGACAATGACGGGCCCCACGTACTTGAAGCCCCGCCGTTTTAAATCCGCCGAAAGGGCCTGGGACAGCGGCGTCTGGGCGGGGAGCTCCTCCATGGACTGGGGGTGGTTGACGATGGGAACGCCGTCCACCCAGCCCCAGAGATAGGCGTCGAAGCTGCCGAATTCCTCCTGCACCCGCAAAAACGCCTGGGCGTTGGACACCGCGCAGCGGAGCTTGGAGCGGTTGCGGAGGATGCCGGGATTTCGCATCAGCTCCTCCAGCTTTTCCGGACCGTAGGAGGCCACGATCTCCGGCTGGAACCGGTCGAAGGCCTGGCGGAAGGCCTCCCGCTTGTCCAGAATGATTCGCCAGCTGACGCCCGCCTGCATGCCCTCCAGCACCAGCAGCTCAAACAGCGCCCGGTCGTCGTGGAGGGGGCGGCCCCATTCCTGATCGTGATAGGCAATTTCGGCGGGCGTGGAAGCCCAGGGACAGCGGGGGACGTTCATGGCGGCGCTCCTTTCCGTGGGTCCGCACAGCTGAACACCGGCAGATACCGGCGTTCAAACAGCGGCGACTGTAAAAAGCGGAGTTCCCGGGGGCAAAACGGTTGCCAAGGGGGAGGGGACTTTCTATCATAATACCACAGCGCCGGAAGAAAGGAAAGTGGTACGATGGGATCTTTGACAAAAGCACAGAGGGCGATTCTCGCAAAGGACAAGGACCAATTGCCGGTGACGGCCCTGCCGGGAATCGGGCCCCGCATCGGCCGGTATATGAAGGCCCTGGGCTATGCCCGGGTGGGCGATCTGCGGGGGGCGGACCCGGCGGAGATGTACGCCCGGCACAATGTGCTCCGGGGCTTTGAGGACGATCTCTGCTTCCTGTATGTATTCCGCATGGCGGTTCACTTCGCGGAAAACGAGGTCCGTGACCCGGAGCGGCTGCGCTGGTGGAACTGGCGGGAGGAGGACCCGCCCCGGGAGGGAGGGCCTACCGCTTCGCGCGGCAGCTCTTGAAGAAGTGGTAAGGGGCCTCGGCGGTGAACTTCTTGAAGTCGTGTATGAAATGGGCCTGGTCGAAATAGCCGCTGTCAAAGGCCAGGGCCGACAGGTCCGTATACTCTCCGGAAAACAGCGCCTTCAGCGCGCCCTGAAAGCGCATGACGCCGCTGTACTGCTTGGGGGACATGCCGTAGCCGTTCTTGAACTTCTCCCGGCAGTAGCGCTCGGAATAGCCGGTCTCCCGCTCCAGGCCCCGAAAGGTCAGGTTGCCCCGGGCGGCGCAGATCATGATGGTCAGATAATCCACAAAGGTGGGGGCGTAGCTGTAGTCAATGAGGTGTTCCCGGGCGAAGGCGTTGAAGAGGCTGATGCGGTCCTCGAAGCCGGCGGCGGGGATTTTCTCCACCAGTTCCCCGGCGTGGGGGAAGGCGTCCAGGAGATCGGTAAACCGGTCCACCAGCTCCGTGTAGGCCATCTTGGGCGGCCGCATCCCCAGATTGGAGTAGGGCTTGAAGCCAAAGTAAGAGGTGTCCGTCTTCAGCAACAATGTATGCGGCTTAAGCGCGGCGCCGGAGAGCAAGGCCTGTGGACGGTCCTGATCGCAGATGAACAGCACGTTGATGCAGGCGTCCGGAAGGAGCTGGATGGCGCCTCCCTCCTCTCCGGAAGAGAACTCGTAGAAGAGCGCGTCGCTCTTCACGCAGACCGGATTCCAGTGGAGCTGGCGCTCCTGATAGCGCTGGACCCGGCTGTGGACAACCGGCTGAAAGGGCGGGGAGTTGCTCTGCATCTCTTCCAAAACCGTGGAAATCGTCATGGGAAGCTCCTTTCTCTCTGACGGATGAAGGCCATGGTACGATGTGAAAATGGAGCAGCGGCACTGGGCGGGGGTTTGCCGCCAGCACCGTTGCTCCATACGCGGGACTGCAAGACTACAGCGGCGGGGTCAACCGTAAATTTGTGAAAACGCGGAGACCTCCTCCGCCGGCGGGAGAGAGCGTCCGCCTTCCCTGTTGGTCCTCCCAGAGCAGCGCGGACTCCTGGTCCACCCGCCAGAAATCCGCCGGACAGCCCTGAACGCTGGTGACTTTCTTTTGCGCCCTCTTTTCGGCGTCAAAGCCCATCCAGCGGCAGAAGCCGTAATCCGAGGGGGCGCAGCAGCCAAAGCTCAGGCGCTCCTCTCCGCTGCGGTATTCCAAGGTGATCTCCGGCCACACGCCGCCCCTGGAGTCCGCGAAATCCAGCGCCCACCCCTCCGGAAGCCAGGAGGGCTGCCAGAGCGGGGCCGGTGTGTCCGCCGGGGCGGCCTGGGAGCCCTGGTACCGGACGCTGCCGCGCTCCAGGGACACCCTCCAATGGCGGGCGGCGGGAGAGGCCGCCAGAGCGGAGGTACACAGCGCCAGCGCCGCGGCCAGCAGAAGAAACAACATTCTTTTTTTCATAATGTCCGTCCTTTCGAATCCCCCTGGCTTGCCAGGGGGGATTTCAGAGTGTCGAAAAACGGTAAAAACTCCAACAACGGGAAGGAAGAGAGTTACGAGAGGAACCCAGGAAGGGTTCCTTTCGTTTTCAATCCCCCTGGCTTGCCAGGGGGATTTCCACGTCGCCCCACAGCAGGACCTCCGCCTGGCTGAGGTCCACGGGCTTTTCAAAATCCACCGCCGCCGTGCAGCCGGACCCCATGTCCCCCATGGTCAGCTGTCCCGGGGCCGCCCCGACCTCGCTGCCGTCCTTCATCCGCAGGGCTACCCGGACCTGGGGCCAGGGGTCGCTGCCCTCCAGGCGGTATTTCCACCAGACGCCAAGGGGGGAGACGCTCATGGACAGCAGGGTCATGGTCTTTTCCCCGTCGGTCATGGACAGGCCCTCCACCGGAAGCTCCAGCGCCCGGTCTCCGTTCAGGTCCTCCGGAATGGGAAATTCCCAGGAATCCGTGGGGCCCGTTTCCGAGTCCCAGCCGCCGAATACCGTCTCATACTCCCCGTCCGGCGTCTTTCGGTAAAGGGCCCGGACGACATAGGAGCAGCCGCCGATATCGAAGGATGTGGTTGTCTCCGCCACGCCCACCAGTATGTTGGGCTCCCTGGTCCCGGCCTCAAGCACAGTGAAGCCACAGGAGCGCCCAAGCGTCTCCGTGCGCCTCTCCTCGGGCACCCGCATCCCGTCGAAGAGATCGTACCGGTCCTCCGGGGAGAATACCGTCCCCTCCGGCGCGCGGATCTCCAGAATCAGATAGAGCTGGTTTTTCGCGCCGAGAAGGCGCAGGGGCGTGATGGTCACGCCGTTGTGCTCCACCGGCGGAGGCAGGCGGCTTTCCGGCGCGGCTTCCCGGGTCTCCGCCGCCTCCCCGCCGATCTCCATGCGGTTCACGAGTTCCTTCTGCCGCTGGTCCAGCCCGCCGAAGTAGGCGATCCACAGCGGCGCGGAAACCGCCGCCGCCGCGGTGGCCAGCAGGAGGGCCGCGATCAGCGCCGCCAGCCCCCGGGAAAGCCTCGGTACGGCCCGCCGCTTCTCCCAGGGGGCCGACAGAAGGCGCAGCCGCGCCCGGCGGTACCGGGGGGAGAAGTCCGGCTCTTCCCCGGTCTGCCGGAGGACGCTTTCGTACTGGGCCAGGTTGGCGTCCATCAGACCTTGGCGCAGAAGATGGTCAAACTGCCTCATAGGTGTATCCCTCCTGTTCCAGGCGTTGTTTCAGCATGGTCCGGCCCCGCATAATCCGGACGGCCACGGTGGATTCCTTGATGCCCAGCCGCCGGGCGATTTCCCGGTTAGTCCGTTCCTCCACGCACTTCAGCTCCAGAATCCGCCGGTAGCCCTCCGGCAGGGCCCGGATGAGGGAGACCAGGTAATCATACTCCTCCTGATGCTCCTCCCGGGCAGGCGGGTCCCAGTCCTCCGGAAAGGCGGCGGTCCGCCCCTCTCTCCGGAGCATATCCAGGGCGCAGTTTTTAGCGGCGGTAACGGCATAGCCCTCCGTCTCCTTCCAGGGCAGGGCGGAAACCCGGGTCCAGCTCCGCAAGAGCTGGAGCCAGGTCTGCTGGGCGGCGTCCTCCGCCCTGGAGGGGTCGCCCAGAATTCGCAGAGCGACGAGATACACGCTCCTTTCGTGGGCCTCATAGAGCCGCGTAAACCGCCGCTGGTCCTCTTCGCTCTCCAGCGCGGCAAGGCAAATCGCAAGCATGGCCGGTCACATCCCTTCGTTTGAGTTCATCGGTTCTTCAACAGGTAAACGGTGGGGGAGGGAAAAGTATTACGGCACGGGAAAAATTTTTTGCCCGGCATAGAAAAACGCCCCCGCGGAAATTCTGCAACTTCCGCGGGGGCCTGTCGTGCCCGAAAGGTCTTCTCACGCCGCCCCATCGGGGCCCGGCGTCTGGAAAAACGGGACGGCGGCGTCGTCCCGCCGCAAAAACAGCAGTCCGAAGGAATCCGGCCCGCAATTGCTGGCGATGGCAGAGGAGGCCTTCTGCAAATAGACCCGCTCAAAGGGACAATACTGCCGCACCAGGTTTTGGATGTACTGGAGCCTCTTCTCGTCCATTCCGGAATAGGTGAGGAACAGAATCCGCCGGTCGATGTTTCCGGTGTTCTGGAGGGTTTTCCGGACGTACTTTTTCGCCGCGTGCGTAAAGCTGCCCATCACCATGCCGCCCACCACCATCCGGCTCTTTTTCAGTTCCAGCACCGGATGCAGCAGCAGCGCGTCGCAGAGAATCTGCACCCGCTTCGGTATCCGGCCGGACTGGCACATCATGTGGGTGCTGTTGATGATGAAGGCGGAGGAGATGAAACGCTCCATCCGCTTGACCGTCTCCAGAATCTCCTCCTTCCCGGCGTGATGCTCCGCCATATAGGCGGCGCACAGCACCGCCAGGCCCATGCCGCTGGAGAGATGGCCGGAGTCCACCACCGTGACGTTGTCAAAGGACTTCGCCGCCTCTTTGGCGTTTCGGTATCCGTCGCTGACGTGCTTTGCCATGGAGATGTGGATGACGTTCTGCGCCTCGGTGAGCTTTTGGGCAAAGAACCGCTCGTAATCCTCCACCTCCGGCGGCTGGGAATCGCCCTTCCGCCCCCTGGCGATGTGCATCAGCAGCTCGTCCGGGCACAACTCCTGTTCGTCCAGGAAGCGCCCCGTTTCGGTACAGACGTAGTAGGGGCACACGGGGATGCCGAACGTCCGCCGGAGGGATTCCGGGAGGTCGCACACGCTGTCTGTTGTGATCAGGACGGAGCGCCGCTGGGACTGCTCGAAAATCAGGATGTCCTTCTCAATTTCCGACTGCTGCGCCTCCTCGTTCAGCCGCACCAGGCTCTTGGGGAGGATGCTCAGCACCGCCGCCTCCAGCAGCGCGCCGCTGACCGGCTTGGCCAGATATCCGCTGAACCCCTCTCTCCGGTAGAGAAGCTGGTTGTCGCTGCCCGCGTTGGCGGTCAGCGCCACCACGGGCAC
>ERZ779632.948-NODE-948-length-13396-cov-3.951278_pt1 | contig 13396 bp, 14 predicted proteins | sample MGYA00514194_ERZ779632 | MGnify/ENA primary metagenome ERZ779632 (study PRJEB29562, sample SAMEA4376704) | mouse gut metagenome | isolation source: Cecum | study: EMG produced TPA metagenomics assembly of the A DSS colitis mouse model was used to assess the...
GCTTCGAACTGGCAGGGAATTTGCTGGATGAAATGGCGGAGTCTTTTCCAAAGGCTCTTTTTGAGGAACTGAACGGCGGCGTAAACCTGCTGGAGGATGCAGTGACGGACCCGGACTTCCCGGAAGGAGCGGTGTATATCCTTGGAGAATACTGCGACGGCATGCTGGGGCGGTATGTTAATCTGTATTATGGCTCTTTTGCCGCCCTGGCAGAACAGGAAGGATGGTCTCTGGAAAACTGGACGGAGGAACTCCGGCAAACCCTCTCTCACGAGCTGACCCATCATATGGAGGCCAGAGGCGGTCTTCACATCCTGGATGACCGGGACGAAGAGGAGCTGGCCGCATGGCATGAGACATATAATAAAAACAGCGGCGGATGAAGCACAACCCCCGGAAAGGCTCTCCCTTTTCCGGGGATTGTGGATCGTACAGAAAAAGTTCATTTGATAAATGAAGGCGCAGGGAATCCGAAAAGGGTTTCCCTGCGCCATTTTTCTTTGAAAAGTGGTTCCAAAGCCGCAGAAACTTGACCGGTCTGCCGAAAAATCCTTTTGGCAGGCCAATATCCGGAAAGACGGAAATCTTCCCGGAGGAGCGCTATTTGGTTGGAAATCCGAACTGCTCCCGAAAGTCAAAGAGAAGGCGGAGAAAGCTTTTGGGATACGGAATAAAGATTCCCGCATCCACCATGGCAAGAAGCTCCTCCACTCCGGCCCAGCGGACCGCCTGAACCTCCTCCTGCTGAAGGGTGAGCTCTTCCAGAGCCAAATCCTTTGTAAGGATATAGAAGTCGTCAAAACCGCCGTCAAAATTTACGGTCAAAGAGGGCCGAAGGCCTTTCATGTCCAGAGAATACCCCAATTCCTCCCGGAACTCCCGCTCCGCGCCTTGGCGGCTGGTCTCCCCGGCGTCCACGCCACCACCTACTGACACATCCCAGCGCCCGGGCCAGATAAATTTGGACATCGTCCTCTGCTGAATCAGCAGGCGCCCCCGGCTGTCAAACACACACACATGGACTACCGCCCGATATTCGCCGGGAGTCTGAGAGGTGCTCCGCTCTGCGGTTTTCCCCAGAGGAATGCGGTTTTCATCGTATAAATCTACCAGTTCCATGGGAACCTCCTGTATCTGTTCTGTAAGAGCCGGGGGAAATGCGTCATCGCGCCGGCACGAACAGCCGGCCGTTTGCTGCATAAAGAAAAGCGCTTCCGGAGCCGGACCAAACGGGCGGCCGGCTTTGAATGGAAACCCAGAAGACCTTGAACTGAACCATTTCAAAATAATCCGCTATGCCGTCTTCTCTCACTGCCTGGATGCGGTTTTATAGTCTCCGCCGGGGCGGTAGAAGGGACATGAGGTATTCGTTCCCTTCAAGAAGCGCTCCATTTCATCCTCATCCAGGTCCATGGTGCAGGTAAAGGCCTCCCATTCTTCGTCGTAGTCATAACAGACGCAATCCTCGCAGATATTACTCACAATATCACCGCTCCTTTTTCCTTAAATGGCGTGCAGTACCTGACACGCAGAACAAGCGAGCCGTTTATAATGACCGGGCTCTGCGGAACGCACGCATACGCCTCGCGCGCCGCCAGGTCATATACCGCTTGAAAAAACGCAGCCGCGCCCTTTCAACCGCGTTGATTATATGATAACGGCATAGATGCCGTCCGCATCCAAGCGCTTTTTTATCACCAATTCCTCTAAAGCCTCCCGGACTGACGGCGGCGCGGCCCAGCACAGGCCGCAGCCCGCAGTGATGCTCCGGGGTACGGGAATCAGACGTCCCGGCAGGCCCGCCTCCCGGCAGGCAGACTCCATAGCCATAGCGCCTGCCGTGGTGCGGAATGTCACCACGCATCTCTCTGCTTTCTGCCGCATCTCTATAACGCCTCCCTGGCCAAAACCGCTATGGCCGCCGCTGCCGCGTCGGTCTCCGCTTCCGTGTTAAAATATGACCAGGAAAACCGGACCGCTCCCTGCCCTTCCGTTCCCAGAGCCCGGTGGAGTCTGGGAGCGCAGTGGGCGCCTGGGCGGGTAGCAATATCGAAGCGCTCCGCCAGTTCGTCAGAGACCTCGGCAGAATCCATATCAGCGATATTCAATGTGACAATGGGAGCCCGGACAGAAGCCTTCCAGTCTCCGTAGACCGTTACTCCCGGCAGGCCCCGGACTGCCTCATAAAACCGGCGGGCCAGAGCATCCTCGCGGGCGCGAATAACATCCGGGCCGGTTTCTCTCAGAAAATCCAGGGCCGCGCTGAGACCGGCCAAGCCATGGCCGTTGAGGGTCCCGGCCTCCAGGCGTGCGGGGTATTCCCGGGGCTGTGTTTCAGAGTAGCTCTGCACCCCGGTGCCTCCCACGGCGAAGGGGCGAACATCCACGCCCTCCCGGAGACACAGTCCTCCGGTACCCTGGGGACCCATAAGGCTCTTATGCCCGGTAAAGCACACCACGCTGATATTCTGCGCTGCCATGTCGATGGGGAGAACCCCCGCTGTCTGCGAGGCATCCAGAATAAATAGAAGACCATGCTCTCCGGCGAAACGGCCCACCCATTCAATATCCACCGTGTCTCCCGTCAGATTGGAGGCATGGGTGCAGACGACGGCTTTTGTCTCGGTCCGGAGCAGCTTTTCGAACGCGTCATAGTCCAGCTGTCCATTTTTATTGGCGGGGACGAAATCCAACACCGCTCCCGCTTCCCGGAGCCGGTATAAGGGGCGAAGAACGGAGTTATGTTCCAGGTCCGTTGAAATGATGTGGTCTCCCGGCCCCAGCAGGCCACAGACAGCCATGTTCAGGGCCTGCGTGGAATTTTGGGTGAAGCACACATGATCCGCCCGGGAACAGCCCAGCAAAGCGGCAAGCTTCTCCCGGGCCGCGTAGATGGCCCGGGCCGCCGACAGAGCCCCCTCGTGGCCGCCCCGCCCGCAGTTGCCGTAGGAGGACAGAGCCTCCAGCACCGCCGCGGCAACGGCGGGAGGCTTGATCTGCGTGGTGGCGGCGTTATCCAGGTAGATCACGGCTTGATTACCTTTCCTGCGCCCGCCAGTTTCTCAACGATGGCGTACATGTTGGTCACACCGCCCACGGCCAGTTCCTCCGTCAGGCCATAGTGATTCAGGCAGGTGCCGCAGGTGAGAATTTCCACTCCCTGGGCCTCCAGTCCCTTCAGGTCCTCCAGGGAAGCAGAGCCCCGGCAGGTGAGCCGGGCTCCGCCGTTATAAAAGAGCATGGTCTTAGGAAGCTCCGGGAGCTGTCCCACAGCAAAAAGGAACCCCTTCATCAGCATCTGTCCCAGTTCATCGCTCCCCCGGCCCATAACGCCGCTGTCCACCGCAACCACCAGGTTCCCCCTGGCGTCCGGCACACAGGAGAGGGGCGGTTCCTCCAGGGGGGCCTCTCCGGAAGGGGCCGTCACCTCCATGGAAACCACAAACTTACTTTCACCCAACTTTTCAGACCTGGCCGCCAGCTTGTGCCCCGCAGCCATCCGGGTCAAGTTCTGAACGGCGATCTCATTGTCCACATGGACTTCCAGCGTCCCTGGCTCCCTCATTTCCCGCAGGGCCCGGGTGGCCTTCACCACCGGGATGGGGCACTGTTCGCCTAAGGCGTTTACGACAATCTTACCCATGGTCAAACCTCCGTTTTCCGCCCAGTGGCGGGTGTTCTCTTCTTTATTGTACTGCCTGGCGCCGCGGAACACAAGGGCTATTTTCCAAAAAGAATATCGAAACAGAAAAAGGACAGCCGTCCGGCGGCTGTCCTCGAGCTCCAAGGGGCACTATTCTACAATCTCTCCCTCCGCCGTCAAAAACAGCTCCGCAGGCCGTTCCAAAGAGGCGAACTGCATGGGGGTCATCACGGCCGCGTAAGCTCCAGCGTTGGTGAAGACCACTGCGTCGCCCCTGTCCAGACGGGGAAGGGACAAGCCTTCTGCTACGATGTCTGTGGCGGTACAGAGATTTCCCACCAAAGATACCTTCTCGCAGGGAGGTTCATCCTTTAGCGTAAGGATACCGAAAGCGTCTTTGCAGGTAAACATTGGTTCCCAGGGGGCAGGAGCGGCTTCCTGAGAAAATCTGCGCACCATATACGCCACAGAAGGCCGGGCAAAACCGTTCAGCGTATTCTTGAGAATCAAATAAGTGACTCCACGGGAGACCTTTCGGTCCAGAACCTTTGTGGCATACACGCCGCTTTTTCCCACGGCATAGCGCCCTGTTTCAATAATGAGCCGCGTGGAGGGGTGTGCCCGCCTAAAGGCATCCAGGCACTCCGTCACGGCACGGCTGAGCGCCTCCACATCCAGCGGGGAATCTTCCGGAGAAAATTGAATGCCCATGCCGGAGCCCATATTGACATACTCCAGTTCATAGCCCAAAACCTGCCAGACCCGCTCCGCCAAAGCCAGCATATTCTCATAGTAAGCCGCTAAGGCCGGAGCGTGGAGCTCCTGGCTGCGGAGATGGACATGGATCCCGGCAATCCGCAGATGGGCAGGCGGGGACTCCCGGAGGAAGCGAAAGAGCTGGTCCTCATCGACACCGAACTTGGAGGATAGCCCGGGGCCCCCGGTAAAGGAAAATTCCGGATTCACCCGGACGCCCACGCTCAGGCCGGCCTCCCCGGCGAGCTGGTCCAGCAGTCCAAGCTCCCCCAGGCTGTCCGCAATGAGAACAGCCTTCCCCATAGCCCCCCGGATGTCGGCGGATGTCTTTCCGGGGGCGGAATAGTAAATCTGTTCCTTGGGCAGTCCCGCCTCCTGAGCCAGGAGAACCTCTCCCAAGCTGGCGGCGTCCGCGCCGAAGCCCTGACGAAAGACGCTGCGCAGCACCTGGGGATGGGGATTGCACTTAATGGAGTAAAGAAAGTCCACTTGGGGAAAATTGCGTTTTAGGCGCTCCGTGTCCTCCAGAATACGGCGCTCGTCGTAGAGATAAAAGCTGTCGTGCCGCTCCGCCTGCCGGGCGATGATGGTTTTGAAATCCATGGTGTTCTCCCCGCCTTCCATAGTTTTCCTTACTATAACATAAGGTTTCCCGAGCCGTCAAGCAGAATCAAAAAAGGAAGACATTTTGAAAAATCGCACAAAATCAAAATCAGTTCTTGTTGAAAAGCCATACAGATTGCCCTTTTCTGTCAATTTCCTTGACGGAGCAACATTTCAGACATAAAATAGAAAAAACCTGTTTCAATCACACGAAAGATTTGAGGTCGTTTTATGAAAACACCCTTTGTCAATAAGACCCGGCTGGAAGAAATTTCCGCACAATATCCCACACCCTTTCACATTTATGATGAACGGGGCATTCGTGAGAACGCCCGCCGGCTGAAGGCCGCCTTTTCCTGGAATCCCGGATTCCGGGAGTACTTCGCAGTCAAGGCCACACCCACACCCGCCATTTTGAAGCTGCTCCACGAAGAGGGCTGCGGATGCGACTGCTCCTCCCTGGCGGAGCTGGCATTGGCCGGCCGCTGCGGCATTACCGGAGAAGCGGGGATCATGTTCTCCTCCAACAACACCACCGAGGAGGAGTTTCAGGCTGCCGGCCGTCTGGGAGGGATCATAAACCTGGACGACATCACTCTGATTGATACCCTGGTCAGGGCCCTGGGGAACGTTCCGGAAAAACTCTGCTGCCGCTATAATCCCGGCGGCATCTTCACTTTGGGAGCCAGCCGGGACGGTGCACAGGTAATGGACAATCCCGGCGATGCCAAATACGGCATGACCCGTCCCCAGCTCGCAGAGGCGTTCCGGCGTCTGTCCGCCTTGGGCGTTAAAGAGTTTGGCCTCCACGCCTTCCTGGCCTCCAACACGCTGTCTAATGACTATTATCCCGCCCTGGCCCGCATCTTGTTTCAATTGGCGGCAGAGCTTCAGGCGGAGACGGGCTGCCGCATTACGTTCATCAACCTCTCAGGAGGCGTGGGAGTGCCCTACCGTCCGGAGGAGCCGGAAAATGATATTGCCGTCATCGGCGAGGGAGTCCGCCGGGCCTATGAAGAAATATTGGTCCCCGCCGGAATGGGGGATACGGCCCTTTATACGGAATTAGGCCGTTATATGCTGGCCCCTTACGGCCACTTGGTCACCCGGGTCATTCACGAGAAACATATATACAAGGAGTATATCGGCGTGGATGCCTGCGCCTGCAATCTGATGCGCCCCGCTATGTACGGCGCGTACCACCATATCACCGTTATGGGCAAGGAAGACGCCCCCTTCGATCATAAATACGATGTAGCAGGAAGCCTCTGCGAGAATAATGACAAGTTCGCCATAGACCGGATGCTGCCCAAGACCGGCGTCGGGGATCTGCTGGTGATTCACGATACCGGAGCCCACGGATTCTCCATGGGTTATAACTATAACGGCAAGCTCCGCTCGGCGGAACTGCTTCTCCGGGAGAACGGAAGCGTAGAGCTGATCCGCAGGGCAGAGACAATCGAGGACTATTTCGCCACGCTGGTTTGGTAGTTCCGGTTTCTCACGGGACAAGGAACTCCAGGCGATTCCATCGCCCAGGTAAGAGGCCTGAAATCGATTTATCCTGCGCAGCGGCGGAAAAAGGCCGTCTGGGAATTCAATTCCCAGACGGCCTTACAGGAAGGCGGGCTTTTTGCCGCGCTGCTTCGGCCCGGTTCACCATTGGGCCGCCGGTGGCCCCCGATATTCCAAGACAAGCATATCTCCACAGCACTGCAGGTCTGTTCCCAAATTCTCTCGTATTGCAATCAGCCGGAGCTTACTGTATAGTACTGTAAAAGAGCGGAGGCGTATCATATGGCGTTTGATTTTAAAAAGGAGTACAAAGAGTTCTATATGCCCAAGCGCATCCCGCAAATCGTGGAAGTACCGCGCATGAACTATATCGCCGTGCGGGGAACCGGAGATCCGAACAAGAAAGACGGTGCTTATCAGCAGGCAGTTGGAATTCTTTACGCCCTTGCATATACAATTAAAATGAGTTATCGGAGCAACTACAAAATCAAAGGTTTTTTTGAATACGTAGTACCGCCGCTGGAGGGCTTTTGGCAGCAGGGCAGCGAGGGCTGCTCCGGCAAATCGGGCTTCCGCTGGATTTCAGTTATCCGCCTGCCCGATTTTGTATCGCAGGAGGACTTTCAATGGGCAGCCGCAGAGGCTGCGCGAAAGAAAAAGCTCAATTGCTCCCCGGCGGAATTCCTAACGGTCGAGGAGGGACTATGCGTCCAAATCATGCATATCGGTTCTTATGACAGCGAACCGGAATCCATTGCTCTGATGGACGCTTTTCTGGCAGAAAACGGCTATCAAAACGATATGTCGGACATCCGCCTCCATCATGAAATTTACCTGTCCGATCCCAGAAAAGCCGCGCCGGAAACATGGAAAACGGTAATCCGCCATCCGATTAAAAGGAAATAGGCGGCATTTCCCTTCAGAGGGAGAAAAGCGTTCGGGTTCCCCAATTGAGAAATCACGGGAATAAGAGGCCCGAAAGGCAGACGGAACAATTCGTTTCTGCGCTTGCCAAGAGCCCCGGAGTGTGCTACACTATAAAACATCCTTTACCTATAAGGAGGCTTCCGTTATGACATTTGAACAGATCGACCGCCCCCAGCGCAAGCGGGAGGCAGCGGAGCTTTTGCGGAGCGCCGAGGTATCCCCCAAAGGCATGACCGCCCTTTACATGTCTCTGCTGATTCTGCTGGGTCTGATTTCCACTCTCGGCGGTAGCGGCTTTTTGGGCATTTTCATCTCTATTTTGTCCGCGCTGCTGGGCACTGTTCTTGTAGCGGGCTTCACGCTGTACTGCATGGCCGTCCGCCGGGGGGAACGGGCTGAGTATCTGACGCTGTTCGACGGTTTTTCCTTTGTCGGAAAACTTATTCTTCTGGACCTGCTCACCACCCTCTTTGTCTTCCTCTGGAGCCTGCTTTTCATTATCCCCGGCATCGTCGCCGCCTACCGCTACCGTTACGCCAAATTTAATCTCTATGAAAATCCCGGAATCAGCGTCATGGAAGCTTTGGATATGAGCAAGCGGCAGACCTATGGCTATAAGTCTCAGCTCTTTATGCTGGACCTGAGTTATTTCGGCTGGGCCCTGCTGGCGGGTCTCCCCTCTGCCATCCTCACTCAGATGATTACGCGGGACATAACCGCGAATATTCTCTATGGAATCCCGGCTCCCAGCGCCTATTTCGGTCTTCCCATTCTGGCTCTGGACCTTATTTTCAGCCTCTGGCAGCTGCTGGTTGCCCTGTTTTACTGTCCCAACTACATATGCGTTCAGCTCTCCTACTTTGAAACCTCCAAGCGCACCTCTGGCGTAGGAGAGGGCGAGGGACCGGCGGACTCCTCATCTCGGCCCAGCTGGAACGCCCCCGACGGTCTCAATTAGATCATGCTTGAAAATCAGGGCGGTCCAACGGTCCGCCGATTTTTGAACAGGGACCGAACCATCCATCCGCTCCGGCGCTTCTGCTCATTTTTCCAGGTTTAAACGTCTTGAGGGGAACAGCCTGCCGCAAAAGGCAGTCTTTTCACGCTTCTCCGCAGAAATCCTTCCACCAATGCATAAAAATCCCTTTTTAATGATCTGCCCCCGAGGTTTTCAGCCTCGGGGGCAGATCATTCCAATCAAAGGCCGTGTGAAGCCACCTTGAATTTTTGCCGCACACACGGCAGCATGTCCAAGCACACCGATATATGGAAGAAATCCTCAACACGGCAGCCGTAAAAATTCTCTGCGAGAACCCGGTGGCTCCTAAACGCCGCCAGCTCCAGAACATTACAGGCTCGGGAACCGGCGGCGCACATAGGCGCTCCGCCGGAGGGCCAGCGCCAGCAGCGTGGACGCGGACACGCCAAAAACGGCCTGAACCAAGTTGCTGGGAATGCCCGCCGCACTGCCCATAAGGCATAAGCTAAAAGCTCCGCCACCGGAAAACGCCGCCAGCAGCGCGTCGAACAGCCAATATCCCAAAACCATAAGCGTCTCCGCCGCCGCCGCGCAGAGAATCAATCCCCTCTTCCCCAGAGCCCGATAAAGCAGCGCCGCTATGAAGGCCATAGCGGCCTTAATTATCAGAGTGGCCGGAACATAAACGGCATAGCCGGACAGCAGATCCGCCATGGCCGGCCCTATGCCCCCAGCGGCCGCGCCATATACCGGCCCCAGCAGCCACGCCCCCAAAAGAACCGCCGTGTCTCCAAGATTCATATACCCGCCGGTGGGAGATGGAATCTGCAAAACCATCGTTGCCGCACAGCCCAGAGCGGCAAAAAGGCCTGCCGTCACCAGCATCTTCACGCTCACTCCGCCCGCAAAGGTTTCCCGCTTTAATATATTCTCCATGATTTCTCAGCTCCTTTTTTGTTTGCGCCGTTAAAAAGTATTCTTAGGAAAGCTCTGGCTATGTTGCTATCATACCTCCAGCGTGATATGATTGAAATATCCAAAATATATATTTTTTATAGTATCAGGCAAGGAGCTGATCGTATGCTTACATACAATATGGAAGCGCGGGGCCGTCTCTCCCTTTACGAGTATCTCTACCGCCGCCTCAGGGACGATATCCTGAGCGGTGCTCTGGCAGCGGGCGAACGCCTTCCCTCCAAGCGGGCGTTGGCGGAGCATCTGCAAATTTCCGTTATCACGGTGGAGGGGGCCTACCGGCAGTTAGAGGCAGAGGGCTACGTGGACACCCGGCCCCGCCTGGGCTTTTTTGTCTCTCCGGTAGACCGGACTCCCGCCGCACCTGCCATTAAAACCAGCATCCCGGCACAGCCGGAAGCGCCGGCCTGGAAACTGGACCTGAAGAGCGGACAACTAGACCCGTCCTGCTTTCCATCCGCTCTCTGGGCACGTTTAACCCGGCAGGTTCTCTCCGAGGGAGGACACCTGGCCCCGGTTCCCCCTCAGGGCCTTTCCATCCTGCGGCAGGCTATCGCAAAAGACCTGCGGGACTTTAAAGGCATGGCGGTTTCTCCAGAACAGATCGTGGTAGGCGCGGGGGCGGAGTATCTATATTTGCTCCTCGTCCAGCTCCTGGGCCGGGAGACCGTCTTTGCTCTGGAGGACCCCGGCTATCCAAAAATCCGCCAGGTTTACGGCAAGTGGGGTGCGCTCTGCCGCCCCATCCCTCTGGACGGGCAGGGCATGGCCCTGGAACCCCTGTATGAATCCGGAGCCACGGCAGTTCACCTCTCCCCCGCCCATCACTATCCCACAGGCATTGTCACCCCCATTGCCCGGCGGCAGGCCCTCCTCCGCTGGGCAGAAAAGACGGACGGGATCATCATTGAGGACGATTATGACAGCGAGTTCCGCTTCACCGGTCGGCCCATTCCCACCCTGCAAAGCATTGATACCTGTGAGCGGGTAATTTACATGAACACATTTTCTCAAACCATCTCCCCTTCTATGCGGGTGGGTTTTATGGTCCTTCCGCCTCACCTCCTGGAGCGCTGGCGGAAGGAACTTGGATTCTATGCCTCTACAGTCCCCGCTCTGGATCAGCATGTCCTGGCCCGCTTTCTTGGCGGCGGGGGAAGCCCCGCCGGCAGCTGGTATGAACAGCACCTCTCCCGGATGCGAAAAAAATACCGTCTTCGCCGGGCAGCGATTCTGGACGCCTTTTCCGCCTGTCCCTTCACTGCGGCAGTCACAGACCGGGGGGCGGGGCTGCACTTCCTTCTCCGGCTGAACACAGAGGAAAATGACGAAGCCCTCCGCCAAAAGGCGGAGGGCCTGGGAGTGCGTCTTGGTTTTTTATCGGAATATGCCGTCATTCCCAAAGCCGCTTATAACCACATACTGGTGGTAAATTACGCGGGACTGAATGTGGAGCGCCTGTCAGAGGCTGTGGAACTTCTGAGCGAGGTCTTCATGACCTCTCTGCAGCCCAAGCGGCCTGCCGGGCCTCCCCGCCCCGGCGGAAGCGGACCAGCCCCGTTCGATCCAGGGCAGTCATCACTGCCGGAATGAAGACCAGCTGGAGGATGATGCCGGGAATGGCGGTAAAAAATGCGCCGGAGAGAAACAGCTCCCAAGTGAACGTCTGCCCGGACACGCCGGAGAGAAGCACCTTGGCCACAGCCCAGACCACCCGCCCGCCGATCATGGCCAGAAGCAGGCAGCGGTACAGGGCAATAACGCACTGCCAGCGGGACCGGGCATAGAGAAAGCCCGCCAGGAACCCATAAGCCGCCAGCTCAAAAGTCATGGCCAAGGCTGCGTAAAAGGGAGGCGTTCCCGCCAAAAAACAGCGCAGCAACGGCAGGAGAAAACCTGTTGCCAAGCCGTACCGCCAGCCGCAGAGGAAGCCGCACAACAGCACCGGAAGGTGCATCGGGCAGAGCATCTGCCCGATCTGGGGAATCTGCCCGGTAAAGAAGGGCAGAAGGTAGCCGAGGGCCAGCAGCATAGCGGCAGTGGCCAATGTCTGGGCAGGGCGCTGGGTCTTTGTTTCATTCATTGGGAAAAACTCCTTTAACCAAATTCGTCTTCCCGTCTTCTGACAGTCCGCCGCCTTCCTGGCGGCGGGTTGTTTCCCGCTCAGTATATCACAGGGGGCTTGGTTCTGCCAAGCCCCTTTTCCTTATGTTCCATCAAAGAATCCCGTGGTGTCCACTACCAAATCCGCGGCCTTCTCCGTGCCGCAGGCGGCGAAATACCGCTCCTCCAGGGTCCTCCATACCCGGTCGAAGGTGGGGTAGTAGTCTCCTTCCCGGGCCTGGAGGCGGCGGGTCTGCTCCTCCCGCTCACAGGTGAGGAAAATCTTATAGTCGTAGTACCCTGCCAGGGAGGGGTGCTGGGAGTAGGTGCCCTCCACGAGGATCAGCTCCACATCGTCCGGGTCAATTTCGATGGGATTTCCGTACTCATCCGGTACAGGGGCGCCGGAGAGAACGGGCAGATATGCCATCGGTTTTCCGGAGCGGACCGGAAGCAAAATTTCCCTCCGGAGCCGCTCCAGGTTCATATTTCCGGCGGGAGTCTCCATCCAGTCCAGAGCCCGCTTCTCCCAGGGGAGATAGAAATCGTCCATGTGGACCGTCCGCTTCCTCCCGGGGATCAGCCGCTCCACAATACTAGAGAAGCCGGTCTTTCCGCTGCCGCACCGGCCGTCTGCGGCCACAAGGAAGGGACGGACACCGTGGCGGCGCAGGTACGCGCTGGCACGCTCTCCCGGCAGCTGGTCCCCCGGACGGGGAAGCCGCAGATAAGCGGTGTAATGCTCCCGGGACAGCCGGTCAATGGGAACCAGCGCCGGAAGGAACCTGGCATAGTCCTGCCGCAGAACCCGGTAATGAGGACGGTAGGCTCTCCGGAACGCCTCGCTGTGGTGAACAGGGGGACAACCTTCCCTCCGCCAGGCCGTCAAGTATCCCTCCAGGCCCGGGACAGGGAGGGCAGCCAGCTGTTCCAGCGTTTCGGAAAGCTCCGCCGCCGTTCCCTCCGCAGCCCCCATAGTCTGCGTGAACATCCGTCCAATCAGAGGCAGCTCCCACAACGCGGAAAGGGCCCGGGTGATATGAAGACGGCACAGGCCGTTTCCAATGGGCTCCGGAGGAATGGGCTCCGTCCCAGCCTTCTTATGCTCCTCCAGCAGGGCCGCCAGCACCTTGTCCGGACTCTGGACCATATGGGCGGGACCAAAGGTACTCTGATAGGCCAGTTTGGCAAAGTCCTGGGGTTCCATCGCCGGGTAACGCGCCCAGTGCACCCTGGCGATTTCCAGAAAAACCGTGCTCACGGTTCCAGCTCCTTTACCGCCAGTTCCGCCGCCCGGCAGAGGTACTCCTCCAGGCGGCGCTCCTCTACCCCCGCCACGTACACCCCGCAGGAGGCGGAGGGAATCAAAATTTTCACCGCCCCGGACCCGGAGACGGCGGAAGCCATGGCGGGAGATACCTCTCCCAGGATTCCGTTTGCCAGAATCACCCCTATGGGCCCTAAAATCACATCCGCCCTGGCTGCGTTGTGCACCACGGCATTCTCCCCGGTAGCACCCTGGGCCGCCCCGGCCTTCAGCATGGCGGCGGTGGCCGCCGTGTTGGTCCCCACACAGAGGAGGCGGCAGTCCGCAGGCAGACGAGGCTTCAGCATCTGCACCAGACGGCTGCCCACGCCGCCGCCCTGCCCATCCAGGATCAAAACCGTGCGGTTCCGGTTCATATCTCTCACCTCCCGAAGAGCTCTGCCGCCCGGCGCATATTCTCCATGACAGGCACAGCGAAGGGACAGCGCTTCTCACAGGCCCCGCACCGGACGCACTCCCCCGCGCCGTGGAACAGAGCGGCATAGTGTTCCCGGACCGTCTCCGGGACGGCGCCCTGGGCCAGAGAGAGATTTAAAAATTTAGTGACATCCGCCACAGCAAAGCCCTT
>ERZ779632.952-NODE-952-length-13377-cov-7.394836_pt1 | contig 13377 bp, 7 predicted proteins | sample MGYA00514194_ERZ779632 | MGnify/ENA primary metagenome ERZ779632 (study PRJEB29562, sample SAMEA4376704) | mouse gut metagenome | isolation source: Cecum | study: EMG produced TPA metagenomics assembly of the A DSS colitis mouse model was used to assess the...
TGTATAATAGCAAGAAGCCTTATTTCTATGGCACTGGCCGCCGGAAGTCCTCTGTGGCCCGCGTCCACCTGTTTGAGAACGGCACCGGCGCCATTACCATCAATGGCCGCGACATCGACGACTATTTCGGTCTGGATACCCTGAAGCTCATCGTCCGTCAGCCCCTGGTCACCACCGAGCAGGTTGGCAAGGTGGACGTGGTGGCCACTGTCACCGGCGGCGGTGTTACCGGTCAGGCCGGCGCGATCCGTCACGGCATTGCCCGCGCTCTGCTGCTGGCCAATGCTGAGTATCGTCCTGCCCTGAAGGCCGCTGGCTTCCTGACCCGTGACCCTCGCATGAAGGAGCGCAAGAAGTACGGCTTGAAGGCCGCCCGCCGCGCGCCTCAGTTCTCCAAGCGTTAACAAGCTTTCAAAACCCCGAAGCCCATGGTTTTGGGGTTTTCCTTATGATTTTTTGCGGAAGGTTATAATGGGGCTTGTCCCGGGAATATTATAACTGGCGGCACCGCCAAGCAGTTAAATTTTTTGAAATTTTGCATGAAATTGATTGACGGGACCGGGTTTTTATGGTAGAATTGACCAGTGCGTTGCGGTTTGTTCATGATTTGTTCATGGCGCGTTCATTTTTCTGGCATGCTTCACCGATGAATCCGAATGTGTGGAGGTGATGTCTATGAGTTTAAGCGAAAGCCAGTTTGATTCCAGTTTACAGAATGAACCCAGCCACAAGGACATCATCTCGAAGTTCCGTCGATTGGCTAAGCGGATATGCTGTCACAATTATCGATATGTGGTTGCCACAACCCGGCGGGCCTCTAATTTTTTAGAGATTGTCCGCGCCGGCTATCCTGACATTTTGTCGAAGTATATCACAGAGAACGGACTGCTGCTTCAGGCGGAGGAGATTGCCAGGTTCTATAAGATGAATGAGTGCTTTCCCAAAATTGCCATCCTGGACGATATTCTGGTCTACGGGCGGAATATGAATCTGCTCCTGACGCAGCTGTGGAGCACAGTCAGCCAATGCCTGTCTCAACTGGGCATTGACGCCGGAGAGGATGTGGAAGAGGCCTTTAACCGGAGCGTCAGTCTGTGGATTTACGCGATGAACGACGCGCCTATTCTGCTGCGGCACGAATTTCAGTGGACCATGCGCTGTCCGCAAATGCTGTCCAACAGTCAGTGGCGTTGTCTCTCCGACTCCATCGCGAAGACCATTTCGGACCGGGACGTGGCCAATACGTCTTATGTGATATCCGCCAAGCTGAAGCGGGGGACGTATCACGGTCAGCCCAACGTAATGTCCTGGGTTGTGGACGACAGCCTGCGGTACCGGGATAATCATTACCGCTATTCCTTCTATTTGTTCCGCTTATCTCCAAAAGCCGGGGTCTATCCCAGCGTGCGGAGCTATGTGAAGCAGGGTTTTCAATACTTTACACCGTATTTCTTTATGCCGGAGCTCAATGCGGGACAGGTGATCCGTGTGCTGCTGGCAATCTTTGAGGTTTCTTCCAAGCAGAACCTGAGGATGACAAACAAGTGTATCAATCTGTTGAACCGCATAAAGGAATGTCCTTCCCGGCTGATGGTATATGCGCAGTTTACCTTTTTGCTGTTGTCTCAAATCACGCTGAGCGTGTTCTTTGAGAACCTTGACTCGAAGATGGAAGCGCAGCTGATTTATGATACGGAAAAGATAAGCCGCAACTTTGAGAAGGGCATGGAACCCATTTTAAACCAGTTCTGCCGTATCCGGTGGAATGAGAAGCAGCTGATCGCGATTCTGGACTGCCTGGGATTTCCGGATAGGTCGGATATGATCGCGCCGCCGGCGGCAGTGACCGAACTGGACTATCAGTCAACGGTAAACGGCGTGGAGTGCCTGGTCTATAAACAGGCGGTGGATCATGAACGGGACGCGGCGGGACAGAAGCAGTACCGTCCCAGCGACGCTCCCAGCGAAGACCTCCATGTCAACCGGACAGGGGAGCAGGAGCTGGGCAGCTTTCTGTCCCGGGTGGAGAGTTGGGCCGGAATTCAGGGAGATATCGTGTCGATGCTCCCCGTTCTGTCCTGCCTGACACAGATGATGGATTTGGGAGATATCTCTGTGAAAGCCCGGTCCAAGCGTTGTAACGGACAGACGGTCTTTTACTCCTCGGTCCGGACAACTGAGATGTCTTTGGCCATTATGCCAAGAAAGCTGTCCAGGTATTACCGGCAGTTTTTCCTGCTGGCCCAGCTTTACTGGCGGGATCAGGATTTTCCGGACCGTGTGGAGTACTTTTTCAAAGAAATGATTTTTGGAGGCGACCCGGAAGGGAAAAACGCGACCATGATCCGCAATGCCAGATATTTTGCGCGGCTGATTTCAGAGAATCAGATGATTGTGGACTCTATGCTGAACTGGAGGGATTTGCCTGAGTTCAGGGAGCCGTGAATGTTCTGGTAGGTTGCGCCGAACAATTTTATCGCTTATAATAATAAGGCTGAAAATCAAATCAGCCTTATTATTGTTTTTGCAGGTGGAGGCCTGATCAAAAGAAAGAGAGGAACAGGCGATGGGAAAAGAAATATCCTTCTGGTGGGACGCGGAGAAACGCATCCGGGTCGCCAGGGCCGGCGAGAAGCGCTCCCTGTTTTATGAGGCGTACCGGCAGGCGCTGGCGGGAGTGGCGGAGATTGTCCGGGCCAGCGCGATGCATGAGCACAACTATACATATGATTCCTTTTTTTCCAAATCAAAGCAGGTTGCGCGGCGGGAGGGCGGCGGCAATACCGCGGGGGTTGAGGATGATCTTCGCATTGCCTGCGACAGCCAGTACCTTTATGACTACCCGAATAATATGATCGTATTTTCCGGGGAACGCGGAGCCGGAAAAAGCAGTGCGATGCTGACGTTTGTCAGCAGCCTGAAGGACAGCAAGGGATTGCTGTTTCAGGACGAGTTTCTGTCCGCAATGGTCGCGTGTGAGCTGCCAAATGTGGATGCCCCAGCGGTCAAGCGTATGCTGCAAACCTGTAGATTTTTGGATCTGGCCCCCATCGATCCCACCGTATTGGAAAAAGACGGGCAGATCCTGACGGTCATTCTGGCGCGCATGTTCCGGCTGGCGGCCAGTATCTGGGAGGAGGGTCCCGCGCCGATGGGACGGGAGTCCTCCGCGCGGCGGCTGGATGAAAAAAACCAGCTGATCCAGAAATTCTCCACCTGTTATGAGCATATTCAGGCCATCAAAAAGGGCAGTGAGCCAAAGCCGGAGTATGAGGGACTTGACACGCTGGCGGAGCTGGGCGATAGCTCCTGCCTGAAGGTGGAGCTGTATGGGCTGGTCGGGCAGCTGCTGAAGTTCTGCTGTCCGGAGGCGGGGGAATTCTCGTATCTGGTGCTCCAGATTGACGATACTGATATGAATATCAAACAGGCCTATGCGATTCTGGAGGACATACGGCGCTATCTGGTCATTCCTCGGGTGATTATCATCATGGCGGCGGATCTGAAACATTTGATGCAAGTGGTGGAGAGCAGCCTTCTCAAGGATTACAACAAGGGGCTGGGGTCCCGGCAGGAGTATGTGGAGAAAATCACGCATCAGTACATTACCAAGCTGTTTCCCCAGACGCGTCAAATCAACCTGCCCGCGCTGGGGACCTATTTTAAGGAGCATACGGAGAATATCACCATCCGCTACCGTACGCCGGAAAAGGATATTCTTCCGGACGAGAAGAAACAGGAGTTTCCCAGCCCTCAGGATCAAATTTTTCGTCTGATTTATCGAAAGACCGGTATGGTATTTCTGAAGCGGGAGCACAGACTCCACCCCATCATCCCCTGCAACATGCGGCTGCTGGCTCACTTTTTGTCCATGCTGATTCAGATGGAGGATGTGGAGGACCCGGACGCGGAGGAGCCATGCTTTTTCCTGAAGGCTCCGGACGCCGTGAATACCTATGACACCCACCGGGAGAAGCTGCGCACCCGGCTGCAAAATGTCCAGCGATTTCGGAACTATTTTCTGGACACTTGGGCAATCAACAGCTTGAGCGACCAGTCTGTGCGGGTGCTCAGAGAGCTGGAGCGGATTGATGTGGCGGACCGTATCCGCTATATTTGCGTCCAGCTGAATGAACGGGAAAAAAGCCCGCTGTGGGACCGGTACGCGGATATGGTGGCCAGGTGCCGGGACATCATTGAACACTCCTGGGATGAGGACCTGAAACGCCTGGCCTTCGCCCTTCAGACCTACTGCTCCCTGCTGGCCCATACGCTGGCCCTGGAGGATCTGATTGATTACTACGATGACTATGCCCTCCGAATGAGGAATACGCCAAAGGCGGACGGCGACACGGGACAGAGCGAAGGCTGCTCTCAGTACGATTCGGACAATACCGGCCTGGGCTGCTCGTTTTCCAGGCTGTATCTGCTGTTCGGGTCCCGCCTGTTCCCCTATCACAACGGCAGCGGGGACGAAGCTATAGTGGTCAAGCTGTCGCCTACCGGTTCCGATAAAAAAGAAAATAACCGTCAGGCGCTGAGAGTAACATGGTTCTTGGAAACCAGACCTTCATTTTCCGCGTGTTTACCCAAATTGAAGCAATGTGGCACTCTGCTTTATTCCATGGCGGCGGATTATCAGGTTTCGGGCAGTGAGAATGGAATCTGGCTGGACCTCATCAAACCGATTACAAACTGCCTGTATGTGGGAGATAAAAATGGCTGCACCCCCTTTTCCGCCGCCATTCCCGATGCGGATTCGCTGACTGTGGATAAGATCGGCTTGGACAACTGGCATAGTATGGGAAACAGCGCGTTGACCACAGTCCTGAACTGTGATGTGCAGATGAAGATGGGCGCGGCGCTGCTGGAAATAATTCGCGCTTCTGAGCCCGCGGCAGAACCAGATGGTGATTCCACAAACATAAGTTACGAAGAATGGATTAACAGTATCACGGACTTGTATACCAAAATGGCGAAATCCCTTGGCGAATTACAACCGATTGCATTTCTCAAAAAAATTGACTTCTCCGGGTGGCTGAAACCTTTGAAGGCGATGAGTGTCGAGGCGTCGGAGAATCCGGAACAATGGAAGGATATCATATCAAATTTGAGCGCTGGCGTGACCTATAAGCTGCCGCCCAAAGACGAGCCGGAAACAGAATCGGCGCCAGAGGATGGAAGTGAACATCAGGGAGAAGACAAAACCACAAACGGTCAGGCCAAGCCGGAGAGTGGCGAACAACAAACAGGGACAAGCGTTCTGGAGAAACTTACTACCATCACAGGCGAACCGGAATAACAGGAAGGGAGGCGCCGCTGGGTGGATACTCTGCAAAAAAATCTGGAGATTGTGTTTCGCGGCGTTCAGCCGGAGCTGCTGTTTCAGAGCATTGCCGGCAAACGGAGGCTGAGCGTTCGCCAGCCGGAGGTCTCTGTTTCGCGCATCAGTTCTGACGCCTACCAGGGGCTGGCCTACGCGCAGTATCCCTTCGGCTCCTATGAGGAGGTGGAGGGAGTGCGCCAGCTGCTGGGGTCAACCATGACGCCGGACCCCTCGCGCATCCCCTCCGCGCCCTCTGTGTTCTACCTTCTGGTCGAGCTGGGACGGCGGGTGTTCCGGGTATTCAATGACGCGCCGGTCTGCCGGTTTTCCCAGCTGCTGGCTTGGCAGAGCATCTATCAGAAGCTGGGACAGGATCTCTTCACTACGGCGTTTCTGGCTTGTGAGGACCTGCGCCGCGGCTACCCGCCCCGCGGCGAATTTGTCTGGGACCCGGTGCTCAAGACGGACAACGTCCAATTGAACGCGCTGCTTCGGCAGGGCATTGCGGAAAATCACTGCCATCTCGGCGGCACCTCCCAGAACTTTCCCCTGTCCTGGGCCTGCCTTATGAACTATCCCCATACGATTCGTCTGGCCGCCAGGCAGATGAAGCAAAACCTTCAGGCAAATTACTCCCGGGGCACATCCGGCAACGTGTGGTCCTGGGAGCGCCGGCTGTACTGGGCCGCCTTCCTGCGGGTAAAGCTTTTTCTGCGGCTGGAGGGGTTGGGCCAGGAGGATTCACTGGATATGGACCGGGCCAGCTTCTACGCTCCGCACAGTGTAAAACAGGCTCTGGCTTATGTGCGACCCTGTTTTGGGGCAAGAGTGCCCCAGCGGGGCGGCTCCGATTTTATTCTGGATTACGCTCTGCGGAGGGTGGACTGCAAAAACGGGCTGCTGGAGAACCACAACCGTCTGCTCTCGGGGGAACGCGGCTTTCTTTACCGCGGTTTTCGGGCCTGCTTTGACGGCACCCTGAACTCCGATGAACAGGACTGGTTCTACTTATACCTCCTGCTGAAGGAAAATTTCCGGGCTGAGCTTATCCAGGTCAACCGCCAGACAGGATTTCAGAATTTTAAAAACTACCAGGATCGGAAGGACGGGATTTATGACGGCATCGCGGGATACCACGCCGAGTCCGTCCGCCTGTCCGTCAACGCGAATCAGAGCGGCCAGAACATTGTGAGCTTCGAGGCCCGGATCGCCCCCAAAGATTCCGCGGTGAAAATGTACCGGCAGGTGCTGGATTATGAGGCGCAGATCGAATATGCGCGGACGGAGGCGCCGTCCGCCGCCCGCCAGCATTTTTTCGTGTACCACTTTATCAAGGCCCCGGATTTGGGCGAGCTGCCCCGCGGCCAGTTTCTGGTACAGCCGCGCAACTACGGTATTCGGGCTTCCAGCCGGCGGAGCGCCAGAGCGCTGGGGTACGCGCTTCAGCACTACCCCCGGTTCAGCGGCCTGGTTCGGGGAATCGACGCGGCGAATATCGAAATCGGCTGCCGGCCTGAGACCTTTGCCGTTGAGTTCCGCTATCTGAGAGACCTTCCGCCGCTGCGGGGGAAGGAGCGCTTTGGCGTAACGCCCGCCCGGCCCCATATTCAGGTGACCTATCACGCGGGGGAGGACTTTCTGGATATGGCCGATGGCCTCAGAGCCATCGACGAGGCGGTGCGGTTTCTTCATCTGAACCGCGGCGACCGGCTGGGTCACGCCCTGGCCCTGGGAGTGGACCCCGCGGTTCACTACGCATATAAGCAGCGCCGGTCGGTGCTGTGCAAGCAGGACCTGCTGGACAATCTGGTGTGGCTGTTTTACCGCGCCCAGGAGCTGGGCGTTTCCGTCTCCCCAAAGCTGCATGCGATGCTGAAAACACAGGCGGACCGCTATTTGTCCGAGCTGTATGGAAACTGTATGAACGGGGTGAACCTGACGCCCAGGCTGTATGAGTACTACTGCTCGATGCGGCTTCGGGGAGACGCGCCTGAGCTGTACAGCGGGAAGGAGCTCCATCCGCTGCTGAAGGACGTCTCCCACAACGCCTATTGGAAGGACGAGGGGAGAGAGCTGGAAACCTATCGAAGCTCCGACACGATTCAGGAGCTGTGCCGGCGCTATCACTTTGACGGGAAGGTCAGACAAAAGGGACGTCAGATTCAGGAATTCTCCGTCAGCGGAGAGTATATCGAGCTGATCCGCGGGGTGCAGGACAGGCTGGCGGAGGAGCTGATGGAGAAGGGGATCATGATCGAGTGCAACCCCACCTCGAACTATCTGATTGGAACCTTCCGCCGGTACGACATGCACCCTATTTTCCGGTTTAACAACGTGGGACTGACCAGGGCCGACGGCTCCTATGAACCCAGCGCGCAGCTCTCCGTTTCCATCAACACAGACGATTCCGGCGTGTTTGACACATCCCTGGAAAATGAATACGCGGTGATAGCCGCCAGCCTGGACCAGGCCCGGGAGGATGGAAACCGGAAATACACCAGCAACTCCATCTATCTCTACCTGGAAAACGTCCGAAAAATGGGGCTGGACCAGATCTTTCAGCGGCTCGAACCGGATGAGAACAGACAGAACTCCATCTGTCCAGCGGAGAGAGACGACCGGGTTTTTTACCGCGGCCGCTGTTGGCGGCTGTCGGGACGCGGGCGGCGGTAGGCGTTTCCGCGCAAATCTGAACGGCAAAGGAGGCATGGCTGCCAGACGGCTGTGCCTCTTTTGCCGGTTTTTTAAATCCAAGCAAAAAAATATACACCACCTGTAAAGAAAAGTGTTGCATTTTGCTTTACAAATGATATAATGGAGTCGTGCTGAAGGGAGTGGCTTTATGGCACAGGTTATGGTCAATTTTCGTATGGACGAAGATGTGAAAAAAAGCATGGAACAGGCCTGCCGGGAGATGGGGCTGAGTATGACAACCGCGTTTACCATTTTCGCGAAAAAAGTCGGAAAAGAGAAGCGAATTCCCTTTGAAATCGCGGCGGAGCCCCGCGGGCCGGAGGGAGACCGGTGGCAGAACCGCCGCGGGGAGGCGGAGCGGAGCTATGGAGAGGAGCGGCTCGCGCTCGCGCGGAAGCAGGAGCGGCTGGAGCTGCTGTGTGGAGGAATCCGGCGTGCCCTGACCGCCATCCACACCGCGATCCCCTCCTCGATCACCGGGCTTTCCATGGAGCGAATCCGTCTGCTCTGCGGCGACGAACTTAAGGAGAAGGCGGCGGGAATTTCCAGCGCCGTCAGAACCCTGTTCTCCGACCGGAACGCCGGGCTGCTGGAAAAAAAGGACTGGAGCGTTCTGGACGAGTATACAGAGGGCCTGTCGTCCATATCGGAGGAGCTTCTGGAGATGGAGCACACTCTGATTCCCGCCATGAAGGCGTGGCATGGGGAGGATACCGGCTGTTTTGAGGCCTATGAGGGGCGGCTTGCCGCCGTGTCCCGGAAGCTGGATGAGCTGCCCGCCGTGCTGCGGCGTTTTTTAAGCTCCACCGCCTGCGGCGGCGGCGCGCGCATGATTCGGGAGCGGCTCCGGAACGCCGCGCGGCCGGTGGAAACGGCCTATGTTCTCGCCGCGCTGGAGAGTCTGGAAAAGCAGCTCCTCCGGGATTACGACTCCCTGGAGGAGCAGACGCGGGAGCGCCTGGAGGCGGATTACGTCCAGACGCTGGAGCTTACCCTGCGGGAGCTGGCCCGGGCGGAGCGGGCGGATGGGGATGCCGACGGAAAAGCCGCCCTCTGCCTGCGGGTGATCAATGTGCTGTCTCAGGTGATTTCCGACAGCCGGCAGGTCCGGCAGGAGTGGAGCGAACGGAGCCTGGAGGCGGAGGTTGTGGCCCTGGAACGCCTTGCCGCGATGCGCGGGGACATGGCGGGCGGCATCAGGGCGGAGAAGCGGACAATCCCAGGCTGACGCGTCAGCTTGTTTATATATGGAACATACTGTGCTAGATTTGAAAGGAGGAATCCCTATGCTGGAAGCTATTCTGCCCATACTCCCTGTGATCCTGATCGTGTTCGCCATCATCTTCATTCTGCTGCTCGGTTATGTCAAGGCCCCGCCTGACCAGGCGTACATCATTTCCGGCATGAAGAAGGAGAGCAAGGTGCTCATTGGCCGGGCCGGAATCCGCGTTCCCTTCCTGGAGCGTATGGACAGGCTGTACTTAGGCCAGATGACGGTGGACATCAAGACGGAGCAGTCCGTCCCCACCAGCGACTTCATCAACGTCAATGTGGACGCCGTGGCCAAGGTCCGCATTTCCCCTTTGTCGGACGGCATCAAGCTGGCGGCGAAAAACTTTTTGAACAAGCGCCCGGAGCAGATCACCCGGGACCTCCAGGACTCCCTCCAGGGCAATATGCGCGAAATTATCGGCACCCTGTCCCTCAAAGAGATCAATACGGACCGGGACTCCTTCTCCGACCAGGTGATGCAGAAGGCCAGCAAGGACATGGACAAGCTGGGCATTGAGATCCTCTCCTGCAATATCCAGAATGTCACCGACGAGAACGGGCTCATCAAGGACCTGGGCGCGGACAACACCAGCCTCATCAAGAAAAACGCCGCCATTGCCAAGGCCCAGGCCGACCGGGACATCGCCATCGCCCAGGCCCAGGCGGAGCGGGAGTCCAACGAGGCCCGGGTGCAGGCGGACACCCAGATCGCCCAGAAGCAGACCGAGCTGGAGATCAAGCGGGCCGAGCTGAAGATCTTGGCCGACGGCAAGAAGGCCGAGGCGGACGCCGCCTATGAAATCCAGAGCCAGGAGCAGCGCAAGAGCATCGAGACCGCCACCGTGAACGCGGAGATCGCCAAGACTCAGCGCCAGGCTGAGCTGAAGCAGGTGGAGGTAGAGGTGCGGAAGCAGAAGCTGGAGGCCGAGATCCGGGCCCAGGCGGACGCTGAGCGCTACCGCCAGCAGCAGGAGGCGGAGGCCGCCCTCTTCAAGCGCCAGAAGGACGCCGAGGCGGCCCGCTATGAGCAGGAGCAGAGGGCCGAGGCGGAGATGAAAATTGCCGAGTCGCAGAAATTCGCCAGAGAGCAGGAGGCGGAAGGCATCGCCGCCGTGGGCCGGGCGGAGGCGGAGGCCATCCGCGCCAAGGCCCTGGCGGAGGCTGAGGGTATTGACAAGAAGGCGGAGGCCATGAAGAAATACGGCGAGGCCGCCGTCATCGAAATGGTCATGCAGGCCCTGCCTGAGATCGCCAAAAACGTGGCCGAGCCCCTGTCCAGAGTGGACAAAATCACCATGTACGGCGAGGGCAACAGCGCCAAGCTGCTGGAAGAGATCATCACCGGAACCTCTCAGGTCAGCGAGGGCATCACCCAGAGCATGGGCATCGACATCAAGTCTCTGGTGGCCGGCATGCTGGGCGGCAGGCTGGCGGGCGGAGAGGACAGGACGATTGTGATTCAGAATCCGCCCCACGCCGATGGAGCGAAGCAAACCTCAGGCGATCCAGATGAGAAATAAAGTGACAATTCCCGGAACCGTATGGTTCCGGGAATTGTTTGCGTTTCAGCCTTGAGGGGCCAGGGCCTGATGCAGAATGGACAGAACGGCGGACAACTGATCGGTTGGAATCTGACCGGGTGCGGAGGCCTGGCCGATCATGCCGAAGGTGGCGTCGGAGCCGAAGAACTCTCCCCCCAGGCGGCTGATTACCCCGCTGCCCATGCTCATGGTGATGGCGGGCCGGTCGGCGTATCTGGCGCGCATCTCCTGGGTGGCGTCCAGGAGGGTGATCACATCGGCGGCGCTTTTGGGCATGACCGCGATCTTGGGGATGTCGGCCCCCATGTCCTGGGCCTTCCGCATACGGCGGATCAGCTCGTCCTTGGGCGGGGTTCCGTCGAAGCTGTGGTAAGAGCCCACCACCTTGCGGCCAGCGGCGTGGATGGCGTCGATATTGTTCCGTGCCACCTCATCTCCGAAGAAAATCTGCACGTCGATAATGTCGGCGTCCCCGGACCGGGCGAGGGCGGTGTTCAGCGCGGTATAGGTCTCCGGGTCGATCTCCCGGGCGCCGCCCTCCTCTTTGGTGCGGACCGTGACCAGAATGGGCTTCTCGCCCAGAATGGAGCGCAGGGACTTCAGCGTGGACAGGACCTTTTCGGTGTCAAACAAATCCTCATAGAAATCCGCCCGCCACTCCACAAAATCAAAGGTATAGTCCAGTATTTCCCGAGCTTTGTCCAGAATGCCCTGTGTGGTTTCCGCCACAATGGGGACGATGATCTTGGGCACCCCGGCCCCGATTTCCAAATTACGCAGCTTGACTGTCCGGATATTTCCCATAGCTTTGGCCTCCCTTTTATCGGTTTATAATTCATCCATTCTGGATGTGTTTTCGCAGAAATCCGCCCAGATTTTCATCGCGGCCGTCTCGGGCGTGACGCTGTTGTCCACCGCGCTGTCACTGGCGGCGGTATACAGGGGCAGGCGGAACTGGTACATCTCCCTCATGGTGCCCTTTACCGACAGCGGACGGCCGATGACCGCCAGCTGGTCCAGCGCCCGGCGGACAAAATAGACCCGCCCGGCGCGGCGCATGGCGGCCCGGTTGTCCTTCCGGAGGACCGCGCCGCCGCCGGTGGCGATGATCCGGCCGCTCTGGGCGCAGATCTCAGCCAGCACCTTGCGCTCCAGCTGGCGGAAGTAGGCCTGGCCCTCCTCCCGGAAGATCTCCGGGATGGACATACCCGCCCGGCGGCAGATCTCATCGTCCAGGTCCACGAAGGTCCGTCCGGACAGGCGGGCCAGCTCCATGCCGATGGTAGTCTTGCCGCAGCCCGGCATGCCTACCAGGACCAGGTTGAGCTGCTCCCGCTGCAGCCCGGCCAGAATCTTCTCCGTTTCGCTGTCTGGAATGGTCCGGTCGAAGAAGTGCTCCTCCGCCGCCACCGCCTGGTCCACCAGCATGGACAGACCGCCGGCCCGGCGCAGCCCCAGCTTCTCCGCCTGGAGCAGCAGGTCGGTGCGGGTGGGGTTGTAGATTACATCCATCACCGCCCCCAGACAGGGCAGGCGCTCCAGGTCGATGGGCTGGCAGTTCATCTCGGGCCACATGCCCATGGGGGTGGCGTTGACCAAGATCTCCGCGTCGTCATGGCGCTCCAGATTGCCGTAGTTGTTCTGCCCGGTGCGGGAGATGACCACCACCTCCCGGGCTCCGGCGGACCTGGTGGCCGCCTGGACCGTGAGAGAGGCCCCGCCGCTGCCCAGTACCATAACTTTCTTTCCGGCGAAGTCGATTTTTGCCCGGCGGGCCATGTACAAAAAGCCGTGGATATCGGTGTTATAGCCGTACAGCCTGCCGTCCTCCCGGCGGACCAGGGTGTTTACGCTGCCAATGTCCCGGGCGGCGGGGTCGATCACATCACAGTAGGGCATCACATCCCGCTTGTAGGGGATGGTGACGTTCAGACCGCCGATGTTGTCCTGAGCCAGAAAGGGGCCCAGCTCCTCCGGCTCCAGCTCGATCAGGCGGTAGCTGTCGCGGCCCAGGGCCTTGTGGATGGGGACGGACCAGCTGTGGCCCAGCTTCCGGCCCAGCAGGCCATAAATTTTTTCTCCCATCGGTTACACCTCCGCATAATTTCCAAGGAACTGGAACCGGGCGCAGCTGCGCTCCATCTCTTCCAGCATGGCCAGCACGCCGGGCGCCTTGACGGAGGCCTCCAGGTCCACAAAAAAGACATATTCAAAATCGCTGCCGGCCACCGGGCAGGATTCCAGCTTGGTCATATTGATGTCCATGGCCGCCAGCTTGGAGATGATCTCATACAGCGCGCCGGGACGGTTCTCAAAGGCCACTACCAGGCCGATCCGGTTGGCTCCCGCGTAGATCACCGGGTCCTTGGCGATACAGATGAAACGGGTGTAGTTGTTGTCGCTGTCCTGGATGTGGTCGTTGACGCACTCCAGGCCGTACAGCGCCGCGCAGGGGTGGGAGGAGATGGCCGCCGTATGGCGGCTGCCGCTTTTAGACACCATTTCGGCGGCGATGGCGGTGTTGGCGCAGGGGGTCGCCTTTAC
>ERZ779632.954-NODE-954-length-13350-cov-4.681384_pt1 | contig 13350 bp, 10 predicted proteins | sample MGYA00514194_ERZ779632 | MGnify/ENA primary metagenome ERZ779632 (study PRJEB29562, sample SAMEA4376704) | mouse gut metagenome | isolation source: Cecum | study: EMG produced TPA metagenomics assembly of the A DSS colitis mouse model was used to assess the...
TTCCGGTTGTCGTATCCTCAAGGCATATCCATCTGACGAATGTGGATGTGGAAAAACTGTTGGGCCCAGGTTATGAGCTCACGAAAAAGAAAGAGCTGATGGGTGGACAGTTTGCGGCGAACGAACAGTGCACTCTGGTGGGATTAAAATTACGCGCCATTGAAAACGTGCGTATTTTGGGCCCTGTGCGGAGCAAATCCCAGGTGGAAATCTCCGCCACGGACGCCCGCACGCTGGGCGTAAGCGCTCCCCTCCGGCAGTCCGGTGATACGGCCGGCTCCGCGCCCATTGCCCTCGTGGGACCGAAAGGCGTTTTATACTTAAACGAGGGCTGCATTGTGGCGGCGAGACATATACATATGACGCCGGAGCAGGCAAACGCTGTTTCCTTAAAGGACGGAGATTATGTTTCCGTGCGTATGGGAAATGAAAGAGGAGCCGTGCTTGACAATGTGAAAATACGTGTGGATGAATCGTTTTCACTGGAAATGCACATTGATACGGACGAGGCCAATGCCTGTCAGGTAAGACAGGGAGATTTTGCGACGATTATTCAGACGATATAAAGAGGCTGGCATTATGATAATTGGAAAAGTAGTGGGAAGCTTATTTTCCACCAGAAAAAGTGAAAAACTGGTCGGCAACAAGTTTATGATTGTGGAGCCGGTGGAGACGATGAAAGCCGCCGGAGAGCGGGTTGTCGCAATCGACATTATAGGGGCCGGTATCGGAGAGTATGTGCTGGTAGCGCAGGGCTCCGCGGCAAGAATCGGCTGCGACATGGCCGACGCCCCTGTGGACGCGGCAATCGTGGGAATCATTGACGAAGGACAGGATTGGAGTAAGTAGTCATGCTGATTAATGAACTGAAAGATATCGCAAGAGAATATGGTGTGGTGGGAGCCGGCGGGGCCGGTTTCCCCTCCTACGCCAAAATGACGGAGAAAGCGGACACGGTAATCTTAAACTGTGTGGAATGCGAACCGCTTTTAAAACTGCACAGACAGCTTCTCGCCATGCATGCGGAAGAGATTATCCAGATGTTAGACGAGGTCAGGGAGACCTTAGGCGCGAAGGAAGCGGTCATCGGGGTGAAGGATACCCATGTGCATACCATCCAGATAATCACTGATGTAATTAAAAATTATCCCAACGTGAGAGTCTGCGCGGTGCGGGCCACCTATCCCATGGGGGATGAGGTTATCCTCATTTATGAGGCAACGGGGCGCGTTATCAAACCGGGCGGGATTCCCATTGATGAAAATGTGGTTGTGTATAACACGGAAACCATGTACAATTTATACAGAGCGGTACATATGCAGATACCGGTTACAAACAAGCTGGTATCCATTGTAGGAGAAATCGACCATCCGTTAACTGTCCGTATCCCTTTGGGAACCACGGTGAGAGAAGCCGTTTCACTGGCGGGAAAGGTGACGATAGAGGATCCGGCCTACGTGATGGGCGGCCCCATGATGGGGAAACTGGGAACGGAAAATACAATTATAACTAAGACAACAAACGCCATTATCATTCTGCCGAAAGAGCATCAGGTGGTAAGGCGTATGAATAAAAATTTAAATATAGAAAGAAAACGTGCGGCTTCCTCCTGCTGTCAGTGCAGGACCTGCACGGAAATGTGTCCGAGACATGCTTTGGGGCATCCAATTGAGCCCCACCGGGTGATGAGAGCATTAGCCAATCAGGACACCGGCGATTTGTCGGTTTATATGAACACGGCGTACTGCAGCAGCTGCGGGCTTTGCGAAAACTATGCCTGCCCTCAGGGGCTTTCACCCAGAAGCGTGATTGCGGAATTTAAAAACGGCTTGAGAGCGGCCGGGATTCGGAGCGAAAATCCAAAGGTAAGCGAAGTGGCTGACGACAGGGAGTTAAAAAAGGTGCCGGTCAAGAGACTGAAAGCAAAGCTGGGCTTATATTCCTACGACGTTCCGGCTCCGTTCATCGACACGACGCCTACCACAAAATACGTGAGGATTCAGATGAGCCAGCACATCGGCGCGCCGGCAAAGCCTTTTGTAAAAGCCGGGGAGCAGGTGAAAAAGGGACAGAAAATCGCGGACGCCGCAGAGGGCCTTAGCGTGGCAATCCATTGCTCCATAGACGGCGTGGTGGAGAAAGCGGATGAGAGGGAAGTCATCGTCCGGGAAAATTAAAATTTTGCAGCAACCGGTATATGCGTGGGAAAGGTTTGCGGCGCATAGAAGGAAAGTGGCGCCCGGGCGGCTTCAGACAGATAACAGGGCAATAATTGTATCAGCATGAGAGGATAAAAATATGGCCAAAGCAATTGGTATGGTGGAAGTTACAACGGTATCTACAGGATTTGCGGCAGCGGACGAGATGGCCAAGGCTGCAGACGTGGAGGTTTTGCAGGCGGAAGTGACCTGCCCCGGCAAGTTTGTCATTCTGGTAACGGGAGAATTAAGCGCGGTAAAGGCTTCGGTTGACCGGGCGGAAGGACGGTTTGGGGAAAAGGTAATCGACACCTTTGTTCTGGGCAATCCCCACGAATCCATTTTCCCGGCAATTTACGGGACGGCGCAGCCGGAGGACGTAAACGCGCTGGGGGTTCTGGAAACCTATGACGTGGCGGCGCTTATTGTGGCAGCGGATATTGCGGCCAAAACCGCAATCGTGGAACTGATTGAGCTGCGGCTTGCAAAGGGCATGTGCGGCAAGAGCTACATGACGCTCACAGGAAGCGTTTCTGCGGTGCAGGCGGCAATCGACAAGGCGAAGGCCGAGGCCGGAGACAGGGGAATGTTCCTTGACAGCACGGTAATTGCAAGGCCCTCAGATAAAATTAAGAAGTACATATTTTAAATAACTTTTCAAGGCAGCCGCAAATTTACACCGTTTATGGGAGCTGTTTGTACCAACTATTATTGAAAAATATTACGGAGGCAGAATATGTTAGCGGCTGAGAGAAGAAATCGTATTTTGGAAAAGGTCCATGAGAATAAAAAGGTAATCGTGAACGAGCTCAGCAAAGAGTTCGACGTCTCCGAGGAAACCATCAGGCGGGATTTGGATAAGCTTGAGGAGGACGGCCATGTGATTAAGAGCTATGGCGGCGCGGTATTAAATGAGAAGAGCAGCATTGATTTGCCTTTTAATATCCGGTGGAAGTCCAATCCTTCGGGCAAACAGAAGATTGCGGATTTAATCAGCGATGAAATCACGGACGGCGACCACATTATTCTGGACGCCTCCACAACGGCGGTATTCATTGCAAAGAACATCAAGCAAAAAAGGCACCTGACAGTGATTACCAATTCTATAGAAATCCTGCTGGAATTATCCGACGTGTCAGGGTGGGATATCATTGCAACAGGCGGCCTCCTGAAATCAGGCACCATGTCCCTTTTCGGGAAGAAAGCGGCGGACAGCATCAGTTCCTACAATGCGGATAAAGCCTTCTTTTCCTGCAAGGGAATTGATTTGGATAAAGGAGCCACAGACAGAAACGACGACAGCGTGGTGGTAAAGCAGAGCATTCTCTCCTCCGCCGGGAAAATCTATCTGGCGGTGGATTCCACCAAATTCGGAAAAGTGGCGTTTTCGAAAATATGCAGTTTATCAAAGATTCACGTGGTAGTCACGGACAAAAAGCCGGACGCCGCCTGGCTGGAAGCCTTTGAAAAAATGGGAATCAAGTGCATATACGCAGAATAATAAAATCAGCGAAACCTCATAAGGCGCACGGAACAATTTCCAGATGCGAAGCAGCTGTAAATTGTTCCAGCCCAATATGCGCCGCATGGGGTGAAGCGGAACTATAATGGAGGATATTTATGAACACATATGATGCTACACCTGTGGAAAAGACAGAGCGAATCGGAAAACTGGTAGCGTATTTGTACGCAAAGCTGCCGGAAATCGAAGCGGCGAGAGCGGAGCTTATTACGGAGTCCTACAAACAGACGGAAGGACAGCCTATCGTAATGAGGCGTGCGCTTGCGTTTGCCCATATACTGGAAAATATTCCCATTATTATAAGGCCGGACGAGCTGATTGTGGGAAGTTCCACGATTGCGCCCAGAGGCTGCCAGACCTACCCGGAATTTTCCTATGAATGGCTGGAAGCGGAATTTGAAACGGTGGAGCACAGAGCGGCGGACCCCTTCTACATTTCAGACGACACAAAGAAAAGATTAAAGGCGGCTAACAGCTACTGGAAGGGCAAAACCACCAGCGAGCTTGCGTCCAGCTACATGGCTCCCGAAACGCTCCGCGCCATGGAGCATAATTTCTTTACACCTGGGAATTACTTTTATAATGGCGTAGGCCATATCACGGTACAGTATTACAAGGTTCTTGCAGTCGGATTTGACGGAATCAGAAAGGAAGCGGAGGAAGAACTTTCCAGATGCCGTTTCGGCGACGAGAATTATGCCGCCAGGAATACTTTCTTAAAAGCGGTGATTATCTCCTGCGACGCTGTCATTCACTATGCGGAAAGATATTCGGCCCTTGCGGCGGAAATGGCTGAAAAGGAAACGAACGCCGCAAGGAGAAAAGAGCTTCTTATCATTTCCGAAATCTGCCGGAAAGTGCCGAAGGCCGGCGCGGAGAGCTTTTATGAGGCGTGCCAGTCTTTCTGGTTCGTGCAGCAGCTTTTGCAGCTTGAATCCAGCGGACATTCCATCTCTCCCGGACGCTTTGACCAGTATATGTATCCTTACTATGAAAAGGATTTAAACAGCGGCAAGCTGACCCGGGAATTTGCCCAGGAGCTGATTGACTGTATCTGGGTAAAATTAAACGATTTGAATAAATGCAGGGACGAAGTCAGCGCGGAAGGCTTTGCAGGCTACTCCCTTTTCCAGAACCTGATTGTAGGCGGCCAGACAATAGAGGGAAAAGACGCCACCAACGATTTATCCTTCATGTGTATTTCCGCGTCAAGGCATGTATTTCTGCCTCAGCCCTCTTTGTCCATAAGAGTGTGGAACCGCTCCCCCAAAGACCTTCTGCTGTACGCGGCGGAGCTTACAAGGACAGGTATCGGGCTTCCGGCTTATTATAATGACGAGATTATCATTCCGGCTCTGATAAACAGGGGACTTACCCTTGAGGACGCCAGAAATTACAATATTATCGGCTGTGTGGAGCCTCAGACATCAGGAAAAACCGAAGGCTGGCATGACGCGGCGTTCTTCAACATGTGCCGCCCGCTGGAAATGGTATTTTCCAACGGCTACGACAGAGGCGTTCCCGCCAGTATCCAGACAGGCAATGTGGAAGATTTCAAAACCTTTGACGAATTTTACGACGCTTATAAAAAGCAGATGGAATACAATATTTCCCTGCTTGTGAACGCGGACAATGCCATTGATATGGCGCATATGACCCTTTGTCCTCTGCCTTTTGAATCCTGTATGGTGGACGACTGCATGAAGCGGGGAAAGAGCATTCAGGAGGGAGGAGCGGTTTATAACTTCACCGGCCCCCAGGGCTTTGGCATCGCAAATGTGGCGGATTCCCTCTATACCGTGAAAAAGCTGGTGTACGAGGATAAGAAAGTGACCATAAGCGAACTGAAGAAAGCTCTTGAGATGAACTTCGGGCAGGGATTTGACGCCATCACGGCAAAAGAAGTGGCTCTGCAGGTGGCGGAGAGTTTAAAAGAGCAGGGGAAAGAAGTTACGCCCGATATCATTGCCATGACCATTAAAAACGTGCTTACCATGGAGCTTCCGGCGAAAGAGAAAGCGCGCTATGAAGAAATCCGGGATATGATTGACGAGCTTCCCAAGTTCGGAAACGATATTGACGAGGTGGATATGCTGGCGAGGGATGCGGCATACACCTACACGAAACCGCTGGAAACCTTCAAAAATCCAAGAGGAGGGATTTTCCAGGCCGGTCTTTATCCCGTATCCGCAAACGTGCCCTTAGGCGCGCAGACCGGCGCCACACCGGACGGCAGACTGGCTCATATGCCTGTGGCGGACGGCGTGTCACCGTCCTCGGGAAAGGACGTAAACGGCCCTACCGCGGCATGCAACTCCGTGGCAAAGCTTGACCACGGCATCGCCAGCAACGGAACCCTTTTTAACATGAAGATGCATCCCACTGCAATGGCAGGAGAAAAGGGCCTTGAGAGCTTCGTATCGTTGGTTTGCGGCTATTTTGACCAGAAGGGAATGCATATGCAGTTTAACGTGGTTGACAGAGCCACGCTGTTAGACGCCCAGAAGCATCCTGAGAAATACAGCGGACTGGTAGTCCGTGTGGCCGGTTATTCGGCGCTTTTTACCACCTTATCCAAATCCCTGCAGGATGATATTATCCGCAGGACGGAGCAGGCAACCAACAGGTAACAGTTTGACAGGTCAGAATCTGACCGATAGCAGAAAGCAGCAGACGGGAGAAAATGAAAGACTATTTAAATGTTTCGGGAAGAATATTCGATATACAGAGATATTCCATCCATGACGGAGTAGGCATCCGTACCATTGTATTTCTGAAAGGCTGCGCCCTTCGGTGTCAGTGGTGCTGCAATCCAGAGTCCCAGGAGTTTGCCACAGAGACCATGATGGTAAACGGAAAGCCAAAAACCATAGGCCGGGACGTGACGGTACGTGAAGTGATGGAAACGGTAAAGAGGGATATGCCCTACTACGGGCGCTCCGGCGGAGGACTCACCTTATCCGGCGGCGAATGCCTTCTGCAGCCGGAATTTGCAGCGGCGCTTCTGCACGCGGCAAAGGATTTGGGAATTACAACCGCCATAGAGAGCATGGGATTTGCAAGATTTGACGTGATTAAGAGCCTTTTACCCTATCTTGATACCTATTTGATGGATATCAAGCATATGAATCCGGCCAAACATAAAGAATTTACCGGGAAGGAAAACACCATGATGGTGGAAAACGCAAGGAAAATTGCGGAAAGCCGCATGTGCGAGCTGATTATCCGGGTGCCGGTGATTCCGGGATTCAACGATTCGGAGGAAGAGCTCCTTGCGATAGCCGCTTACGCGGATACCCTGCCGGGCGTTACTCAGATACATATTCTTCCTTACCACAGATACGGCGAAGGAAAATATGAAGGTCTGGGACGTCCCTATCTGCTGAAGGACGTTCCCATGCTTCCGGAAGGAAAAATGGAAAGGCTCAAAGCCTTAGTTGAGGAAAAGACAGCACTGTCCTGCCAAATTGGCGGGTGACACCATAAAAAAAGAAAATGAAAATGGAGGGGACAATTCATGAAGAAATGGGTGTACTTATTTACGGAGGGTAATGCCGACATGCGCAACCTTTTGGGAGGAAAGGGAGCAAACCTGGCTGAGATGACCAATTTGGGTCTGCCGGTGCCGCAGGGCTTTACCATCACCACGGAGGCCTGTACTCAGTACTATGAGGACGGAAGACAGATTAACGATGAAATCATGGGACAGATTATGGAACACATCAGCAAGATGGAGGAGATTACCGGAAAGAAATTCGGTGATAAGGAAAATCCTCTGCTTGTTTCCGTGCGTTCAGGAGCGAGAGCTTCCATGCCGGGTATGATGGATACCATTCTGAACCTGGGACTTAACGAGGACGTGGTTGAAGTCCTTGCCGCAAAATCCGGCAATCCTCGCTGGGCCTGGGACTGCTACCGCAGATTTATCCAGATGTATTCGGATGTTGTTATGGAAGTGGGAAAGAAATACTTTGAAGAACTGATTGACAAAATGAAATCCGATAAAGGCGTGACACAGGACGTAGAGCTGACCGCAGAGGATCTGAAAGAACTGGCGAACCAGTTTAAGGCTGAATATAAGGAAAAAATCGGAGAGGACTTCCCGGCCGACCCGAAAGCACAGCTCCTTGGCGCAATCAAAGCCGTGTTCCGTTCCTGGGATAACCCCCGCGCCAACGTGTACCGCCGCGACAACGATATCCCTTATTCCTGGGGAACCGCGGTAAACGTTCAGATGATGGCCTTTGGAAACATGGGCGAAACCTCCGGGACAGGCGTTGCCTTTACCCGTAACCCGGCAACCGGAGAAAAGAAGCTGATGGGCGAATTTCTGATTAACGCTCAGGGCGAAGACGTGGTGGCAGGCGTGCGTACGCCTCAGCCCATTGCACAGCTTGAGGACACCATGCCCGAAGTGTTCGGACAGTTTGTGGATATCTGCAACAAACTGGAAGACCATTACAGAGACATGCAGGATATGGAGTTCACCATTGAGGACAAACACCTTTATATGCTCCAGACCAGAAACGGTAAGAGAACCGCAAAAGCAGCCCTCAAAATCGCCTGTGATTTGGTAGATGAGGGAATGATTACTGAGGAAAAGGCCGTTTCCATGATTGAGCCCAGAAATCTGGATTCCCTGCTTCATCCCCAGTTTGACGCCGACGCACTGGCAGCTACGGCGCCCGTTGCAAAAGCGCTTGCGGCAGCGCCCGGCGCAGCCTGCGGTAAAATCGTATTTACAGCCGAAGATGCAAAGGCCTGGGCGGCAAGAGGTGAAAAGGTGGTTCTGGTAAGACTGGAAACCTCGCCCGAGGATATTGAAGGAATGAAAGTAGCGCAGGGCATTTTAACCGTAAGAGGCGGAATGACAAGCCATGCTGCCGTGGTTGCAAGAGGAATGGGCGCATGCTGCGTATCAGGATGCTCCGCAATCACCATGGACGAAAAGAACAGGAAATTTACCCTTGCCGGAAAAGAATACCATGAAGGAGATGTGATTTCCTTTGACGGTTCCACAGGCAATGTGTACGACGGCGCAATCAAGACCGTGGACGCAACCATTGCCGGCGAATTTGGAAGAATTATGGCATGGGCCGATAAATACAGGACACTGGAGGTCAGAACCAACGCCGACACGCCCGCCGACGCGAGAAAAGCAAGAGAGCTCGGCGCAGAGGGAATCGGACTTTGCCGTACAGAGCATATGTTCTTTGAAGGCGACAGAATCGACAGCTTCCGTGAAATGATTTGTTCCGATACAAAAGAAGAGAGAGAAGAAGCTCTTGCAAAGATTCTTCCCCTTCAGGAAGGCGACTTTGTGGAACTGTATGAGGCCATGGAAGGAAACCCTGTAACCATCCGCTTCCTTGACCCCCCTCTTCACGAGTTCGTTCCCACCGACGAGGCAGACATTAAGAAGCTGGCGGATACAAAGGGCAAAACCGTGGAAGAAATCAAGGCGATGATTGATTCCCTTCACGAGATGAACCCCATGCTTGGCCACAGAGGATGCCGTCTTGCAGTCACCTATCCTGAAATTGCAAGAATGCAGACAGCGGCGGTAATCCGCGCGGCAATCAAAGTGGAAAAAGCGCATCCCGACTGGAACCTTGTTCCCGAAATTATGATTCCGCTTGTGGGTGACGACAAAGAGCTTAAATATGTGAAGAAGATTGTTACTGAGACAGCGGATAAGGAAATTGCCGACGCCGGTATCAATATTACCTATAAAGTTGGAACCATGATTGAAATTCCCAGAGCGGCCCTTACCGCTGACGAGATTGCAAAGGATGCGGAATTCTTCTGCTTCGGAACCAACGATTTGACCCAGATGACTTACGGTTTCTCCCGCGACGATTCCGAGAAGTTTATGAACTCTTACTATGACGCAAAAATTCTCGAGAACGACCCGTTCGCAAAGTTAGACCGCACAGGCGTGGGAACGCTGATGGAGATTGCGCTTACCAAAGGAAAGAAAGAAAATCCGAATCTTCACTGCGGTATCTGCGGCGAGCATGGCGGCGACCCTTCATCTGTGGAGTTCTGTCATAAGCTGGGATTGGATTATGTGTCCTGCAGTCCGTTTAGGGTGCCGATAGCTCGACTTTCTGCGGCACAGGCGGCGATTGCCAATGTAGGAAAATAGACAATCGCTGTCGTAGGGCATTGAAATTTATTCTAAAAAGAGGCAAACACATTTATTCTACGACATAGAAAAATAAGACCTTGCAAGTAAGGATGCAGGGTCTTATTTTTGTCCTTCGGACTATCCTTTCCCCCGCATAAACACAGGATTTTTAGGAACGTACTGCAAAAGAATCACCATGGAGTAGGGGCAGCTGAGCGTGTTTGAAAATTATTATTCTTTAGTTATTTTAACCAGATTAGAATTGAAGCCAAACATACAAACCCCATGTAGGTAAATGCCAGCTTGTCATAACGGGTGGCAATACGACGGAATCCTTTCAATTTGAGAAAATATTTCTCAACCAGATGGCGCTCCTTATACAGCCTCCAGTCACAGTGGCGCTCAAATTTGGCTCCTTTTTTCGAGGGGATTGTTGGCTCCCCTCCATTTTCATATATATAATCAATCAGCTGCCAGCTGTCATAACCTCGGTCGGCAAGTACATCGCTTCCTTCTATATTAACATGCTCCAATACCGGGATAGCAAAATTGATGTCGTTACGCTGCCCCTCGCTGAGCATCAGATATACGGGATTGCCATAGGCGTCTACTGCCGCGTGGATTTTGCTGCTGGCTCCGCCCCGGCTGTGTCCAATTTCGTTTGGGAGCCCCCTTTTTTGGCACCGGCACTGTGCTGATGGGCCTGGACGATGGTAGCGTCTAAGGAAAGCTCGTAAAGTTCTGCCTCGAGGCTCAAAACCCGGAAGATATTATCAAGGATGCCGTCATCAATCCATTTTCGGAAGCGGCTGTATACAGAATTCCATGAACCATAACGCTCCGGAAGGTCCCGCCATGGAGCCCCGCTTCTGGCAAGCCACACCATTGCATTAAGCATGGTACGGTTATCCTTTGATGGGCGCCCTGGTTTTCCCGTTTTTTCCGGTGGAAGCAAAGGGGCTATCCGTTCCCATTCATGGTCGGTTAATTCATAGCGTTTCAACATAAGTTCCTCCCCCTTTTTTCTTTATTTTACCATGAAAAAGGCGGCTTGAACAAATGTTTTGTGTACTTTTTATTTTTCAAACACGCTCTAGATAAAGATTCAGAAGCGGCATCAGCTGGGAAACTTATAGCGAAAACAGTGGCTAAAGGTATAGCAGGGAAGTTTGGGATTGATGTCAATATGTCTGAGGATGATTTAAAGAAGATGTATTCATCCATTGACTTAAGTAATAAATTACTTGTTTTTGAGGATTTAGAGAGAAGCAATATAGAAATAGCAAAATTATTAGGATATGTGAATAATCTTGTAGAAAGGGATGGTGTCAAGGTACTTCTTGTTGCAAATGAAAATGAGATACTAGGCAAGTCATCTGAATCATTCAATTTCGATTTTACAAGATTGTTTTCTGAAAATCCGAAGAGGAATGGAGAAGAAAGTAATAAAAATTGTATTCCAGAAGATGTACAGAAGTATTTGAGAATAAAAGAAAAGACGATTAGTGATACTATCTGCTTTGAAAGTGATTATTGTGATGCTATAAAAAATATAGTAAATATTTTTGATAATGAAAAATTGAAGGAAATTATAGGCGAAGATGAAGTTGGGATTGAAAAACTTGCCTCGATGGTAAAAGGGCAATGCCATAAAAATTTTCGCACATTTATCTTTGCAACACAAAAAACAGTTGATATATATGAGAGATTGGAAGGAAGTTTTGATAAGGATTTTTTGAAGTGTATTTATTTTGGGATTATTTCTTTTGCGGCTAAAATTAAGGCTGAAGAGTTTCCGGTATGGCAAGGTACAGAATATCTCTCTACAATATTAGGCTCAAACTGGAATCCGTTATTTAGGTTTTGTTATGATTACATAGGATGGCAGAAGCTGGATATTACCAAGATCAGGGATACAGAGGAAGCATACCATAAAATGAAATTGTATGATAAACATGCAGATAGAAGTGACACTGACCTGCAAAAACTGTATAGCTATCATGAACGGGCAGAGGAGGAAGTAAGAGCTGTTTTAGGAACTATAGAGGAACGATTGAAAGATCCAGAAGATATAGGATTTTATAGTTACGGAAAGCTGGCAGCATATCTAGTAATGATCAAGCATGTGATTGGCTTTGATTATACGCAATGCAAGCAATATATGGTTGAAAATCTCAAAGGGAAGGGAGAGGAAATAGACTCTGACATATTGTTTTTACCAATGTATGATTTTGAGGGAGAGGAAAAAGCAGAATTTGACAATTTCGTTAAGGAGTTATCTGATTCCATGAATATCAAGGGTGAGCACGATGATTTTTCTTACATTCCAGATGATATAGCGGATTTGTTGGATTGTGTTATAAAGGAGAGAAATAAAATCAGTGGAAATCACGTATTTCTTAGCAGATTTAATATTGCTCAGATTGTAGAAATGCTATTTCATGCATCTTCAAAACAAATCAGTGATTTTCGTGATATATTATTTGCAATATATAGACATGCAAGCAAGGCAGAATTTATTGAGGCTGATATAATGGCAATGAGAGAACTTTTGAGGTTGGTGCAAGGAAGAGTGGATTCTCAAAATCATGATATGGATAAAATTCAAGTAAAACAGCTGCAGTGGCTTTGTGGTAATTTAAATACATTTATTTCACAGATGTCATAAGCAGAGCGTATATAAATACATATGGAACAAAGTAAAGGCGGTCAGGAATGGCTGCCTTTTTATATGAGAGGAAATGGTCTATGGCAAAACTGATCTTCACCAGCCGCTACATCCGTGACGCTCCGCCGGAACATCTGCAGAACTATGTGCGCTACATCAGTACCCGTGAGGGTGTGGAGAAGGTGGACGAAAGCAAAAAGAATCTTCCGGTTACTCCTGCACAGAAGGATCTGATCCGGCAGCTCCTGAAAGATATGCCGGAGTCCAAAGATATGCTGGAGTATGAGGACTACCGCCAGCGCCCTACCATCGGTAATGCCTCAGAATTCATCACCCAGGCAATGGAGCGGAATCTGGATATGGCAGCGATGAAAGAAAACTATGTGGATTACCTGGCCAACCGTCCCCGTGTGGAACGGATCGGTGAGCATGGTTTGTTTACGGATGAAATGCTGCAGGGCGTGTGTGAAAATGTGGCCATCGGGGAGAAGCTGCGGCTGCTTTCCGAACGACTTCAAAACACTAGAGGAAAAAAGGTATATGGCTATCTGAAAGCGGATGTGAAACGGCTGGTGGATCAGATCGTGGATGAGCTGGCAAAAGACCCGGCTGTATCGGAAGCTTACCGGGCATGGGGAGAATGGCAGGACCAGGTCCTGCTGACTTATTCCGCAAAGGCTCCGCCACTGCCGCCGATGTCCGGTCAAAAACAATTGAAGAGTATCAAAAACATGGTGATCGCTGAAGCATTAAAGCTGGGCGGTCACCACTTTTTATTCGAGACATCATCACAGGAGGATGTTCAGACAGAACTTTTGGATGAAGCGGAAGA
>ERZ779632.955-NODE-955-length-13334-cov-5.687853_pt1 | contig 13334 bp, 16 predicted proteins | sample MGYA00514194_ERZ779632 | MGnify/ENA primary metagenome ERZ779632 (study PRJEB29562, sample SAMEA4376704) | mouse gut metagenome | isolation source: Cecum | study: EMG produced TPA metagenomics assembly of the A DSS colitis mouse model was used to assess the...
AACGCCGCTGTCGGATTCGCAAAGGCCGATTTCCAGACAATTGTGAAAATGGAGAGTGCCGGAAGGCACGTCGGAAATACGCCATTCATCACCCCGCAGCAAAATAACGGGAAAATAAGCGGGTAGCAGATAATTGCGGTATTCTATTGTCTGATGTTTTGGTCTGGACAAAGGAAGAACCTCCCGGTGTATAGACTTTTCTATTCCTGCAGCGCGGCGCAGTAAAAGCCGCTACGTTTAGCCTATCATGTATTTTCACGGACAACAACTATTTTTCTTGACATTTCACGGAGAAAGAGTTATCGTGCGCTTATGACTGATATGGTCTGAAGCTGAAAGTCGGCGGGGATATGGCAATAGCAGTCATTTACTTTTTAATTATGAATATCAGGAATAAAGATATTCTTCCGCACAATCATATGGAAATATTTGACTGGAAGAAAAAATTTGGCCGGAGGATAAGATGGCAGAAGTATTGACGGAAGAACTGATTTATGAAATATTGTCGGTGGTGGAGGAAATTCCCGAGGGGAAGGTTGCTTCCTACGGGCAGATTGCCCGGCTGATTGGCAGGGACAAAAACGCGAGACTTGTAGGAAGGGTTCTTAGCATGGCGGAGTATTACGGGAAGTATCCCTGCCACCGTGTGGTGAACCATGCGGGGCGGCTGGCTCCCCATTTTCCGGATCAGAAGCGTTTGCTGGCAGAGGAGAATGTGAAGTTTAAGGATGGCAGCCATGTGGATATGAAAGAGTACGGATGGGAGTATGAGGGGGAGGATTAAAAATTAAAATTTTCAATCCGGAGATTAGTGCTATGCGCGAAGTCTCCGGGCTCTGGAAAGGAGCATGGTTCTAATAATGATGATTCAGGCTGGATAAAACGGAAATGGGGCCATACATATGGGAGAGAAAGTATGAGGTGGATTCTCTTGCGTTTCCTCTGTTCCTGCTGGAGGAGTATTACAAAAGAAAGAAGGATGACGCCGTTACAGACAGAGTAAAAGAGGCGATACGCACCGTTATTCGGGTGTGGAAGTCAGAACAGAACCACGAAAACTCAAACTACAGGTTTGAGAGAGACAGCGGACTGCCAACGGAAACTCTGAGCAATGAAGGAAAAGGTCAGGTTTTCACCCGCCCATGGTTCGCATGGGCGGATTCCATGTTCTGCCTGCTGGCGGCGGAAGTTTACGGTCTGTAACTTTTACCAGTTGTTTACCGCGTGTTCCGCAAAGGAAATTACGTCCTTTACATTAAGGCTGGTGCCGTCGTCCAAAACGGCGGCGCCGGAAAAGCTTCCGAACATCTGATGGCAGTGATTATCCACCCAGAGAAGCTTTATTTTCGTTTCTCTGTCATAAACGGGATTCAGCCACAAATCAAGCCGCCCGTCCTCGTCGGTGAAATGCCAGGGAGCCATGTAATCTTTTCCGAGAGTAAAAGTAACCTTTCCCAGCTTATGGGATTTGCCCTTGTAAAAGAGCATATTCTCGCTGGCGATATCCGTGTTGCCAAAACCGCACCCTAAGTTAAAGCCAAACATTTCCCCGTCAAGATAACCGCTTGCGTTGCTCCAATACCACTCGTTATGAAAAGGCCAGACGCCCCGGCCCCAGTCCAGAATACCGAAGGAATCTTTTTTGTCGAATTTCCATTCATGCTTTGGTGTGCGGACAAATCCCTCGGCGGTCATACAGTTGATTTTGTGGTTATAGTAAAACGCCTGCTCATATTCGTCAAAAGGCAGATTGATTACCAGCGAATCAGGATTCTGCCGCTCAAGATAAATGATGGCTTCCAGTCCGCGCCAGCGGCAGGTCAGCGTGCGTCTGCCCGAGGTGACGTCAAAGCTCATAAAGATGCCGGTTTTTCTGTCCATATTTGGAAAGCCCGGACGGGGATAGGTTAAGGTGTGGGGCTTTTCCGCATCCTCCGGCATATGGAAAGAGCCGAAAGGCAATGGAATTGTCTGGCAGAGGTCAAAATACTTTTTCCCTTTCTGAAAATCAAACAGCATCAAACTAACCTGACCAGCATATCCGGCGTGGCCGATGGTGAGCTGCAGGCAGAGATGGTCGTTGGAAATCTGGTAAAAATCCCATTCCTTTACCCGCCATGGCGGCGCTTTGACGGCGTTTCTGCGGTAGATAAGCGTGCTTTTTCTTGAGAAGCCGGGAAAGGGACGGCCCTTTTTGTCCAGAACCGGCCCGCGTTGTAAAAGTTCTCGCTCCATAAAATACCTCCTGTTTTGAAATCCATTTGCGTGTTGCATGCCTTTTGCCGATTTGCGCATACAGTTATGCCCCGTTGCGCTTCCGGCATAATTTCGCGGCAATATTTAAGGGTATCAGTGTAAATAAAGTTAAAGCTGCGGAGATGAGAAAAAGGCTGGGGGCGGGAACCATTCCCACAGCGCCGTTAATTTCCGCCTGTATGCCGAGACGGTTAATTACGGGCGTTGCGATGGCGGGCCCTGCAATCATAGGGATACATACAAAGAAAATCTGTTTCAGGCCCTCAAATTGTCCCCGCTGCTCTCCGGGATAAAGATTTTTCATCCATGCGGTCAGGGACTGGAGCACCAGAATGTAACCGATTCCGGCGCCGAACACGCCGATTAAAAGCACCGGCAGCTTTTGAGAGAGGCTCACCAGAACCAGCCCTGTGGTGTTGCAGATTAATGCGGCAAAGATAACCATTGCCATTTTCCCCCTGTCAATAATTTTGGCGGCCGGGATGGTTAACAGGGCGGCGGTTAACAGGCCGACACCTTGTATAACACCTGTCATTCCATAGTCATATCCCAGATAGTTGACAAAATAAATCGTGATATAAGGGAAGTATACATTAAAACCGATGAAATAAACCGTCATCACTGCGAATACCCAGAAAAGCTCCTGATTCTCCCGGATAGTTTTCCCGTTAAACACCGATAAGAACTGGCGCCAGAAGCCCTTTTCATCCCGTTTGGGCGCAAGGTGGGGGGAATCTTTCAGGGTAAAAAGCGCGACAAATCCCATAATTGCAACAACGCCTCCCATGAGGCCGAAGAAAGCAAAAAAGTCCAGTTTTTCAATCAGAAAGCCGGATACAACCGCACCGAAAATCGTTGCAAAGACCGGCATGACAGCCAGCACGCCGCCAAGCTTTCCACGGTTTTGCTCGTTGGAAATATCCGTGGTCCAGGGAGAAAAGCCGCCGTCGTTTCCCAGCGAGCCGAAAAAGCTCATCACGGCGTCCGCCAGCACAACTGCCGCGGCGGCGATGAAGAGAGGGTTTTTGGGAATCATTTCCGTGGCTCCGAAAAGGAAAGTGAACAGTCCCCAGAAAATATATCCCACGCAGATAAAAGGTTTTCTTTTTCCGATGCGGTCGCCCCATGTCCCCACCAGAAAAGTGCAGAAAGTGGACACCACCGCGCTGACACCCACCATCCACGAAACGATGGCCGGTTCCGGGGCGATTTTGTCATATACAAAGTTGTTAAACCAGGAATTTTCAATATTCCAGCAGATTTGGCCTGCCATTCCCAATACCCAGATTAAAATCCAGTTTTTACGGCTGATGTTATTCATAAGTCGGCTCCTGTTTTGCAATTGATTAGTGTATGGTTCTTTTATTCATCATAACATAAAAACCCGCGGCCAGGTGGTTTTTATGCAGGAAAAATTCCAAAAAGACCCGGTAAAGGCATTAGAGGACGTGCTCGGTGTGGATTTGCCGGATGATGTGATTAATCAGGTGATTGCAGGCGTCAGGACAAAGCTGACCGCCGATAAGGCGGCAGGGGCAGTGGATGCCATAAAGAAGCTGTTTTAATAAAAGCATGGGCGGGGGATGTATTTCTCCCGCTTTTTATATGTTTTGCCTGACACAACATTTTTTCGCTATTCCCTGCATTTTATACAGCTTTAATTTATAATACATATAATGATAATATTAAGATAAAATAACAATAAAATAATGCAATATGAGAAGGGGATGTTATGATACAGATTAAACCAGTTTCCGATTTAAGAAATAAGTTTCCCGATATCGAGAAAATTGTAAACACAGGAGAACCGGTCTACTTAACTAAAAATGGTTACGGAACGATGGTAGTATTGAGTCTTGAAGCATATTCCAGGCTTACAGACGGTGTGGAAGCCGCTCTGGATAAGGCGGATTTGGCAGCGGAAAATGATGACAGACGATATACTCACGATGAGATATTGGGAGGAATCAGAAAAAGGATAAATGAATAATGTTAAGTACGAATTGAGATATCTTCCGTTATTTTATGAAGAGTTAGAGGAAAAGGCGGTATATATTGCTGAAAAACTAATGAATCCTCAGGCGGCAAACGATTTATTAGATGCAGTTGAGAAGGCAATACTTGAACGTCTGCCTAATGCGGAATCCTTCGAGCCGTATCACTCTTTAAAGGAGCGAAAATATCCGTATTACCGCATAAACGTCAGAAACTTTTCAATTTATTATGTTGTGATTGGCGATGATTCCAATAAAATTATGGAAGTCAGACGTTTTTTGTATAACAGGCAAAACCGTGACGCAATAATATAAAATTTTTTGTTACATAAATACCCGATTCCGTTCCAATACAGGGAAAACGCTATGAGGTTCCCCCTTTTATCAGCCGATATAAAATACAAGACAGGAGGTCTTTTGGTTGGTAAAAAGGAGGGAGCCTTTTATGTATTCAGTTAAAAACACAAACTATTCATCGTCATGTTATTCTGAAAACAGCAGAAACAACACCCGGAAAAAATCAGCACAGGCAATGCTGAAGGAAAAAACCAATGCCGTAGCCGCAGAAAAGGGCGAGGCGGAGAAAAGCGCGGGGGGCGTGAAAAGTCCGGAAGAAGAGAAAAGCGAAAACAAAGGATTTTCCAATGAGGAAGCGGCCGTTCTTACCTTAGAGAGTATTCAGGAAAGGAAAAAAGAAGAGGAAGAAGAGGAAACACAGGGTCTGGTATCGAAGCTCCTTGGCCAGGCGGAAGCAATGAAGCAGTCCTTTGAAGAGCAGAGGGAAAACCAGACCAATCTTTATGACGCCACTATGGATTTGATGGCGATAGCCAGTGCGGAAAGGGAGACTGTGCTCAAGGCAATACAGGTCCGCCTTATGTTTAAAATCCGTACGATTAAAGCAAGCGGTGCGAAATCCGGCGAGGTTCAGATTGCCGTCAATAAATTGAAAAAGGTGATTGGAAAGCTTAAGACAAAGATTAAAAAGCTGAAAGAAGAGGCCGGGATAGAAAAGAAGAGGAAAAATGCCGAGAAGGCAAAAAAACGTAAACTGGAAGAGCGGCTCCGCAGAGAGCTTGAAGTGCGCAGAACGATTCGCAAGAACAGAGAAAAGAAGGATGTGGAGGAGAGCCGGATGGGTATGGGCGCCAATTACGGAGGCGTGGCAGGCAGCGAGCCTGCGGCAATAAAGGATTTTGGTCTGGCTGGTTTTTCCGGCGACGCGGCGCTGGAAAATTTAATAACAAGTGATTTGGAATTGGGCATGGGAGTGGACAGCGCGGCAGCGGCTTATGCGATTGCCGGCGCACCAGCCGGAATGGATGGCGGGGCGGCCGCCGGAGGAGCGGTTGGAGATGCGTGCGCTGTCAGTATAGATATATCAGTGTAACCCGGAATAAGGCTTTGCACAGCTTTCATACTCTGACGGAAGGAGGGAACAGCAGTGGCAAATAACAGTTTTTTGGTAAACGATATGGTCAGGGCATACTATGGCGTTCTGGAGACTCAGAAAGCGGGAAGACCTGCTATGGCGGGGATGGATTTTAAAGACATGGTAGCGGCAATGGATAAAAAGGGAGGAGTAGCCTCTTTTTCCAGAGAAAATATGCCGTTGGAAGAATACAAACAGTATATTTACCAGAAAATTTCACAGATTCCCATTCATCCGTCCCAACACATGATGTCGGCTGCGGTTCATATAACGGACGCAGGATTCGAGGCAATGCGAAAGGACGAGGAATATGAAAAGTGGGTGCTTGACGTTTTGCGGCGGGATTTCGGAATGAGCGACCCCTGGGCGGCGGTAAGAGGCGAAAGCTTTTCGATTCACCGTTTTGGAGCGACCCGTGAGGAATACCGGGCAGATAAATGGTATACCGGTTTCCGGGGAGGAAAGGGCCGTTCCATATATGAAAAGGAAGCGGAAGAGAGCTTCTGGGAAAAACGCAGAAAGCGGCATAAACAGTATATCAGGCTGCAGCAGGAAATTGCTATCGAGAAGAAGATTCTGCAGCATGTGTATCAGGAGGCGGCAATACGAAGGGGAGATTTCCAAAACATGTATGATTACCAGGGCATTATGCCAATGCTGCCCATAGCGAAGCTGATGCTTATGGCGGAAAAGAAGGTAAAGTAGAAAATGGAAAACCAAAGCTGATATATAAGAACCTGCGTTGATGACAGAAATCGGCCTTTTTGTTACAACAGAAATATTCCTTTTTGAAAATTGACCGATATAAGTAGAGAAGACCTGATAAGGGCAGCGGGCAGTTTACAGGAAAGGATATGATATTAAGATGCTTCAGATTGCAGTTTGCGAAGATGAAAAGGCCATGGGCAGTTATCTGAAACAGTTGATAGATAAAAGACTTGCAGGCCGGAAAGAATATCAGATTGAAGTCTTTGAAGCCGGATGGGAACTGCTTGAAAGCGACAAAAAGTTTGATATCTTTTTCCTGGATATTGATTTGAAGGATATGAGCGGAATTGACATGGCAAGGAAACTCCGCGAGACTTCCGGAGCGGTAATCATTTTTGTGACGGCGCTTAAAGAGTATGTGTTTGACGCTTTTGACGTGCAGGCGTTCCAGTATCTTTTAAAGCCTGTCAACGAGGAGAAATTCTTTCGGGTGCTTGACGGCGCGGTGGCGGAATGCCTTGCCGGTAAAGGCGGGGAGCCGCTTGTCATCAGAATAAGGGGAACTTACAGGAGCATTATGCGGGAAAATATCGTTTATGCCGAAAACGATGCGAGAAAAGTCGTACTGCATTTAAAAGAAGAGCAGATTTCCTACTATGCGAAAATGAGCGAATTAGAGAAGATACTCGGCGGACAGTTTTTCAGGTGCCACAGGGGATATCTGGTAAACCTAAACGAGGTCAAAAGTTATGATACAGGAAGCATTCAATTGAAAAACGGGGAAGCTATTTTAATGGCAAAACAAAAGTACAGCGCTTTCGTGTCCGCGTATATGGAGTTTCTTCGCAGAAAATAGCGGAGGTGATTTTGAGAGAAGCAATCAACTTTACTTTAGACCTGTTCTGCGTCATCTTAAGAAGATGGCTGATGATTTACGCGATTTGCGGCATACTTACGGAAAAAGGACGGTTCATAAAGAAACGAAAGCAAATCGCGGCGGGCTATGTGGCTTTGAGCACCGCTTTTTATCTGGCGGCGAGTTATCTGCCTGAGCTGGTTTTGTTTTTGTATGGAAACCTGGAAGGAATGCTGGAAAGCAGAAGAAGTATTCTGCCTCTCTTTTTCAACTTATGTCTGATATTGTTTTACTGCCTGTACTTTTATTCCGGAAAAAAGAGTAAGGTTTTTTATGTGGTTTTTACATTTTACACACTGAGCGAGCTCATCCTGTTTACGCTTCATTCCCTGTTCGTAGCATTTTTTGGCGGAGTGTCCGATATGCTTACGGAGAAGATTATAGAGGGAAATGAATTTTTTATTCAAAACTATATACTGATATTAGAAATCTTTCAGTTTTTTTGGAATTTATCCTTTCAGATAGCGATTTGCCTGATTTTTTATCATATAACTAAAATATTAAAACAAAATTTAATATATAATAACAGAGAACTGAGCAGGGTGCAGGAGCTGTTTCTGGCGGTTCCAGTCGCAATGGGAATGAGTATAGGAATATTACTTCGCAGCATAATGTATTCCTACAAAGATTTGGAAAGTCAGTTTCTGATGGACAGATATCCCGAAACCCGCCTGCTAATCCCTTTATTGTCGGGACTGTGCATTGTTTCCATTATTCTGAGCGTTATAATGCTGCGTAAGCTTGTGGAAAGCGGCGAAAGGGAAATGCTGGTGGAGATTTACCAGAACCGTATCTGCGATATGGAAGAGCATATGAAAGACGTGGAACACCTTTACGACGGGATTCGCGGAATGCGCCATGATATGAAAAACTACGTGGCGGATTTGGAAATTCTTTTACAGCGTGAGGGGAAGGACTGCGGAAACTACGGCGGGGAAGTTCAGAGATATCTGGACGGGCTGTATCTTTCCATGGAAGAGCTGGATATGAAATGCAGCACGGGAAACCCCGTTACGGACGTGGTAATCAGCCGAAAGATGCGGAAAGCGTCGAATGCGGTACAAAATAAAAACCGGAGGGAAATTCCTTTTGAATGTAACTTTGTTTTCCCCGAAGGGCTTGGCATCAGCGCTTTTGATTTGAGTATTTTGCTGAACAACGGGCTTGACAATGCGCTGGAAGCTTCGGAAAAGGAGGATAAGGGGTATATCCGGTTAGACTCTTACCGGAAAGAAAACATGTTTTTTATAGAAATCAGAAACGCTTTTTCCGGAAGCCTGATATTGGATGAAACCGGAAAAAACCTGCTCACAGACAAAAAGGATTTATCCGCACATGGATTAGGTATAAAGAATATGAAAAACTGTGCCGAAAAATATTATGGCACGCTGAGGTGGGAAGTCAGGAATCAGGAGTTTTTACTGGCCATAATGCTTCAGGGGAAGGAGAAATAAATGGGTTTAAACGGAATCAGTTCACTTATTACACAAAACCGGCTTATCAGCCGTGCAAAATCCCGGTCAAGGTCTCAGGGCGCGGCCGTTGGCTCTGTGCTGAACAGCAGCAGAAACAGCGGTAAAAACTCTGTGCTGGACGCCATTAAGAACCAGTCCAGGAAACAGAACGGCTTAAGCGCTGCCGACGCAAAATCAAAGGAATATTATACCACAATAAAAAAGGCGGCAGGGAGCCTTCAGAGCTGTGTAAAGAATCTTCTGGATTTACCGGAGAAAGAATGGGATAAGATGACGGAAGAGGAGATTACGGAGTACAGGGAAAACGCGCTTTCAAAAGTCAATAGTTTCGTCAATGACTTTAACGTCATGGTAAAAGGCATGAGGAACGAAGGTGGAAAGGTCAACCAGATTTACTTAAGCCAGCTTAAGAACTATTACAACAACGCAAAGTCCGATTTGGAAAAGCTGGGGATTACCATGAAGGATGACGGAACGCTTTCGGTGAACCAGGAGGAATTTAAGAAAGGCGACGTCCAGAAGATAAAGAAAGTTCTGGGTTCCTCCGGCTCTTTCGTTGACAATGTGGGAAAACGCGCAAAGGATGCTCAGGCAAACGCGGAAACAAATCTTTCGGTTTTAAATAAGACGCAGTATGCGGGGAGTTATACTTACGACAAGTACGGAAGCGATATCTTTGATATGCTGACGGGAGGAAGCAAGTATAGTTCGAAAGGGTAACAAATTAACAGATATTATCAGAAAACGGCTCGGGATAGTTCCCGGGCCGTTTTTGACGCCGGCATCTTAACCGTGATAAAGCGCATCTTAACGGAACCGGCGTTGTAGGAAAACGGGAACGTGTTACAATATAGTTAAAGACAGAAACAGACAAAGGGGCTTAGCTACATGAAACTGACGATGAACAGAATCACGCAGGGCGAGGATGAGGTAATCATCAAATATCATGAGATAAACGAGCAGATTGAAGCGATTGCCGGACTGGTACAGGGGGAATCGCAGAAGATAAGCGCATACGCGGATGGTCAGACGTTTCTTTTACTGCCGGAGGATATTCTCTATCTGGAAAGCGTGGACGGGGCTACCTTTGCCTATCTGGAAAAACAGGTATACAGGGTGCAGATGAGCCTTCTGACGGCGGCGGCGTGTTATGACAGCAGAGGATTTTTCCGCTGTTCAAAGTCCATGGTGATTAATATTTACAGAATCAGCCATTTACAGAGCAAGCCAGGCAGCCGCATATGCGCCACAATGGAAAACGGCGAGGAAGTGATGATATCCAGAAAATATGCAAAAGGACTGAGGCAGGTACTGAAAGGAGGCGGGAGCAGAGATGAAGAGTAGGTTTTTGGGCTGGTTTAAGCGCTTTGTAAGCAAGGAAATAATGATAGAATATAAGTCATGTCTTTATTTCGCCTGCATTCTGTTTTTCTATTTTATGTGGCTGCTCTGTAAGGGGATATATTCTGCCAGTATTTTGTTTATGTTTGAAATGATATTGGCGGCTTACTTCGTGGGATATTTTCAGGTATATGTATTCCGGAATTTTGACGAGGCGGAACAGATTGAAAAAAAAGGCGTTCTGGGAATTATATTCGGCATCAGCGTTTACAGCGCTGTTTCCTATTTGCTTGGCTGGTTTGAGAAGAGCCCTGGAGCTAGCCTGTGGTTTTCGTTCTATATGCTGATTGTTTATGTATGCGTCTTTTTGCTGAACAAGGCAAAAAGGACCATTGATACCAACAATTTAAATAAAATGCTGTCAGAGTTCAAAAAAGGAGAGGCAGGGGAAAGAAATGAGTGAAAAAATAAAAGCGATTGAAATCAGTAATCTCACAAAGTCCTACGGGAAAAAACGGGGTGTAAAAAACATTTCGCTGACGGTGGAGGAGGGAGATATTTTCGGGTTTTTAGGCCCGAACGGCGCGGGAAAATCAACTACCATACGAAGTATGTTAGGGCTTATCCGTTTTCAGGAAGGGGAGATAAAACTTCTTCAAAAAGACGCGGTAAAAAACCGCAGAGAAGTTTTAAGCCGCGTAGGTTACATGCCTTCCGAGGCCATGTTTTATCCGACGATGAAGGTAAAGGATGTGATTTCCTTTGCGGCGGAAGCGAACGCGGCAGGCGGAGGAACGAAAAGGGCGGACTGCGCCGCAGAAGCAGAGAGGATTTGCGAGCTGCTTAAGGTGGACAGGGAAAAGAAAATAGAAGAGCTGTCCTTAGGAAACCGCAAAAAGGTCAGTATAGTCTGCGCCATGCAGCACAGGCCGAAGCTGCTGATATTAGACGAGCCCACTTCCGGCCTTGACCCGCTGATGCAGGAAGCCTTTTTTAAACTGTTGCTGGAATATAACCGTCAGGGAACCACCTGTTTTTTATCTTCCCACGTGATTTCGGAGGTCAGGCGATATTGCGTAAACGCGGCGATTATCAGGGACGGCTCAATCATCAGAGTCGATACGGTGGAGAATCTGGCGAAGTCAAATCTGCGGCGGATTAAGCTGACGGAAAACAAAGAGGTGAAGGACTTTGCCTATACAGGAAGCATGAAAGAACTGCTGAAAGAGCTGGAAGGGCGGAACATAGAGGATTTGCTGATAGAAGAGCCGTCTCTGGAGGAGCTGTTCATGCATTATTATGAATCGGAGGATAAGCAGATATGATACTTTTTAAACATGAAATAAAATTAAATCTAAAATTAATAATTATCTGGTCGGCATGCGTGGGGTTTTCATGCTTTGGCTGTATCCTTCTTTTCGGCGGCCTGAAAGAATCTATGGGGGAGATGGCGGACGCCTATGCTCAGATGGGGACTTTTTCCTCGGCGCTGGGGCTTGACCGGATGAACGTCAGCACCATGGAGGGCTTTTACGCCACGGAGGTGGCCCTGATTTATGCCATTGGAGGCGCGATGTTTGCCGCAATGGCGGGCGTATGTATGTTATCAAAAGAGGAGGAAGGACATACCTCGGAATTTTTAAACACGCTTCCTTTGGGCAGAGGATATATTGTATGCTGGAAATACTTATCAGCAGCGGCGATGATTCTGTTTTTCAATATTTTATGTGTGGTATGGGAAGCTGCGGGTTTTGCACTGGCCGGGGAAATGCCGCCGGGAAAAAGCCTGGCGCTTTTCCACGGAGCACAGCTCTTGATGCAGCTTGAGGTGGGAAGCGTATGCTTTCTCCTTTCCTCCGTCTGCAAAAGGAAGCAGACCGGAGCGGCGCTGGGATTTGCGGTTCTCTTATATGTAATGGATTTGATGTGCAGGATTGTGCCGGATATTGAAGATTTAAAATATGTAACACCCTATTATTTTTCCAATGCCACGGATATTTTTGCCGGCGGAAGAGTTGACGGCAGTATGGCAGCAGTGAGCGCCGCAGTGGCGGTGATTTCCTTTGGCGCTGCGATTGTGATTTATGGAAGAAGGGATTTGGCGGCGTGAGACGGTTAAATTTTTATCAGGAATAATATTATTGTATATTTCCCCCGAAAAAAAACATACTGTATCTGGAGACAACAGGATTTTCCTGAAAGAAAGGACAGTATGGAATGCAGCAGGAGATAAGCGAAATAAAAGAAGAAAAACGGCTGCCTCTGCGCAGCGGCAGCAAGTATTATGAAATCCGGCTGGAAAGCATCGGCGGACTGGGAGCCAATCTGTGCGGAAAGATGCTGGGGGAGCTTGGCGTAAAGTATCTGGATTTTAACAGCGTAAGTTTTTCCAGTTACGGCTCGGAAAAGACCGGCACCCCGGTTAAGGGATACATCAGATACTGCGGAAAGGAGACGGAAATCAGAATCCACTCTCCGATAATCCGGCCCGATTTGCTGGTAATTTTTCATCAGGCGCTGACGCAGGACGAAAAGGTATGGGAAGGCTGTGATGAAAATACAGATGTTATTATTGCGCTGGAGAGCGGACAGGAAAAGGCGGCGCGTATTCCCGTAAGGGTGAAATCCTGTTATGGAGTAAGGGCCCAGAAAATAGCCATGGAAACCCGTTCGCGGATTAACGTGGTGATGCTGGGAGCCATGGCCAGAGTGATGGGATTTACGCCGCTTTCAAAGATTAACAGGATATGCGAAGACACGCTGGGAAAGAAATACCCGGACGCTCTGAAGGGGAATCTGGAGGGCATAAAACGGGGATATGCGGAAATAGAGGAGCTTGCCGGCGCGGGAACGGGGACGGATTCGCCGCAGAACCGGAGAAAGAGCGGTGGCCGTCCGTCCGCCTCCTCCATGCCGGAGGGCGGCATCAACCCCAGATTCGGAAGCACGGTGGTGGCCGATTTATCTCCCTCAAGGCAGGGCTATATCCCTGTTTTTATTAAGGAAAGATGCATCAACTGCGGATTTTGCGATTCCGCCTGCCCGGACATGGTGTTCCAGTTTGCAAAGGGGGAATACAAGGGACGGGAAATGATGGTGAACAAAGGGCTTGATTACTATCACTGTAAGGGCTGCCTGCGCTGTGTGGATGTGTGTCCGGTGAATGCTCTGGTAAAGGGACTGGAAGCGGAGCACCCGGATAAAAAGTATTT
>ERZ779632.957-NODE-957-length-13318-cov-5.593380_pt1 | contig 13318 bp, 13 predicted proteins | sample MGYA00514194_ERZ779632 | MGnify/ENA primary metagenome ERZ779632 (study PRJEB29562, sample SAMEA4376704) | mouse gut metagenome | isolation source: Cecum | study: EMG produced TPA metagenomics assembly of the A DSS colitis mouse model was used to assess the...
CTGGAAGATGCCGTCACAGCTTTGGCACAGATCTACAACAAGCTCAGTGAGCTGGCGGACAGGGAGTGCCGGTAATGGCGACAGTGAATTTCATCAAGTACCAACGGCAGTCTGCCGGTGCGCTCTCCCGGGTGAGCGCCTATGTGAAGCAGGGGCAAAAGACCGAGGGGCAAAGGCTGGTCAGCGGGATCAACTGTTCTCCCCAATTCTCTGTCCAAGAGTTCCTGGCCACCCGGCAGATGCACCGCAAGGAAAGCCCGGTGTACTTTTACCACTACACCCAAGCCTTCCATCCGGAGGAGAACATCACCGGGGCAGCGGCGCACAAGCTGGCGACGGAGTTTGCGGAGAAAGCATGGCCCGGCTGTGAAGTGCTGGTGGCCACCCACACCGATGCCGACCACATCCACTCCCACTTTATTGTCAACGCCGTGCGGCCCGACAATGGGAAAATGCTCCGGCAGGGGCCGACTACACTACGGCACCTGCGGGAACTTTCGGACGAGCTGTGTATGCAATACGGCTACTCGGTGCTTCCCTCACAGCGGCAGAAGAAAACAGATGGCCTCTCCGCCAGAGAATACCGCTCCGCCGCCAAGGGCCAGAGCTGGAAGTTCCTGCTCATGAACACCATCGAGAACTGTATGCGCTACGCCGGAAGCCGGGAGGAATTTATCCGGCTCATGGAATCCGAGGGCTATCAGGTCAAGTGGACCAAGGACAGGAAGAGCATCACCTACACCACCCCGCAGGGTAGGAAGTGCCGGGATGACCGGCTGCACGGGAACAAATTCTGGAAGGAGGTCATGGAGCGTGAGTTCCGGATCCGGGAAGAAATATTCCATGGAAGAATTGATGGAGAAGAACAAGCCCATCGTACTGCCCAAAACGGAGAACCATCCCACAGAGAAAGAGTGGGCGCAGATGATGGCATTACAATTCCAGGCCACCAAACAACTGGGACAGTTGGCGAAATGGGCGGAGGCATACCCGGCCCCGCCCAGCCTGCGTGGAGTGTACGAACACCTGGCAGCGATGGAGGGGGAACTGAAAACCCTGCGGCAGACGGTGGAAAAGATGGAACTGGCTGGGAGAAAGAAAGAGCGGCGTATTTCGTTTCCCAGGGTCTCGCTGCCCCGGCCCCGGCTGGCATGGCTCTGGGCCATTCCGATCTTACTGGGCTTGTGGGTAATCTGGTACAGTGGGGCCGCCATTTGGAACAATCTGCTGGTACCCCTCTCCCAACTATTCCGGTGAGTGGACACATCGACCGCAAGCGTTGGGTAGAGCTGCAGCGAAAACGGGTTGCCACCGGCCACAGGGCGGATGACCACGAGGAGCAGCAAACTTGGCAACAGAAGATGTAAAGGGGGAATTGACCCATGTTTCTATTTGAGAACAGTATAATTGCCCATAGTCAGACCATCCGGGGCGTGCGATATCTCACAGTCAGTTTTTATGGCGGCGACAAGGATATATTTCAGAAGGTAGGCGATCTAATCTCCTCTCCCCTCACCTCGTCTATTCCGCCCAATGTTACGAATGAATCTTTGGCGGATTCTGGTATAGCTTTGAGAGCCGGTTAGGAGTATTCTCTGTGGCAAAGGAGGCACCAAATATGAGCAAAGAAATTGCCGCCATTTACTGTCGGCTCAGTCAGGACGATGGCAGCGTTGGAGAATCCGGGAGCATCCAGACCCAAAAGGCCATCCTCACCCAATATTGTGAGGACCAGCACATCACCATCGGCGATTATTACTGCGACGACGGTTGGAGCGGGACAAATTTCGAAAGGCCGAATTTCAAGCGGATGATCGATGATATTGAGACCGGACGGATCAACACGGTCATTGTGAAGGACCTCTCCCGGTTTGGGCGGGAGTACGCCGAAATGGGGATGTACATCGAGCACTACTTTGAGGAAAAGGGCGTTCGGTTCCTCTCTCTGTCGGAGAATATTGACTCCCAAAAGGGTCTGGACAGTCTGGTACTCCCCTTCACCAATGTCATCAACTCCTTCTACGCCCGGCAGGCCTCCAGCAAAACCAAGGCCGCTCACCGGGCCAGAGCCAAGGCTGGAATGTACCTGGGCAGCCACGCTCCCTTCGGCTATGTGAAGGATCCTGCCGACCGACATCACCTCATCGTAGACCCACCCGCCGCTGATGTGGTGCGGGATATCTTCCAGATGTTCGCCGACGGCGTGGGCTATGTGCGGATGACCAAGATCCTCCGGGAGCGGGGCGTTCTCAATCCCCAGGCTTACTTCAACCAGAACAATCCCGACTACTTCAAGAGCGAATACTGGCGCAAGCCCTACGACTGGCACGCCACCTCTATCCGGGCCATCCTCAACAACCCGGTCTACCTGGGGCAACTCGTATTCGGTCGCACCAAGCTCAAGGGCTTCTTTGATAAGACTCGCATCCCCGCCCCGGAGGAGGAGTGGATCGTCACCGAGGGTACCCACGAGCCGCTGGTCACTCGTGAGCTGTGGGACACCGTCCACCAGATGATGAAGGCCCGGCGGCGGGAGAATGGGAACCACGAAGTCCAGCCCTTTGCCGGACTGGTCAAGTGTGCCGACTGTGGCTCCTCTCTCAACCTCAGCTATGATGGGAGACGAAAGCGGTACACCGGCTTCTCCTGCTGGGTCTACAAGAACTACGGCAAGGCCCGCTGCACCTCCCACGCCATCGGCTGGAAGACGCTGAACACACTGGTACTGGAGGACATCCGCCGCAACGCCCGGTGGGCGGCGGTGGCGGAGCGGGACTACGCCCGGATGCTCCTGGCCGCCAAGCAGGCTCAGCAGCGGCAAGATGCCGAGCGGCAGCGGCGAGAGCTCAGGCGGGTAGAAAAGCGACTGGTCGAGCTGGAGAAGGTCTCCAACAAGCTCTATGAGGACCGGGCGCTGGAAAAGATCTCCGAGGCGCGCTACCAGTCCATGATGCCCGGTTATGAGCAGGAGCGCACCTCCCTGTTAGAGACACAAAAATCGCTGGCGGAGGCCATCTCCGCCAGCGAACAGATCTATGACGATGTGGAGGCATTCCTCCCGCTGGTCAGGCAATATACCAACCTTCAAGAACTCAATGCCCGGATTCTCAACGAACTCCTAGAGAAAATCGTAGTACATGAGAAGGAGCGCGGCGAGGATGGAACCGTGACCCAACAGGTAGATATTTACTACAAGTTCATCGGGTACATCGACCCGGCGGCCATGCTGAACAAGGCCCTCTCCCCCGCTGAAAGTTCAGATGATACCAAACCTGTGGCGATTATTGCCTAACAAAACATGAAAAAGATTGCACTATTTTGACCACCCTGATATAATTAGGGTGGTCAATTTTTGTGAGTAAGGCTAACTGGGTATTTGCCTGGCTCAACATCTTAGGCGTTTAGAGCGCCTCATCAAGATTTTAAGGACTATTGCTAAAAAGAAAGAAAGAAAGTGAAATCAGTGAGCGATTGTACTATCTATATCGATGAAGCGGGCGATTTAGGGATTAACCGCGGAACAAGGTGGTTTGTCCTGAGTGCAGCTATTGTTAAAAAGAATGCTGAGCCAACTATTCGCGCAAACATGGATCAGATAAAAACAAAACTCAATGTCAAAGAAATTCATCTGCGAAAAATCCTTGATTATAACAGGCGAGCTTACATTGTAAGAGAACTTGGAAACGAGTCTTTTACATACATGAATGTCTTAGTTGATACAACTAAGTTTGATGTTTCGAAAATCCCGGATTCCAACGTAGCGTATAACTATGTATGCAAGTATTTATTGCAACGAGTTTCTTGGTATCTTCGGGACAACAACATGACAGGTGATATTGTCCTGTCTGCTCGTGGAACATCTCGCGATGGAGAATTGATAGAATACATCCAAGAAAAACTTCTTCCATATCCCGGCAATAGCATTGATGCTACTGTATTTGGTAAGATAACCGCTAAGACTGCGGCCTCTTGGGATTTATTACAGTTGGCTGATGTGTGTGCAACCACAATGTTTTTGACTTATGAGATAAACGGCTTTGGATTCTGCACTCCATGCTTTTCAATGGCATTGCAGAATCACCTTTATCAGAAGAATGGGCGAGTTGACTCCTATGGAATCAAATTTTTTACTTCAGATATGAAACCTGATGTAAATGAATTGCGGAATCTCCGTGTTTGTGCAAAAAAAGAAAGAACCCCCGGCGCGACTACCACATGACAAGCATGCTGGTGAAACACCCTCGCGTTACTCCGGCGACGTTCTTTCACCTTCATTATATGTAATTATCGCAGAAATGTCAATATAAATTTGAGGCCAATGGCAAGGTCGTAAAGTGAAGGAGAAATTGTAATGCAGACAATAGAGCAACTGCTTCAAGAACAAACATTTCTTGAATCTATATTAAATTTCAATCTGCGTATAATTGACAGCAATGTACATTTTTGGATGATACGAACAAAGAAGGGATACTTTTACAACGAATTTATTTCCAATGGCTTTGTGGCCTTGGCTTGGAACATAGTCACGGAAAAAACTGATTTTTCGATAACCGAAACACTCAAAGACCAGATATTGCTTAGTTATGAAGACATCAAGCGTCCTACCACAGTTATTAACAAATGTAAGAGCTTCATCAAAGATATAAAGCCGGGGGACTATATTGTCATCCCGAGCGCTGGCTCTACAAGTATTACGATTGCTTTGGCCGGTGAGTACTACGAGGAAGAAAGTAAAACATACGAGATTGAAAAAGAGGTCATCTCTCGAATCGAAAAGAAAGATGTGCAAATCAATGAGGTCACATGCCCATATCGGAAGCGCAGACAAATAACGCCGCTGGTTACAATTAGTTCCTCCAGCGTTGATGGGAAACTGTTGCGAGCAATCTCTAATTATCACGGCATAAGCAGTCTGGATTTATATTGGCGTAATATTCTCAGCCTTCTATATGACTCCTATAGCTATAAAGGTAACCTAAACATTATTTATCATATATGCCGCGATACACCAATTGGTCCGCGAGTTCTTTCCCGGCTTCTTCTGGCAATGACTGACTGCTGGTGTCAAGTTGTTGATGAAAACAAAATATCAGCTCAGGTGCGAATCGCCTCTCCCGGACCGATTGATTTTCTTTTTTCTGAAATTATTCCCGCATGCAGTGAGGCCGTGACTGTTTTGGGCGGACTCACCATCGGAACAATAGCCGTTACTAAACCAGAAGCAATCCCCACCTTTTTAAAGGGTCTTTTCTCGTTACCTGCATCGGTAAACCAAGAATACATTGCTTCTGAGCGTGCAAAATTGCAACTTGAGCAAGAAAAGAAACAAGCCCCTTTAGAACTTGAATCTAAAGCATTAGACAACCTTGATAAAAAGCTTGCAATTCTTGAACATCTTAAGGCTCTGGGCGCTGATCCAAATACCATAAGGAATGCCGCCGTTGAGTTAAGCGAAACATTTTCCTATCTGCAAATCGAAAGTGCGGAAAAGCCTCGCTTGGATGCAATCCCCATCAATGATGATGCAAGTGAACTTTTAGAAGGAGAAACTGCCGAAGAAGAAACTTCAGATTAGTGACATTTTGTCCCCTTACGAACAACCCCCGGTTGTCAGTTCGATTCTGACCAGTAGCTCCAAAAAGGCACCCAGATTCATATGAATCTGGGTGCCTTTTTGCATGGTTGTAGCTTTAGAAATCAAATTCAAGGAGCTTAGATGCCGGAACTTGCAATGCCTCAGCAATGGAAAAAAGCGTTGCCAAGGAAAAACCTGTAGCCATTGCAGACGCCTCTATCTGGCTCAAGAAGCCCATGGAGATACTGGCCTTTTCTGCAAGCTGCTCTTGAGTCATTCCTCTCTGCTTTCTCAGGTAGCCTATCTTCAAGCCGATCTGTATATATTCATCCCTATATTTTGCAACATTGTGACTTTTCATATCCCAAGCACCTCTTTTTTATTTTAAGGGCTTGAGTTTCCTTGCAACATATGCTAAAATCAAGATATACTATCTTCAATTTAGTAGATTTATATTTTATTCATAAAATAACTAAATGGAGGCTAAGGAAATATGGCTTTGCTTAACTGCCCAGAATGTGGGCACGCTGTATCAACCCACGCCACAGCATGTCCTGAATGTGGATACCCATTGCCCGAGGTCGTCACCCCAGATATCATACCAGAAAGCATGATAGGCGCCGCCCCTATACTTGCTAAAACAGCCAAAAGAAAAATATTGATTGTCATCGGTGTATTGGCAGCTATGGCAATCATTAGCATCGTCATCTTTACCTTCGTTCGCTCCTCCAGCAAAGTCACCATTGTTCCTTATAACCTTTCGTGGGGAGATCCCTACAGCAAATTAAAGAACGCAAATTCTGAGACGACTGAAATCAAAAAGAATGATGCAGGAAACTATTTGTGCAGTTGCAAGCTTACACCGTCCTACATAGGGCTTGATGACGAAGCTATCAGCATTGGTGCAAATTGGAACTTCAAAGACGGAGAAACCTTGCAAAGCGTCTTAATCGTTCTTAGTCCAGAAAGTTCTTGTATCAGCGAAAACAGTCGGGGCTGTCAACGGCGGGCGCAGCCCGTTCATCTTGCCGTTGACTGGCTCGGCTGGTTTTGCTATTTCATTCTCCGATTACCTTGTTGAACATTTTCCCTTTTTCGGTTATTAAGGAAATCCAGTAGATAACTGCAAGGAGAGATAATACCTCAATAGGAGAAAAGGACAATGTAGTATAGAATATTCCTGCGGCAACTGCGCCCTGTGCAATGCCAAAAGCAATGCAGACGGCAATCATTAAAACAAACGCTATGGCGTACACTCGTCTGGCTTTCAGTGCGTCCTTTCTCATTTGCAGGCTGGCACAGACTAATGTTCCTGCAATGATAAGTACCTCGATAATCGTTTCAATCATATCATTACCTCCATAATTTCTTCAGTCTTTCCGACCAACGCTATCATATCATATTTCTTTCTCAAAGTAAAGTATTTCATACATTATAAAACAAAAAAATTCAGCGGCATTTTGAAAGCAACCGCTGAATTTTTCGGTTATCGTCTATTCAATTCTTTTGTAAATCAGAATTGCAATAACCTCTACGGCAAGGACAATATCATAAATCCATTGAAAACAAAAGCCCATAGTAACGTAGTTAATTTCAATATTATCCAATATTTTACAAACAAAATTTACAAGAACGATAAATACAATCGTAGAAATAATGCTTGCTTTGCCGATAATAGACCGACCTCTTTCATCACGGGAAGATTTAACGAAAAACAATATGATTAGAACGATTGTAATTACTAATCCAAACCATGCGCCCACAATGAATAGTGTTGTGCTGTTGGCAATCTCATTTAATATTTCAATCATTTTTCGTCCTCCCAAAAATCAAATAATTCTTCAATCGAAACGTCAAATACTCTTGCAATAGCATAAGCCAACAGCATAGAGGGATTGTATCGGTTTCTTTCAAGCTGCATAATCGTTTGTCTTGAAACGCCCACCAAATCGGCAAGCTCTTGTTGTGTCATTCTTTTTGTGGCTCGATATATATGAATTTTACTGTCAAAGTGGTATTGGTTCTTGTTCGCCACTGGCTCACCGCCTTTCTCCATTTTGTTTTCTCATGCGCTTGTAAGTATAACATATTTCTTGCATTTTGTGAAATAAAGATTTAGAAATATTTACGGAATAGCGGGCGGCTGCCTATCAAAATCTTTGCTTGTTACTTTACCGCACATGAGCATTCGCCCCCGGATTGTCGTTGCCGTAGCCCTCCATAAGGTTAATCACGCCCCAGATATGTGCGCATGACCAAGATCCTCCGGGAGCGGGGCGTCCTCAATCCCCAGGCTTACTTCAACCAGCATAACCCTGACTACTTCAAAAGCGAATACTGGCGAAAGCCTTACGACTGGCACGCCACCTCTATCCGGGCCATCCTAAACAACCCGGTCTACCTGGGGCAGCTCGTGTTCGGGCGCACCAAGCTCAAGGGCTTCTTTGATAAGACCCGCATCCCCACCCCAGAGGAGGAGTGGATCGTCACCGAGGGCACCCACGAGCCACTGGTCAGCCGGGAGCTGTGGGACACCGTCCACCAGATGATGAAGGCCCGGCGGCGGGAGAACGGTAGCCATGAGGTCCAGCCCTTTGCTGGGCTGGTCAAGTGCGCCGACTGCGGCTCCTCCCTCAATCTCAGCTATGATGGGAAACGAAAGCGGTACACCGGCTTCTCCTGCTGGGTCTACAAGAACTACGGCAAGCAGCGTTGTACCTCCCACGCCATCGGTTGGAAAACGCTGAACGCCCTGGTGCTGGAGGACATCCGCCGCAACGCCCGGTGGGCGGCGGTGGCGGAGCGGGACTACGCCCGGATGCTCCTGGCCGCCAAGCAGGCTCAGCAGCGGCAAGATGCCGAGCGGCAGCGGCGAGAGCTCAGGCGGGTAGAAAAGCGACTGGTCGAGCTGGAGAAGGTCTCCAACAAGCTCTATGAGGACCGGGCGCTGGAAAAGATCTCCGAGGCGCGCTACCAGTCCATGATGCCCGGTTATGAGCAGGAGCGCACCTCCCTGTTAGAGACACAAAAATCGCTGGCGGAGGCCATCTCCGCCAGCGAACAGATCTATGACGATGTGGAGGCATTCCTCCCGCTGGTCAGGCAATATACCAACCTTCAAGAACTCAATGCCCGGATTCTCAACGAACTCCTAGAGAAAATCGTAGTACATGAGAAGGAGCGCGGCGAGGATGGAACCGTGACCCAACAGGTAGATATTTACTACAAGTTCATCGGGTACATCGACCCGGCGGCCATGCTAAATGAGGCTATATCCCCGTCTGATAGTTCCGGCAATACCAAACCAATAGCAATTATTGTCTGAATGCCAAGCCAAGCACCAGCAGGCCGCATCCAACAAAAATATTAGATGCGGCCTAAAAATCTTCTATGTTCGATTCCCCTGTATAGCCTTCTTAATTTTCCCCATATGTCGTCGAGTGTCTCTATTTATCAATTCGTCTTTCCCAAAGACTCCTTTAGCTCGGCCAACATAGGAAAGAAAATTTCCAGATTTACGTTTTGTCTTACCATCCTTCCTCTTAATGTAGTACCCTCGTGCCCCTTTGCAAGAGTAAAGTGCATACAAATTACTCGCACTGACCTGTCTCCCTTTACCTCGGTTCCTCCGAATTGTCTTAGCCTTGCTGTACATGCGATAGTAATACTTCCCTATTGTTTTCGCCCGAATGGAAACATGTTTACCATCGAAGGTAAATCCAAGGAAATTGATGTGTCGTCTTTGCTCTTCTGATGGAACTCCGAATTCCAATCCGCAGTTTTCCAGCACCTGATTCTCAAATCTAAAATACTGTGTCTTTTCCGGTTCCAATTTCAGTCCCTCTACGGCATTAAATCGGGCAGAAATATCTCGGAACATTTCGTGCGTAGACGCTCCTGCATCTGGGAGTACTACAATGAAGTCATCGCTATACCGCATATAGAGGCCATTCAGATTCGCAACCAAGTCATGAATCTCTTTGTCTACCTCCAGCATATACACATTAGCCAGTAGCCCACTAATTGGCGAACCCTGCGGTATCCCAAAGGGTTCCTTATGTTTCTGAATATGCTTCTTATTGGCCTTAAACTGTTCTGGAGTCAACACAGTCATCTTCTCATTTAGTGCCTTACGTCCCGCTCGAGTGTCCTCCAAGTGATTCAACTCCAGCAAGTCTGACAGTTCCCATGTACTATAGCGTGTCACACTTTTGAAAACTTGGTAGTGATCCCTGGGGAGTTCAGGCCTTTCCAGCAAAGAGCACCATTGCCGCTTCAAATATTGGTGGTCCAAAGAATCAAAGAAGTGTGTGAAATCCCCAATCATCACATAGCACGGAGCATTGGCCCGAATAAAATCGATGGCACGCTTGGCAAAATGGATGTTGCTTTGGCGTAAATCTGTCCGATAGGCTACTGCACACTGTGAAATTTCATTCTCAGCTACCCGACGATTGTATCGCTCCCCCAAAAGAAAACTATAGTACTGGTAGATGCATCGGTCAATATGTGAGGCATAACAGATATCACGCTCTTTGACTTTTTTGCCTCTTTTCTTGCTGTATTTAATCTGTTTCTTCGAATAGTGGATAAATGGGTAAAAACCATGATGGGCAATGTTCTCCGGATCCAGGATATACTCCTTCTTCATTCTCATGCTTGTTCGAACATCAAAGTGCGCATAGCCTTTCTTGCTCTTGGACTCTGTGGTATCTAATGCCAACCACTCTTCTACGGTCATTCTGAACACTCCCTAAAATTGCAATATCCGTCGGCACGGGGGGCAGCATCCCTCAGCCGACGGATATACATTTAACATGGTTTCCCGCTTCACCTTATGGTGTGTGTCTGGGGCAACCAGCTGCCCAGAATGCAATGCTCAATCATGGTATAATTGAGCTGGAAGACTGTGTCATAACCATCTTGATGTGTCTGGTGGCGGCCGCCACATGGGCAACTTCCAACCAGTCTCACCAGTTCCAAGAACTCCTGCACATTCTCATGGCAGAAATTATTGAAAGAGGGTTGACAACAATGCTTCTCCCCTACGCCTTTCGCCCAGGGCTTTTTTATTGTAGAACGTCTTTTCCACTTTGTCAATAGCACTCTCATCCGCCGAGTGCTAAATTCACAAAATCTTTACATTTTCAGCACGTTGATAAATCAATTGCGCTTTCTTCGTAGGTCTGATACAATATACCTATCTTTATCTCTCTCAAGGGAGGCCTTAGCCATGTTGATGAACTCCCCCGACTATCTCTCCACTATCGAGCAAATCAAGCAGGAGATCCGCGCTGCTCAGTACCGAGCCACCATGCATGTTAATGTTGACCTCCTTCTGCTCTATCACAGCATTGGTCAGGTCATCAATGCTCACAAATCCTGGGGCAACAAATTTATCGAAAATCTGGCCAAGGACATCAAACTGGACTTTCCTCAGGCCACTGGCTACTCTGTCCGCAATTTGAAATATATGGCCAAGTTTGCCCTCACCTATCCTGACCGAGATTTTGTGCAACAAGTCGTTGCACAAATTCCCTGGGGCCAAAACATCGTCCTGATGGACAAGGTCTCCGACGAAACCGCACGGCAATGGTATTTGGCTCAATGCAGAGAGAACGGCTGGTCCCGAAATGTGTTAGTCCACCAGATCGAGAGTGGTCTCTATGAGCGCCAAGCCCTTGCGCCCAAGGTGTCCAACTTTGAAGATCGGCTTCCGGCTCCCCAAAGTGAGCTGGCTCTTCAGGCCATGAAGGACCCCTACATCTTTGACTTTATCCCTTTCCGAGAGGACATGGTGGAGCGGGACATAGAGCAGGCTCTGGTGCGGGATGTGACCAAGCTACTTCTGGAACTGGGAACCGGCTTCGCCTTCTTGGGCAATCAGTACCACTTAAATGTGGGCGGTGATGATTTCTACATTGACCTATTGTTTTATAACTTGAACCTCCGCTGCTATGTGGTCATCGAATTGAAAACCGGAGAATTCAAGCCTGAGTACGCCGGGCAGCTCAACTTCTATCTCTCCGCTGTGGACGGACTTTTGAAAAAGCCAGAGGATGCCCCCTCCATTGGCCTTCTCCTCTGCAAAAGCAAGAATGACTTGGTGGCTGAGTATTCCCTTAAAGACATGAGCAAGCCAATCGGCGTCAGCGAATACAGGGTAACCAGCAGTCTCCCTGCCGAGCTGGAGAAGGAGTTGCCCTCAGTGGAAGACCTCCAGAAGCATATTAAATCGCTAAACTAAAGTCCTTCTCCATCACGCCTTTGGTAGAGAGGGAGCATAGAATGAAACTATATATTATTGGAAATGGATTTGACCGGGCACACAACCTTCCAACATCATATTGGGACTTTAGAGAATACCTTTCTACTCACTATCCGATGTTTCTCGATTCCTTTGAATCCCATTATGCAGTCTCTCCTGGCTCGGCTCTGTTGTGGAATGAACTCGAAAGCAACTTGGCAAATATCGCAGAGGACATCATCATTGAAGATGCTACATCCTTTGATGTCGGTGCCGAAAGCGGTGATGTCGGCATTGAAGATACTTTATACCACTATTTCTCAGATGAATACGGCCATATTGAGCAGATGGCGCAATATTTAAAACAATGGATCCGTACAGTTAGAATTCGAGATCTACATCCCAAAGCAGCTCCTCTTATCAAAAATAATGAAGACTTCTTTGTCACCTTCAATTACACTGGCGTTTTAGAACGCACATACGAAATTCCCCCAGCACATATTATACATATACATGGCTCACTGCATGAAAACGATATAGATCCTGTATTAGGGCATGGTAATTCCTCTTGCATTGCGAACATAAAGTCACTTCTTGCACAGGCACAGGATCAGTTTGACGAAAAACTAACCAGTATCTGCCGCGTATTAAGCGAATACTACGATAGAACATATAAACACACAGACAGATACTCGTTCAAGTTACTCCCCCTCGCCGAAGAAACATTTGATGAAATCGTTGTAATAGGTCACTCCCTTTCAGGGGTAGATTTACCTTATTTTAAGCTCATTGATGAGTTAACTGCACATAGTCTCGTCTGGCGCATCTACTACTTTGCCCCCTTAAAGAAAGAAGAAATGGCTAATAATCTGGTGCAATGCGGTGTGTCCCCCGAACGTATTATTTTGATACCTTCGTCCGAATTCTACAGCCTGTGAGATAATCACATTTTGTCCCCTTACGGACAACCAGCGGTCGCCGGTTCAAGTCCGGCCAGTAGCTCCAAAAACACCCAGAAATCAAAGGATTTCTGGGTGTTTTATATAGGCATTGCCCTCTTATTCAAATACCGCCTGAGAGATGTCGATGCTCTGGCCGCTGCGGTTGTCGATGTCGGCGCCATTGTGGGCAAAGACGCTCTCCGGAAAGCTGATGGCCATATCCACCGGCGTTCCCTCCCAGAGAATGGCGGTGCCGTTTTCCGTGAAGCGGTTGCCGTCAAACTGGGAGTGGCTCACACTGCTCTGGCTGGCGTTGAAGTGGAAGCCCACCTCATTGTCCGTAAACGCGCAATAGCGGAAATTCAGCCAGGAATAGCCGTGGGGCAGCACAGCGGTCTTCCAGCCGGTAAAGGTGCAGCCCGTCAGGTGGACCCGGGCGGCAGCGGTGATCCCCACATTCTCTCTGCCACTGCCCACAAAGTCAATGTCGCTGATCTCATTGATCCAGCCGTTGGCCCCGGTGGTGATGCGCAGCGTGCCGGTGAAAACGGTCCG
>ERZ779632.961-NODE-961-length-13300-cov-4.775009_pt1 | contig 13300 bp, 10 predicted proteins | sample MGYA00514194_ERZ779632 | MGnify/ENA primary metagenome ERZ779632 (study PRJEB29562, sample SAMEA4376704) | mouse gut metagenome | isolation source: Cecum | study: EMG produced TPA metagenomics assembly of the A DSS colitis mouse model was used to assess the...
AGTTCAAAATCTGCAGGGCCGCTGCTTACGGTCACCTGAATGTCCGTTCCCTTCGTCACAGACTCTCCCTCTTTTTTATCCTGCTCGACGATCTGCCCTTCTTCGTACTCATCCGAAGCGATCGTTCCAAGCCTGCGCAGCTCCAGTCCCATATCCTTTAGCTCTTTGCGCGCCTCGTCCAGCTCTTTTCCAAGCAGACTGATCATCGTTACCTCTTCTTCTGCCGTCGTTTCGGTATCGTCCTGCGTATCCGAATCTGCCGCAGACGTCTCGATATCCGGAAAAGTAACTTCATCCTGCGGATCCTTCTTACCGCCAAACTTAAAGCTGCCAAACATACTTACCGCCAGATAGACGACAATTAACACAATAATCACTGCAGCGACTATCCCCATCACAGTCACTGCCTTTTCCATTTTCGGATTCAAAAACCCGCCTTCTTCCTCTTCTTCATCATCCTCTTCTTCCGGTATCTGACGTCTTAGCGTGTCGTTACGTATTTCCCGCTGGCTGACAGGGATACCGGCTGTCTCTTCCCGGATCTGATTCACTTCCTCTGCGGAAATCATCCGCGTCTTATCCTGTATAAACGCAGGAGCCAGCACAACGAAATCCTCGTCCGGATTTACGAGCGCATGCCGCAAATCCTCCAGCAGATCTCCCATTGTAAAGTATCTTCTGTCTGCGCTTTTCTGCGTACATTTCAAAATGATTTTTTCCAGACTGACCGGCAGATCCGGAACAAAGTTACGCGGCGATACCATCTCTTCCTGAAGATGCTGGATCGCAATGGCGACGGTCGTATCCCCGTCAAACGGCACACGTCCGGTTACCATTTCGTACATTACGATTCCCAGAGAATAAATGTCGCTCTTGCCGTCTACAAATCCGTTTCTGGCCTGCTCCGGCGAAGAGTAGTGTACCGATCCCATCACGTCGGAATGAATGGTATTGCTCGTTGCCGCTCTTGCGATACCAAAATCGGTTACTTTTACTTTTCCTTCGGTAGATATCATAATGTTCTGCGGCTTAATATCCCTGTGTACAATATTTTTATTATGTGCCGCTTCGATCCCGCGTCCTACCTGAATCGCAATACTGATCGCTTCTTTATAAGACAGCTGACGCTTTTTTTCGATATATGTTTTAAGCGTAATGCCTTCCACGTACTCCATCACGATAAAGTGAAAGCCATCTTCGCTTCCTACGTCATAAATATTCACGATATTGGGATGCTCCAGCCCTGCCGCTGACTGCGCCTCTGTACGAAATTTTGTAACAAAATTGACGTCTTCTGCAAACTCCTGCTTTAGTACCTTGATCGCCACAAACCTGCCAAGCACATGATCCTTTGCTTTATATACGTCTGACATCCCGCCTGCGCCTGCTTTGACAAGTATCTCATATCGGTCTGCTACAAACCTGCCTTCTCCTAACATCTTTCCACCTCATCAGAAAACGGATCAATGATGATCACTGATATATTATCCTTTCCGCCATTTTGATTGGCCGCTGCAACAAGCCGTTCCACACTCTCTACAATATCCCGCTGGCTGCACATAATCCTGCGGATTTCACTATCTTCCAGCATATTCGTAAGACCGTCGGAACATAATAAAATACGATCCCTGCGCCTTAAACGAACTTCAAAAAAATCTGCCTCTGTCTCTCTGAACGCGCCGACAGCCCGCGTAATAATATTTTTATCCGGATGTATCCGCGCCTGCGCCTGATTCATCTCGCTCATGCGTACCATCTCCTGCACCAGGGAATGATCTTTTGTAATCTGAACAATCTCCTCATTTACAATATACAACCGGCTGTCGCCCACATTCGCAACGTACAGGCAGTCCTGTGTGATTGTAGCTCCTACGAACGTCGTACCCATTCCCTGCAGCCGCTTATCGTTTGCCGCCAGTGCCAGCAGATCGGCGTTCACCTGACGCAGCGCCTCTGAAAATAACGCGATCGGACCAGACAGTCCGCTGTCAGCAATGGCTTTTACAACATGCTCTACTGTATATCTGGAAGCGAAATCTCCTGCATTATGACCGCCCATCCCATCCGCAACGATAAAAAGGTTCGCAAGATTTCCAACCGGAGTCTCGGACGTATAGATATAATCCTGATTCATTTCCCGACGCCTTCCAACATCTGTCATGGAAAATGTCTTCATCTTTCCCGCCTGCCTTTCACACATCTTTTGCCATTACATCGTACATTTCCGGATGCATGATCCGTTTCAACTGCTATGATTCCAAATACTTTTTTCGCAATTGTCCGCATGCGCCGTCAATATCACGGCCCAGCTCTCTTCTTATAGTAACATTTATTTTATTTTTTTCAAGTTTATTTTTAAAATCGGCTGTAGTATTATCGTCCGGCTGCCTGTAACCGCACTCTCTGACCGGATTGACCGGAATCAGATTCACATGACAGTTTTTATGTGCGAGCAGCGCGCACAGCTGCTTTGCATCCTGATCCGAATCGTTCACGCCGCGTATCAGACTATATTCAAAGGTCATCCGTCTGCCTGTCTGCGCAAAATAATAATCGCATGCATCCATCACGTCCGAAAGCGCATATCGTGCGGCAACCGGCATCAGGGAAAGACGTTTTTCCTGCGAAGGCGCATGCAAAGACAGCGCAAGCGTAATCTGCAGCTTCCGGTCTGCAAGCGCACGAATCTTTGGGACCAGCCCGCAGGTAGATACCGTAATGCTGCGCTGACTGATCTTAAGACCATGCGCATCGGTCAAAAGCTCCAGAAAACGCAGCAGATTGTCATAATTGTCCAGCGGTTCGCCGGTCCCCATAACGACCACGTTCGATATACGCTCGCCGATATCCTGCCCGATCCGGTAAATCTGTTCCAGCATTTCCGAAGGTTTTAGATTTCTTACCAGACCGCCAATCGCAGACGCACAAAAACGGCATGCCATCCGACAGCCTGCCTGTGAGGAAATACAGACCGAATTGCCATGCTTATATTTCATCAGCACGCTTTCGATCCGGTTTCCATCCGGCAGCTGAAACAAATATTTTCTTGTGCCGTCCTGTCTGGAAATCTGCACCTCGACAGGCTCCAAAACCGTCAGCGGAGCTATCTGCCGCAGCGTCTGCCGCAATTGTGCGGAAAGATTCGTCATTTCGTCATACGTACGAACCTGCTTCTGATGCATCCATGCGAACAGCTGCGCGGCACGATACGGCTTTTCTCCGAGATTTTGCAAAAAACGCTCCAGCTGCGGGATTGTCATCGATTTTATATCTGTATCTGCAGATGCCAGATCTGTAATATTCTTATTTGTCTGATCGATTTTGTTATCCATTTGTTTTACCTGTGTCTTCCCTATCCATAGGCCGATATCCCTTACGGTTCTTTCCTAAAATGCGCAATGTAAAAACCGTCTCCCTCCATCGGTCCCGGAAGAATCTGCCTGCTGCTTAACATCTTAAAATCTGTATGCTCTTTTAAAAACCACATCGCATTTTCTTCATTTTCCTGCCGGCTTATGGTACATGTACTGTATACCATCCGCCCGCCCGGTCTGACATACTGACTGACTGCGGCAAGTATCTCACGCTGCAGACCGGCCAGTTCCGTAATTTTTTCCGGCGTCATATGAAAACGGATGTCCTTTTTCCTGCGCATCACTCCCAATCCGGAGCACGGCAAATCTGCCACTACCAGATCCGCCCGCTGCGCCAGTGCCGGATCTGGTACTCTCGCATCCCAGATCTGTGGCTGGATATTGGAAACCTGACACCGCCTGATATTGTCAGTCAGAAGATTTACTTTATATTCCGTTAAATCTCTTGCCAGTATATGACCGGCGCCATGCATCATCTGCGCCATATGTACCGCCTTCCCGCCGGGAGCGGCGCAGACGTCCACGACAAAATCGCCTTCGCGAGGCGCGGCTGTATGGGCGACAAGCATGGAGCTTACATCCTGTACATAAAACAGTCCTTCTTTAAAACCGGATAACGCTTTTAAATGATCGAAGCCGGAAATCGAAAACGCGTCGGACAGATCTTTACATGGAACCACGTCCACGCCCTCCGCCGCTAAACGCGAAGCCAGCTCATCGGGCGTACAAAGATTCGTATTGGTACGAATCGTCACAGGCGCAGGATGTAAAAATGCCTGCAGCATTTGTTCCATATCTGTCAGCTCCGTCAGCTCTGATCCTCCGTACAAATCCTGCCGCCACATTTGTATCATCCATTTGGGAATCGAATAGCGCACAGATAAAAAGGTAAGCGGATCGTTTTCTTTATCCGGCCAGACAATCCTGTCTTTGCTGCGGCTGATGCCTCTGAGCACCCCGTTGACAAATCCGCTCAGATTTCGGAACCCTTTTTTCTTTGCAAGAAGCACTGCTTCATTGCAGGCAGCGGCGTCCGGGACCGCATCCATATAACGAATCTGGTATACGCCGCTGCGGATAATATTGCAGATGACCGGCTTCATCTTACGGACCGGCACTTTGGAAAACTGATCGATGATATAGTCGATCTGAATCAGGTATTCCAGCGTCCCTTCGGTCATCCTTGTAAGAAACGCCCGATCCTTTTTATCCAGATACTGGTATTTCTCCAGCACCTGCTGCAGTGCAATATGACTGTATGCCTCCTGCTTTGTCACTCGTAACAAAATATCCAGTACAAGCTGCCTGATGTTGACCGTTTCTGACATCGTATCTTCCTCTTTCTGTCTAATCGCGGTTCCTGCCGTTTGCAATCAGCACAAGACGCAGCAACTGCAGAATCGCTGCCGCCGCTCCCGCAACATACGTAAGAGCCGCCGCTTTCAGCACTTTTTTTGTGTAAGGAAGCTCCTGTCCGCTCAAAATACCGGTGTCGCCAAGAATACGCACCGCGCGGCTGGACGCATTAAACTCTACCGGCAGCGTTACAATCTGAAACAGCACTGCCGCAGAAAATAAAATAATACCGATCTTACAAATAAGGCTGCCGGCGCCGCCAAATACGATACCCAGAAGAATCAGCGGCCAGGCGGCAGCCGAGCCAAAGTTCGCTACCGGTACAAGCGCGCTGCGCATCTGCAGCGGCGCATACCCCTGCTGATGCTGTATCGCATGTCCGCATTCATGAGCCGCGACGCCAACGGCCGCAACCGAGGCCGAGCCGTATACGGAATCCGACAGATTCAGCGTTTTATTGCGCGGATCATAATGATCGGTCAGATCGCCGGCGACATGCTGTATTCTGACATCGTAAATACCCGCGCTGTTTAATACGCGCTGCGCGGCCTGCGCGCCCGTCATATTCGTACTGCTGCGTACTTTTGCATATTTGTGAAACGTGGATTTTACCCGCATGGATGCAAACATGGATATGAGCGCACCGATCAGGACTAATACATACGTAGGATCAATAGAATACCCATAACGATATCCAAACGGCATATAGATTCCTCCTTTTTCCTTGCGAAAGCTGTTTTTCCTCTTATATTATAACTGCTTTATCACGATATTATATTCTGAATCAGATCCGGGTATTTTAAACATACCGGCTCAGATTTTCAAATATTCGTTACAGCTGCTGCCCCTGCACAACCTGATACCCGCGCAAAAATGCGTCGGCCTGCATCCGTTTTTTCCCTTCCAGCTGCACTTCCAGCAGACAAAGCTGTCCTTTTCCGGTCTGCACAATCAACTTCTGTTTCTCTGCGCAGACGATCTGACCGGCTTTCTGACTGTCTCCGCCTTCCAGTACCGAAGCGTTCCAGATTTTTAACGTCTTACCATGCAGCGTCGTATACGTACCCGGCCATGGATTCAGACCACGGATCAGACGCTCGATCTCAGACGCGGGCCTGGTCCAGTCGATTGCTCCCATCTGCTTCGTAATCATGCCTACATGCGTTGCCTTTGTCTCATCCTGTTTCGTACGCGTCACCGTACCGTCCATGATATGCTGAACCGTCTGTACGCACAGCTTTGCGCCCGCCTGGGACAGCTTCTCAAACAGGCTGCCTCCGGTTTCGTCTTCCGCCAGAGGAACCTCCATCGTTTCCAGTATATCGCCGGTATCGATACCGATATCCATCTGCATCGTCGTTACGCCTGTCACCGGCTCTCCCTCGATCACTGCCCACTGAATCGGCGAAGCGCCGCGGTATTTTGGCAGCAGCGACGCATGGACATTGACGCAGCCATACTTTGGCATCGTAAGAATCTCTTCGGAAAGAATCTGTCCAAATGCCGCCACGATCATCAGATCCGCCTCAAACGTTTTTAAATGCGCAACGCATGCCTCCTCCCGAATCCGCTTTGGCTGATACACCGGAATCTGATGCGCCAGCGCCGCCGTCTTTACGGCAGAACACTGCAGGAGCTTTCCCCGCCCCTTTGGTTTATCCGGCTGCGTAACTGCCAGCACGACTTCATGTCCCGCCTGAATCAGAGCCTCTAAGATCGGCACCGAAAAATCCGGCGTTCCCATAAATATGATTTTCAATTGAATCACCTGCACTTTTTCTTTATCATTCCTCATCCATCACCGCGTCATGAATCTCTCCAATGACATGTTCCATATACATATGACCGTCCAGATGCTCGATCTCATGACACAGCGCACGAGCCAGCAGCTCCTCGCCCTCTATCTCGTACTCTTCCATTTCCTGATCGAACGCATGGACAATTACATGGTTCGGCCGCTTTACTTCTCCTGCCTTGCCCGGAAGGCTTAAGCATGCCTCATCTCCGGTCTGCTCGCCATCCTCTTTTATAATCTTTGGATTTACGAGCACAATCGGCCCGTCGCCGATATCTATAACTGCAATTCTTCTTAAAATGCCTACCTGAGGCGCTGCCAGTCCCACGCCGTTTGCTTCGTACATCGTATCGAGCATATCCTCGATCAGCGTCTGCATTTTAGGCGTTAACTCTTTTACTTCCTTACATACCTTGTTCAGTATCGGGTCTCCAGCCACCCTGATCTGTCTGATTGCCATCTCCTGTCCGTTCCTCCTCCATATTTTATAAAATCTTTTTTCAAATCTGTTAAAACTCCATCAATATATTAACCGTTCATGGGATTAAAGTCAAACTGTATACTGACTTTTTTCCATTCTGTCAAATCCCGCAGCTTTTTTTCCAAAAAATCTTTCACTTTTACCAAAACCGCATATTGGGGATGCTTCATATACAGCACCTTCCGATAGACATCGCTGATCTTTGCGATCGGCGCGTCTGCCGGTCCGACTACCTGGAGCTGTTTCCAGACCGTGCCTGCTCCTGCCTTTTTTAATTCTGCTTCGATCCATGCGGCGATCTGATTCATACACGCCTGCGCAGCCTCCTGCTTTTCTGAGGCAGCCTGGATATGAAGCATATTCCAGACCGGCGGATAATGCGTCAGCTTGCGGTATAAGATCTCTTCCTGATAAAACGCCTGATAATCCTGCGCCTTTGCGGCCTGAATACTAAAATGATCCGGCTGATACGTCTGAATAACGACCGTTCCCGGCTGCCTGCCCCGCCCGGCACGTCCGGCCGCCTGCGTCACCAGCTGAAACGTACGTTCTGCAGCCCGGTAATCGCTGACATTTAATGACATATCTGCCGCAAGAATGCCAACCAGCGTGACATTCGCAAAATCATGGCCTTTGACAATCATCTGCGTCCCGATTAATATATCTGCGTCCTGTCTGGAAAACGCAGACAAAATCTGTTCATACGAATCTTTGGAGCGTGTCGTATCATAATCCATCCGCAAAATCCGCGCCTGCGGAAAACGCTGTGCCAAAAGCTCCTGAATCTTTTGTGTGCCGGCCCGAAACGCTCCGATATAAGAAGAACCGCAGGATGGACAGCGATCTGTCAAAGGGATTTCATACCCGCAGTAATGACAGATCAGCCTGCCATGCTTATGCTGACTGAGCGATACGTCGCAGTGCGGACACTGCAGCACGCTGCCGCAGGCACGGCAGGATACAAACCCCGCCATACCCCGACGATTTAAAAACAACATGATCTGCTGTTTGTTCGCCAGCCGCTCTTCCATCAGCTCCTGCAGTCTGCGGCTTAAAATCGAACGGTTTCCCGCCCGCAGCTCTAAGCGCATATCGGCAATCTCGCAGTCCGGCAGCGCCTGTGCCTGCACTCTGCGGTCCATCACAAGCAGCCGGTATTCTCCTGCCAGCGCACGGTAATAACTGTCTACCGAAGGCGTTGCCGAGCCAAGAACCACGCTTGCTCCCGTCATCTGCGCCCGCGCGACCGCCACCTCTTTGGCATGGTATTTCGGTACCGTCTCACTTTTATAGGTATTTTCATGCTCCTCGTCGATAATAATAAAGCCTAAATTTGAAAACGGTGTGAACAGAGCCGATCTTGGGCCGATCATAATATCGATCTCCCCGTTTTTTGCCCGCTCCAGCTGATCGGAACGTTCTCCCGGCGAAAGTCTGGAATGCAACACAGATACCCGGTCGCCGAACCGCTCGTAAAACCGGCTGACCGTCTGAAACGTCAGTGCAATCTCCGGAATCAGCATAATCGACTGCATACCCTTCCTGGCCGCATGCGCGATCAGCTCCATATAGACTTCCGTTTTGCCGCTTCCGGTCACGCCATGCAGCAGCCAGGTATGCGCCCCGGCATCCGATTCCTGCAAAATGGTTTCTGTCACCCTCTGCTGGTCTTCATTTAACCGGATCTGATACGGTTTGCTGCTCCTATGGACTACCGGATTGCGGTAATACCGTTCCCGCTCGATCAAAAGCGCTCCTTTTTGCTCCAGCCCACGGATCACCGACGACGGAATCCCCATATCTTTGGTCAGATGTCTGTAAGACTGCGGCGAGCATTCCATCAGCTCCGCCAGAATCTTTGCCTGCGCCGTATAATGCCTGCGTTCGCATTCTGCATGAAGACGAAGCGCTTCGTGTTCGTCGATCCTAAGACGCACCTGTTTTTTTTCCTTCTGCTTTTCCCTGCGTTTCACCGGCAGTACCGTTTTCAGCGCCTGATTCATCGTTCCGCCGTAGTTTTTGCGAATCCAGGCCGCAAGCGCGATCAGCTGCGATTCGATTACCGTCGCTTCCTTCACAATCGAACAGACCGGCTTTATTTTTTCGACGTCATATTGTGCCACGTCAGTCAGTCCGACGACATATCCGGTAATCCTGCGGTTCCCAAACGGTACTTCGACACGCATCCCCTCCGCGAGTTCTGATTCTAACTGCGCCGGCACCATATACTGAAACGTCTTATCCAGTTTTTCATGTGAAATATCCACGATTACATCTGCATACATCATCCATTCCCAATCATATTCTGCGTCATACTCTGATCGACCCTGGCTGTAACTGCCTATCTGCCCGCCAGTATGTCCGCGATCAGAACCCGTTCGTCCATCGGATATTTCTTTCCCCGGATTTCCTGATAATCTTCATGTCCTTTTCCGGCCAAAACGATCACATCGCCGGGCCTGCCGTTTTCAATCGCATAACGGATGGCTTCTTTCCGGTCTGCGATTTCGACGTATTGTCCATTCGTTTTTGCAATCCCCTGCTTAATATGGTCGATGATCGTCTGCGGATCTTCGTTTCTTGGATTATCCGACGTAATAATCGTCAAGTCCGCAAGCCCGCCGGATACTTCTCCCATTTCATACCGGCGGTCTTCGCTGCGGTTGCCGCCGCATCCAAACAGGCAGACCAGTCTGCCGGGCTCATAGCCGCGCAGGGTAGTCAAAAGACTTCGAAGGCTCATCGCATTGTGTGCGTAATCGATCATCAGCGTAAAATCGTCCGATACATGCACCATCTCGATACGGCCTTTGACCTTCGCCTGTTTTAACGCCCGTTTCATATTTTCTACCGGCACATTTAAATGTCTGCATACCGCGATAGCCGTCAGAGAATTGTACACGCTGAACGTCCCCGGCATATCGATTTCCACGTCAAAATCGCAATTTCCTGCCGCATGATACGAAACGCCCAGATATCCCGGTCCGCGAACCAGATTCACATGTTCCGCCCGAAGATCGGCCCGATCGGAAAATCCGTACGTTCCGATCGTACAGGTATGTCCCTGAATCACCTGGTGCATGCGCGGATCATCTGCGTTTACAATGCCGGTACGACACTGTCGAAACAGCATTCCTTTACAAAACAGATAGTCGTCAAATGAAGCATGTTCATTCGGCCCGATATGATCCGGCTCGATATTGGTAAAAATACCGATATCAAACGTAAATCCGCTCACACGATGCATCATCAGTCCCTGGGAAGATACTTCCATTACACACGTATCGCAGCCAGCGTCAGCCATCCGTTTGAAATACTGCTGGATCAGATAAGATTCCGGCGTTGTATTTTTCGATGGTATATGTTCGTCCCCGATGATCGTCTCGATCGTACCGATCAGGCCGACCTTTCTGCCGGTGCTCTCAAGAATCGACTTTATCATATATGTCGTCGTCGTCTTGCCCTTCGTTCCTGTAATACCGATCGTCAAAAGCCTTTTCGCCGGATGACCAAACCAGGCCGCCGACAGCTGCGCGAGCGCCAGTCTCGTATCCGATACCTTTATGACGGTCAGTCCCTTTGGAATTTCTGTCTCCCGTTCCACTACAACGGCTGCCGCATGCTTTTCGGCAGCTTCACGCACACATGTATGCCCGTCGAAGCTGGCTCCTTTGATACACACAAACAGACATCCCGGCACAAGGTCCCTGGAATTGTATACAAGCGCCGAAACTTCCTGATTCTTACTGCCAAAAAGAAGCTGATCGTCCATCTCCTCTGTTAATTGTTCTATTGTCATGTACAAACCTCCTGTTCCTTTTCAAATGCAATACCATCTATGACCAGACAGCGCTTTTGATGTTTCAAAGATAAACCCTGATCCCCCTCAAAAACACAGCCGTTTTCACCATCCAGCGTGATCTGTGCTTTCTCACTCTTTCATATTATACACATCCATGCAAAACGATTCAATGAAAATCTGGTAATTAAAGCCAGAAATTATTGACAATCATCCCGCAATTTGATATATTGTTTTTAGTTATAATTTACAGATAATTTACATTTTCCAACAAATATATCAGTTATTTTTACCTGAATTTTATTTAAAATCCAACAAAAAGGAGGCAATGCCATGTTATTCCAGACAACACCAGAACAAGAAGAGCTGCGGGCGAAAATTCGTGCGTTTGCCGAAGAAGAGATCAAACCGATCGCTTTTTCCCTAGATCAGGAGAATCGTTTTCCTGACGAGGCCGTAAAAAAACTCGGAGAAATGGGCCTGATGGGTATTCCTTATCCAAAAGAGTACGGTGGCGCCGGACTCGATGTAAACAGCTATGCAATTGCAGTCGAAGAATTGTCCAGAGTAGACGGCGGTTCCGGCGTTATTTTATCCGCTCATGTATCGTTAGGCTCGTTCCCTATCTTCGCCTTTGGCAATGAAGCGCAAAAGCAGAAATATCTCGTTCCGCTCGCAAAAGGAGAAAAAATCGGCGCCTTTGGCCTGACGGAACCAAACGCAGGCTCTGACGCCGGCGGCACGGAAACGACCGCTTTGGACAAAGGCGATTACTATCTGCTAAACGGCGGCAAAATCTTTATTACAAACGCTCCAAAAGCGGATACATACGTGGTATTTGCCGTTACGACACCAGATATCGGTACCCGCGGCATTTCTGCCTTTATCGTGGAAAAAGGCTGGGACGGTTTTGAATTCGGCGATCATTATGACAAAATGGGCATCCGCTCTTCGACGACCGCAGAACTGATTTTTAACGACGTCAAAGTTCCGAAGGAAAATCTGCTCGGCAAAGAAGGCGAAGGATTTAAGATCGCCATGGCAACGCTGGACGGCGGACGTATCGGCATTGCCGCGCAGGCGCTTGGCATCGCGCAGGGCGCTTTTGAACAGGCTCTGGACTACGCGAAAGAGCGCGTTCAGTTTGGCAAACCAATCGCCGCGCAGCAGGGCATTTCCTTCAAGCTGGCCGATATGGCTACCAAACTGCGCTGCGCAAGGTTTTTGGTCTATTCCGCGGCAGAATTAAAAGAGATGCACAAACCGTATGCCATGGAAGCTGCAATGGCTAAAATGTATGCTTCCGATATCGCTTTGGAAGTTACAAACAGCGCTCTGCAGATTTTCGGCGGCACCGGATTCCTAAAAGGAATGGACGTGGAAAGAATGTACCGCGACGCCAAAATAACAACGATCTACGAAGGTACCAACGAAATCCAGCGTGTCGTAATCGCAGCGAATCTGATCGGAAAAATGCCGAAAGACTCCGGCGGCGGCAGCCGTTCGGCCGCAAAAAAGCCGGCTCCCATCACTGGCGTGCGCAAAGGACATATCTTCCGTGACGGCGCCGCAGGCGATAAAGTAACCGCTCTTGTAGAAGCTCTGAAAAAAGACGGACACGACTTTACCGTAGGCATTGCTGCCGACACTCCGATCGCACAGGCGGAACGCGTCGTTTCGGCTGGCAAAGGCATCGGCCCAAAAGAAAATATGAAGCTGATCGAAGATCTGGCAAAGGCAGCCGGCGCAGCCATCGGTTCTTCCCGTCCGGTCGCTGAAACGTTAAAATACGTACCTTTAAGCCGCTATGTGGGCATGTCCGGCCAGAAATTTACCGGCAACCTGTATATTGCCTGCGGTATTTCCGGCGCTACCCAGCATTTGAAAGGCATCAAGGACGCTTCCACCATCGTAGCCATTAATAAAAACGGCAACGCGCCGATCTTTAAAAACTGCGACTATGGCATTGTCGGCGATGTCAATGAAATTCTGCCGCTGTTAACAAAAGCGCTGGATACCGGAGAAAAACAGCCGGCTCCGCCTATGGTTAAAATGAAACGCCCGCCAGCTCCAAAGCCGGCTCCAATCGGAAAACGGTACGTATGCGGCGGATGCGGTTATGAATATATCCCTGAGCACGGAGATGAAGACGCCGAAATCGCTCCCGGCACCTTATTTGAAAAACTGCCGCAGGACTGGGTATGTCCGGAATGCGCAGAAGGCAAAGACCAGTTTATAGAAGCGTAAATAACGATGAACATCAAATTTTAGGAAAGGAAAAGCTATTTATACGTTAAGTAGCAGGACATCTCATGTATTGTGTACGTAATATCACAGAGGATTTGTACTGGGTCGGCGCGAACGACCACCGGCTCCATTTATTTGAAAATATACACCCGATTCCATATGGCGTAAGCTACAACGCATATCTGCTCCTGGATAAAGAGACCGTACTGTTTGATACCGTAGACTGGAGCAGATATGCGTTGTAGCTA
>ERZ779632.962-NODE-962-length-13296-cov-18.559097_pt1 | contig 13296 bp, 9 predicted proteins | sample MGYA00514194_ERZ779632 | MGnify/ENA primary metagenome ERZ779632 (study PRJEB29562, sample SAMEA4376704) | mouse gut metagenome | isolation source: Cecum | study: EMG produced TPA metagenomics assembly of the A DSS colitis mouse model was used to assess the...
TGGTGGACGTGAAGGTCCACCTGACCTTCGGCTCCTACCACGAGGTGGACTCCTCCGAGATGGCGTTCAAGATCGCCGGCTCCATGGCCTTCAAGGAGGCCTGCCGCAAGGCCGGGGCCTGCCTGCTGGAGCCCATCATGAAGGTGTCCGTCATTGCCCCCGACGAGTACCTGGGCAACGTCATCGGCGACATCACCAGCCGCCGGGGCCAGATCCAGGGCCAGGAGGCCCGGCCCGGAGCCACCCAGGTGGACGCTCTGGTCCCCCTGTCCGAGATGTTCGGCTACGCCACCGACCTGCGCTCCCGCACCCAGGGGCGCGGCCAGTACACCATGGAGCCCCACAGCTATGTGGAGATCCCCAAGAGCATCGCGGAAAAGATCATCGCCCAGCGCGGGCGGAAAGAGGACTGACCAGCACGCTGCGTAAAATTGTAGTTGCAATTTCCGCCGCTATGGGATAGAATAATCCCATCATAGTTTTTTCTTTCACAATTTTAAACTTTAACCAGATTAAGGAGGAAACTCAAAATGGCCAAGCAAAAGTTTGAGCGTACCAAGCCCCACGTCAACATCGGCACCATCGGCCACGTGGACCACGGCAAGACCACCCTGACCGCCGCCATCACCAAGTGGCTGGCCCTCCAGGGCTGGGCCGACTACAGCGACTATTCCAGCATCGACAGCGCGCCCGAGGAGCGCGAGCGCGGCGTGACCATCAACACCGCCCACATTGAGTACGAGACCGCCAACCGGCACTACGCCCACGTGGACTGCCCGGGCCACGCCGACTATATCAAGAACATGATCACCGGCGCTGCTCAGATGGACGGCGCGATCCTGGTCATCGCCGCCACCGACGGCCCCATGGCCCAGACCAAGGAGCACATCCTGCTGGCCCGTCAGGTGGGCGTGCCCGCCATCGTGGTGTTCCTGAACAAGTGCGACCAGGTGGACGACGAGGAGCTGCTGGAGCTGGTGGAGATGGAGGTCCGCGAGACCCTGTCCTTCTACGAGTTCCCCGGCGACGATCTGCCCATCATCAAGGGCTCCGCCCTGAACGCCCTGACCAACGAGTCCGGCAACAAGGACGACCCCGACTTCACCTGCATCAAGGAGCTGATGGACGCTGTTGACAGCTACATCCCCACTCCTGACCGCAAGGCCGACCTGCCCTTCCTGATGCCCGTGGAGGATGTGTTCACCATCACCGGCCGCGGCACTGTGGCTACCGGCCGTGTGGAGCGCGGCCAGCTGAAGGCGGGCGAGACCGTGGAGATCGTGGGCCTGTCCGAGGAGAAGAAGTCCACCGTGGTCACCTCCATGGAGATGTTCCGCAAGACCCTGGATTACGTGGAGGCCGGCGACAACGTGGGCTGCCTGCTCCGCGGCGTCAACAAGGACGAGATCGAGCGCGGCCAGGTGCTGTGCAAGCCCAACTCCATCCACCCCCACACCAAGTTCGTGGGCCAGGTGTACGTCCTGTCCAAGGACGAGGGCGGCCGCCACACCCCCTTCTTCAACAACTACCGTCCCCAGTTCTACTTCCGTACCACCGACGTGACCGGCGTCATCACCCTGCCCGAGGGCACCGAGATGTGTATGCCCGGCGATAACGTGGACATGAACGTGGAGCTGATCACCCCCATCGCCATCGAGAAGGGCCTGCGCTTCGCCATCCGCGAGGGCGGCCGCACCGTGGGTTCCGGCGTCGTTATCGACGTGGCCGAGTAAGCCTGCGCTAAACCTGCAAGGAAAGACAGCCGCCGTCAGGCGGCTGTCTTTTTGCAAGCCGCCCACCCCGCGAAGCGGGGCGGCGCGGACGCGCCGTGCAAGCGTTTTCGCCCCAGGCAAAAACCTTGGCGCAGGGCCGGCTCTGCCGGTCCGAGCAATGAAATCCAAAGGGGCCCCCGCGCGGCCTGCCGCGTGGGGAACGGCCACACCGTGGGCTCCGGCGTCGTTATCGACGTGGCCGAGTAAGCCTGCGCTGAAACCTGCAACGAAAGACAGCCGCCGTCAGGCGGCTGTCTTTTTGCGGGGCCGTTTTCCCCCGTTTGTCATTCCCGGGAAATTGTCACCCCCGCCGCACTTGACAGCCGCCCCGGTTTCTGGTATGATCTTCCCTGCGATAAGGGAGTAGCCGGCGGGGTCCTGCCCCGCGACGGAGGCCAACAGCAAGGCGCGCGCCGCCTGGTTCCGGATGAAACGGTAAGACTTATCCACGGCACGGGCTGTGGATGGGTCTTTTTTCTTTTCCGGAGCCGGAGGAGCCGTGCCGCCCGTTCCCGGAATTTTCTCCGGGGCTTGTCCCGGCTTCCCTATCATTCGACCCCGATCTCTGGTATTATTTTAGCAGGATAAAAGGAGTGTTGCCCACATGAACCAATGGTACGCCAAGTCCCCCGGCGAGGTGCTGTCCGGGCTGGGCACCAGCCGCCAGTCCGGCCTGTCCTCCCGGCAGGCCCAGGAGCGGCTGGCGCAGTACGGCCCCAACAAGCTGTCCGGGGCCAAAAAGGAGCCCCTCTGGCTCCGCTTCCTGAACCAGCTCCGGGACCCCATGATCCTGGTGCTGCTGGCGGCGGCGGGGCTGTCCCTCCTCTCCTCCGGCGGGGAGGACTGGGTGGAGGCGGTGATCATCCTGGTGATCGTGCTGGTGAACGCCGTCATCTCCATCACCCAGGAGAACAGCGCGGAAAAGGCGTTGGAGGCCCTGCAAAAAATGTCCGCGCCGCTGGCGAAGGTGATCCGGGGCGGGACCCAGCAGCCCCTGGAGACGGACGGGCTGGTGCCCGGGGACATCATCGTCCTGGAGGCGGGGGACCTGGTGCCCGCCGACGCCCGGATTTTGGAGTGCGCCAACCTGAAGGCGGACGAGTCCGCCATGACCGGGGAGTCCGTCCCCGTCACCAAGCAGGCGGTGGAGTCCCTGCCGCCGGAGACGGTGCTGGGCGACCGGGTGAACATGGTGATCTCGTCCACCGTCATTACCAACGGCAGGGCCGTCTGCGTGGTGACGGGCACGGGCATGGACACCGAGGTGGGCCGCATTGCCGGGATGCTGCTGGGGGAGAAGGACGGGGACACCCCCCTCCAGCGGAAGATGGCGGAGATCTCCAAAACCCTGTCCTTCGTGTGCCTGACGGTGTGCGCGGTGATGTTCGGGGTGGGCCTGCTGTACCACCGGCCCATCCTGGAGATGCTGATGGCGGCGGTGTCCCTGGCGGTGGCCGCCATTCCGGAGGGCCTGCCCGCCATCGTCACCATCGTGCTGGCTTTGGGCGTACAGCGGATGGTGAAGCACAACGCCATCGTGAAGAAGCTGCCCGCCGTGGAGACCCTGGGCTGCGCCGGGGTGATCTGCTCCGACAAGACGGGCACCCTCACCATGAACCGCATGACCGTCCAGCAGGTGTGGACCTGCGGGGACAGGCACCGCCGGGAAGTGCTCACCATCGGGGCGTTGTGCAACGACACGGTGCTCGCCCCCGACGGAAAGACCGCCGGGGACCCCACCGAGACCGCCTTTGTGGACGCGGCCCTTCTGGAGGGCCTGGACAAAAACGCCCTGGAGCGGGAGCTGCCCCGGGTGGCGGAGCTGCCCTTCGACTCCGAGCGGAAGCTGATGAGCACCGTCCACCCGCTGAACGGAAAATACCGGGTGATGGTGAAGGGCGCGCCGGACGTGCTGCTGTCCCGGTGCGCCCGCGCCCTGGCGGACGGGATGCGCCCCCTGGACGCCGCCCTGGCCCGGGAAGCCGCCGCCGCCAACGCCGCCATGGCGGAGCGTGCCCTGCGGGTGCTGGCCTGCGCCTACAAGGACGTGGACGAGCTGCCCCGGGAACTGACCAGCGAGACGCTGGAGCGGGATCTGACCTTCGCGGGGCTGGTGGGCATGATCGACCCGCCCCGGCTGGAGGCGAAGGAGGCGGTGGCCCAGTGCTACGCCGCGGGCATCCGCCCCGTGATGATCACCGGGGACCACAAGCTCACCGCCGTGGCCATCGCCCGGGAGCTTGACATCTTCCGGGACGGGGATCTGGCCATCACCGGGGAGGATCTGGACTTCATGCCCCAGGAGCTGCTGGAGCAGGACGTGGACAAATTCTCCGTCTACGCCCGGGTGTCCCCGGAGCACAAAATGCGCATCGTCAAGGCGTGGCAGAAAAAGGGCATGGTGGTGGCCATGACCGGGGACGGGGTCAACGATGCCCCTGCCCTGAAGGTGGCCGACATCGGCTGCGCCATGGGCATCACCGGCACCGACGTGGCCAAGGGCGCGGCGGACATGATCCTCACCGACGACAATTTCGCCACCATCGTCCGCGCGGTGGAGCAGGGCCGGGGCATCTACGCCAACATCAAGAAGTCCATCCACTACCTGCTGTCCTGCAACATCGGGGAGATCATCACCCTGTTTTTAGCCACCCTGTTCAATTTCCACCAGCAGCCCCTGGTGGCGGTGCAGCTGCTGTGGCTGAACCTGGTGACGGATTCCCTCCCCGCCCTGGCCCTGGGCATGGAGCCGGTGGAGCCGTCCGTCATGCGGGAGAAGCCCCGCCCCGCCTCCCAGCCCCTGTTTGACCGGGTGTTCTCCCTCCGGCTGGCGTGGCAGGGGGTGATGGTGGGCCTGCTGACGCTGGCGGCCTACTGGCTGGGGGAGTACGTGCTCAGCGACCCCGCCCTGGCGGACGCCACGGCGAATACCATGGCCTTCGCCACCCTCACCTTCTGCCAGCTGTTCCACGCCTTCGACGTGCGCAGCGAGACCCAGTCCATCGCCCGCCTGGGCCTGCTGTCCAACCCGGCGATGAACAAGGCGTTCCTGGTGGGCATGGGCCTTCAGCTCATCGTGCTGCTGGCTCCCCCCTTCCAGGCCATCTTCCAGGTGTGCGCCCTGAACGCGGTGGAATGGCTGGTGGTGCTGGGGCTGTCCCTGACGCCGCTGGTGATCTGCGAGATCGAAAAGGCGGTGCGGCGGGCCAAGGCATAACCGGAAAATGCAGAAAGCGGCGGGAGGAATTGTCCTCCCGCCGCTGTATTTGTTTTCCGTTATTTCAAACGGACCTCCTCCACAAAGGCCCGGTGGAGGAAGGTGACGATGGTGCCCCGGTCGCACACCAGGTCGGGGCTGAACTTGCCGCCCCCGGTGCCGTTGGTAATCCCGTTGTCCACCGCCCAGGACACCGCCTGGGCGTACCGGTTGGGCACGTCGGAGAAGCTGGCGGAGCCGCCCGCCTGCCTGCCGAAGGCGGCCCAGATGTAGTCCATGGCCTGGGCGCGGGTGCAGAACGCGCCGGGGCCGCCGTTGGCGGGCAGGCCGCCCAGCATACCCAGGCTGTCCGCCCAGCCCAGGGCGGTATAGGCGTAGTGCCCCGGCTCCAGCCCCGCCCAGCCGGGGGCAATGTAGGAGCTGTCCCGCGGCTCCCCCTTGGCCCGCCACAGGAAGGTGAGGATCTCGGCGTGGGTGCAGCTGCGGCCTGGGACGAAGGTGGTGCCGGTGACGCCGTTGGTCACCTTGGCGGACACCGCCCAGTCCACCGCCTGGGCGAAAAAGTCCCCGGAATCCACGTCGTCAAAGGCCCCCCCGGGAACGGGGACAGGCTCCGGTGCGGGCTTGGACAGGGAGGCCGGGTCCAGCCTGGCGGGGGCCAGGGTGAGGAACTGCCCGCCGTAGTACGCGGCAGTCTCCTCCTGGTAGGCGTAGCTCCTGGTGGTGGCGGGATAGTGGTAGCTGCCCAGGTCGTGCCGGGGGCACTGGATGGTGAAGCCGTCCGCCGTGGCGTTGGCGGCCCCGGCCAGGAACAGATCCCCCAGCCGCCCCCACTCGGAGTCGCTGTTGGTCAGGTCCGCCATGTAGCTCTGGCCGTTTACCCGCACCAGGTTCCACATATGGGGCCCGGTGGTGGTGCCGGTCACCAGGTAGCAGCCGATGTCGTTGGAGAAGCTGGACAGGTCGCACAGGTACTTGAACGCCTTGGCGTACCCCTCGCACACCACGTTGGTGGCGGGGTCGTTGTCGAACACGGACACCAGCTGCCAGGGGTCGCCGAAGGGGTAGCCGTTCCCCTGGGCGGCGGCCTTGTGGTAGTCCACCTGATCGCAGATGTAGTCCCGGTAGGCGGACAGCTTGTCGTAGTCGGAGCTGTTTTTGTGCTGCTCCACCACCGCCTGGGCGTTGCGGACGGCGGCGGCCGCCGCCCGGGTCTTGGCGGGGTCGGGCTGGTAGAGGTAATAGTTCTCGCCGCCGGGGGCGGTCTTGGCGTAGTCCTGGGAGACGGCGCACCGGAAGGTGATGGAGGACACCGCGCCCGTGGCGGAGCTGTAGCTGTAGGCCGCCTGCCAGCCCTCGGTCTTGTCAAACCAGTACTGCTCGTAGGGGCAGTCCATCAGCAGGGCGGTGAGGACGGCCCCGCTGTCCAGCCCCTGGAGCCGCCCGCCGCTCCGGGTGATGCCCAGGCCCGTGGTGTCCAGCTTGAACTCCGAGCTGGACAGCTCCCCCGCCGCCACCCTGCCGAAGCTGGCCTTGAGGCTGTTGTAGATCTTCTGCTCCACGCTGTTCAGCGTATGCCCGCCGGGGGTGCCCCCGGCGTAGGCGGCGTCCGCCGCGTCGGTGAAGTACCCGGTGCGCAGCCCGTCCCCCGCCGCCAGCGCGGTGCCCGGCAGGGCCGCCAGGATCAGAGCCAGGGCCAGCAGCAGCGCGAAAAACCGTTTCATCATAGTCTCCTCCCGTATTCCGTCAAAATCGCCTGTTTGGATGCCTTTATTATACGGTATGACGCCGCCCAGCACAAGAAGTTTTTTCCGCTCCCCGGCCCGGGAGGGCTTTTTTCACAAAAACCTCCGTTTTCCTGTTGATTTTTTGGGCGGATGAGTATATACTTTGTATGGTTATACATCCCCCCCGCAAATTTACATTTTCTGTATGGAGGTCATCGCACATGAAAGATTTATATGTTGTCAGCTGCTGCCGCACGGCGGTGGGCGCGTTCCAGGGCTCCCTGGCCAACACCCCCGCCGCCGATCTGGGCGCGGTAGTGGTCAAGGCCGCGCTGGAGCGGGCGGGCCTGAAGCCCGAGCAGGTGGACGAGCTGATGTTCGGCTGCATCCTCACCGCCGGCCAGGGCCAGAACCCCGCCCGTCAGGTGGGCGTCAAGGCCGGCCTGCCCTTCTCCGTCCCCGCCTACACCGTGGGCATGGTGTGCGGCTCCGGCATGAAGTCCGTCATCGAGGCCGCCCGGGCCATCCTGGCCGGGGACGCGGACGTGGTGGTCTGCGGCGGCACCGAGAACATGACCATGGCCCCCTACTCCATCCCCTCCGCCCGGATGGGTGCCCGGATGGGCAATAACAAGATCGTGGACACCATGGTGAACGACGGCCTGTGGGACGCCTACAACAACTACCACATGGGCACCACCGCCGAGAACATCTGCGACATCTGGGGCATCACCCGGGAGGAGCTGGACGAGTTCGCCGCCAGCTCCCAGCAGAAGACCGAGGCCGCCCAGGCCGCGGGCAAGTTCGTGGACGAGATCGTCCCCGTGATGATCAAGAAGAAGAAGGAAATGGTGGAGTTCAAGGTGGACGAGTACCCCAAGGCGGGCGTCACCAAGGAGTCCGTGTCCAAGCTCCGCGGCGCGTTCCCCGTGGGCCCCGAGGGGGTTGAGGACGAGGTCGTCCACACCTTCGAGCTCACCGGCGTCCACGAGGCCGACGCCCACAAGCACGTCCAGCGGGTCACCGCCGCCAACGCCTCCGGCATCAACGACGGCGCGGCCGCCATCGTGCTGGCCTCCGGCGAGGCGGTGGAGAAGTACGGCCTGAAGCCCATGGCCAAGCTGGTGAGCTGGGGCCAGGGCGGCGTGGATCCCAAGATCATGGGCGTGGGTCCCGTGCCCGCCTCCCGGCAGGCCATGGACAAGGCCGGGCTGAAGATCGAGGACATCGACCTGGTGGAGGCCAACGAGGCCTTTGCCGCCCAGTCCATCGCCGTGGCCCGGGAGCTGAACTTCGATATGTCCAAGGTGAACGTGAACGGCGGCGCGATCTCCATCGGCCACCCGGTGGGCGCGTCCGGCGCGCGGATCATCGTCACCCTGCTCCACGAGATGGCCAAGCGGCCCGACGCCAAGAAGGGCCTGGCTACCCTGTGCATCGGCGGCGGCATGGGCGTCGCCACCATCTTCGAGAAGTGCTGATTTGACGCCATCCGCCTTCTCCCTCCAAGGGAGAAGGTGGCACGGCGAAGCCGTGACGGATGAGGGTGCGGCGGTTTGGTGCTGAGCGCGCCCCGCTGCGGCCCTCCGTCAGCCAGCCTTCCTCTGACAGCCTCCCCCCTGTGCGGGGAAGCCTGTGTCTTCGTTCCCTCGGCCCGGGCGGGAGTTCGCCCGCCCGGGCCGCCAATCAATTTTTGGGAGGTAGTTTTGTATTATGGCTAAAATTACATCGATCACCGAGGCCGCTGCCCTGGTCAAGGACGGGATGAGCGTGATGGTGGGCGGCTTCCTGGGCTGCGGCGGCCCGGACAAGCTGATGCACGCCCTGGCCCTGTCCGGCGTGAAGGACCTCACCATCATCTGCAACGACGGCGGCCTGCCCGGCGGGCGTCTGCTGGGCGTGCAGGAGCTGATTCACAACGGTCAGGTCAAGCACCTCATCGCCACCCACATCGGCATGAACAAGGAAGTGGGCCAGATGATGAACGCGGGCACCATGAAGGTCACCCTGGTGCCCCAGGGCTCCCTGGCGGAGAAGATCCGCGCCGGCGGCTACGGCCTGGGCGGCGTGCTCACCCCCACCGGCCTGGGCACCCCCGTGGGCGTGGGCGCGGAGGACGCCTCCGGCACCGGAACCAAGGAGTCCATCACCATCGACGGCAAGGAGTACCTGCTGGAGCGGCCCATCCGGGCCGACGTGGCCTGCATCTACGGCTCCGTGGCCGACAAGTACGGCAACGTGAAGATCCACGGCACCGCCCGCAACTTCAACACCGTGATGGCCGCCGCCGCCGACACCGTCATTTGCCAGGCCGACGAGGTGGTTGAGATGATCGACCCCGACGAGGTCCTCATACAGGGCGTCCTGGTGGACTATATTGTGGGAGGGAAGAACTAATGGAAAAGGGAATGATTAAGGGCTTTATCGCCAAGCGGGCCGCCAAGGAGTTCAAGGACGGCGATTTCGTCAACCTGGGCATCGGCCTGCCCACCATGATCCCCTCCTACCTGCCAGATGATGTGCACGTCGTCCTGGAGGCCGAGCTGGGCATGGCCGGCGCGGGCGGCAAGCCCGAGGTCAACGACTTCAACGTGTGCGACGCGGGCGGCGCGTCCTCCTCCATCGCCGTGGGCGGCGCGTTCATCGACTCCGCCACCTCCTTCGGCCTGATCCGGGGCGGCCACGTGAACGCCACCGTGCTGGGCGCGCTCCAGGTGGACGAGAAGGGCAATCTGGCCAACTGGATCATCCCCGGCAAGATGGTGCCCGGTATGGGCGGGGCCATGGACCTGTGCGCCGGGGCCAAGAAGGTTATCGTCACCATGGAGCACACCCAGAAGGGTGCGCCCAAGATCCTGAAGGAGTGCACCCTGCCCCTGACCACCCAGACCTGCGTCACCAAGATCATCACCGAGATGTGCGTCATCGACGTGACCGACGAGGGCCTGGAGCTGGTGGAGATCAACCCCGAGTTCACCGTGGAGCAGGTGCAGGCCGCCACCGAGGCCACCCTGATTGTCAAGGGCGAGCCCAAGAGCATGATCGACTGAGCATTTTTCCGAAACCGCAAGAACCCCCGGCGAAAGCCGGGGGTTCTTTTATGTAGGGGCGGGCATTGCCCGCCCGCACGATATAGGACCATTTCCGGTAGACGGCGGGCGCACAATGTGCGCCCCTACATCCGGTTTTCCAGTCGCGAAGGCAAACGTCATTTGGGAATATGTATGGTCAGCGTGATCTCGCTGTCCGTCTCCTCCCGGCCGCATTTGGCGTCCACCCCGGCGGACTTCATCACCGCCAGCCCCCGGTTCACCGTGTTCAGAAACAGGCGCACGTCCCGGATCTTATACACCGGGGCCGCCCGCCGGGGCACCCGCCGCCCGCCGCACAGCCGGTCGATGTACTCCTCCGTTTTCGCCACGTTGAGCTGGTGCTTCAGGATGTACTCCAGGGCCAGCCGCTGCTGGTCCGGCCCCTCCAGCCGCAGGAGGGAGCGGGCGTGGCGTTCGGTGAGCCGGTGGCCCCGGAGTGTGTCGATCACGTCCTGGGGCAGCTTGAGCAGCCGCAGCTTGTTGGCCACCGCCGACTGGCTTTTCCCCACCCGGCGGGCGGCCTCCTCCTGGGTCAGGCCGCACTGGTCCATGAGGCGGCGCAGGGCAGCGGCCTCTTCCCACACGTCCAGATCCTTGCGCTGGAGGTTCTCCACCAGGGCCAGCAGGGCGGAGGTGTCCCCGTCCGCCTCCACCGGAAGGCAGGGCACCGCCGCCAGCCCCGCCAGCCTGGCCGCCCGGAGGCGGCGTTCCCCCGCCACCAGCTCCCAGCCCGTGGGGGTGCGCCGGACGGACAGGGGCTGGAGCACCCCCACCTGCTGGATGGACTGGGCCAGCTCCGCCAGCTCGTCGGGGTGGAACTCCTTCCGGGGCTGGCCCGGGTTGGGCCGGATGGCCCCCAGCGGCAGGTCCAGCACCTGCCGTTTGGACAGCTTGGGAAAGAGGGACATAAAAAACCGCCTCCCTGCTTCGGTAAAATGGGTTTGCTTGTCCCCATTATACGAAAGCAGGGAGGCGGATTCCATCGAAGCGGGGCGTCAGCCCACGCCGCCGCTCTCCACCGGGCCGGGGGTGGACGCGGGCTTCCGGGCGGAGATCAGCGCGTCCTGGTAGGCGGCGTACTTCTGGTAAAACTCCGCCACGTCCAGCCCCTCCATGGCGGGGGCCCATTTGATCTCCAGCCCCTGCGCCAGGGGGGTGATCTCCTGGTCCAGCAGGTACTCCCGGCACTTGTCGGCGTAGCTCTGGAGGTCCTCCACCTCCCCCCGGAGGATGATGTGGTAGCCGTAGGTGGACTCCACGATGCCGGAGATCTCCCCGGGCTTCAGGGCCAGGGCCGCCTGCTCAAAGGGGGGCACCATCTTGCCCACGGTGGTGGTGTAGCCGTCCGGGTTGGACTCCAGGCCGCTGTCCTCGCTGTGGGCCTTCATCAGCTCGTCGAACTTGGCGGGGAGGTCCTCCGCCCCCTGGAGCTGGGCCAGCAGGTCCTCCGCCAGCTTCTTCTGCTCCGCCACCTTCTCCGCGGGCAGGGCGGGGTAGGCGTAGCTGCCGTCCTCCTGCTGGGTGGGCTGCGCGCTCATGTCCACGGTGAGGAGGAGGATGTGCTTGGCCTGGTAGGCGTAGTTGTTCAGCATCTCGTCGGTGGCGGCGGGGAACAGGGCGTCCCGCACGTTGTCGTAATAGGTGTCGGTGAGGAACAGGTACTCCACGGATTCATCGGACAGGCCGAAGGCGTCCTTCATCAGCTGGTAGTCCTCCTCGCCGTTCTTCTTCATCTCGTCCCTGGCGGCCTGGACCTGGGCGTCGGTGGGCAGGCAGCCCAGCTCCGCCGCCTTCTGCCGCAGGACGGTGTAGTAGGCGGCGATGTTGGCCGCGCTGTCCGCCATCATGTCGGCGTAGGTGCCCTCCTGATTGGGGTCGGGCTTGTCGGTGAGCTGGAGGCCGAACATCCCGTACTGGGACAGGAAGTTGTTGCAGCTCATACCCACCCAGTACAGGGCCAGATCCGCGCTGACCTGGTCGTCCCCCACCGTCAGCAGGGGGTCGGAGCCGGACAGCCCGGCGGAGAAGGACAGCACGTCCTGGGACAGGTCCACGTCCACAGTGGGCGCGGGGGTGGGATCGGGGGACACGCCGGGGGAGCTGGAGGGCTCGCCCCCGGTGGGCTTGCCGGAGAGGTTACAGGCGCACAGGGAGAGGGCCAGGGCCCCGGACAGGGCCAGGGCCGCGAGACGGTTCCAATGTTTCATTTCATTCTCCAATCATGAGCTTAGATTTGTCAGGAAAAGATGCCAAGAGGTATTATACACCACCGGGCGGGAAAAAGCAAACCGGAAGCGGCTCACCCCTCGGGGGCGGGGAGCAGGGCGGCGTACCGTTCCACCACCTGGGCGGCGGAGCGCAGGGGGTCCTCCCCCTTCTTCAGCTTGAGGGTGAGGGCGGGCTTGTCGCCGGGGGAGAACAGCATCCGCCCCGGATACTGCCCCGCCAAGGCGGCGACCGCCTCCAGCTGGAAGCGGTCCAGCGCGAAGGCGAGGCCGCCCCCCTTCTGGGTGATCTCGGTGATGGAGCAGGCCGCCGCCCGCCCCCGGAGCAGGGCCACGGAGATCAGGTTGTTCACCTGCCGGGGCGGGTCGCCGTAGCGGTCGATGAGCTCGTCGGTCATGTCGTCCCCGTCCTCGCTGGTGCGGATGCGGGCGATCCGGCGGTACAGGTCCATCCGCTGGCCCGGGTCGGGGACGTACCGGTCCGGGATGGACGCCGCCACCGTGAGGTCCACCGCGCACTCGGGCAGGGCCTGGGGCTTTTCCCCCTTCTCCTCCAGCACCGCCTCCTCCAGCAGCTTCAGGTACAGGTCGTAGCCCACGCTCATGAGGAAGCCGGACTGCTCCGGCCCCAGCAGGTTGCCCGCGCCCCGGATCTCCAGATCCCGCATGGCGATCTTGAAGCCGGAGCCGAACTCGGCGTACTCCCGGATGGCGGACAGCCGCTTGGCGGCGATCTCGGTGAGCACCTTGCCCTGGCGGTAGGTCATGTAGGCGTAGGCCCGCCGGGGGGAGCGGCCCACCCGGCCCCGGATCTGGTGGAGCTGGGACAGGCCCATCTTGTCCGCGTCCTCGATGATGAGGGTGTTCACGTTGGCGATGTCGATGCCCGTCTCGATGATGGTGGTGCACACCAGCACGTCCACCTCCCCGTCGGACACCCGGGTCATCACGTCGCCCAGCTCCTCCTGGCTCATCTTGCCGTGGCCCACCGCCACCTCCGCCTCCGGCCCCAGCATGTCCTTGATGCGGGCGGCGGTGCGCTGGATGGTGTCCACCCGGTTGTGGAGGTAGTACACCTGCCCGCCCCGCTCCAGCTCCCGGCGCATGGCGTCGGCCAGCACCGACCAGTCGTGCTCCAGCACGTAGGTCTGCACCGGCTGGCGGCTGGCGGGGGGCTCCTCAATGGCGGACATATCCCGGATGCCGCTCAGGGCCATGTTCAGCGTCCGGGGGATGGGGGTGGCGGACAGGGTGAGCACGTCC
>ERZ779632.966-NODE-966-length-13257-cov-11.508484_pt1 | contig 13257 bp, 17 predicted proteins | sample MGYA00514194_ERZ779632 | MGnify/ENA primary metagenome ERZ779632 (study PRJEB29562, sample SAMEA4376704) | mouse gut metagenome | isolation source: Cecum | study: EMG produced TPA metagenomics assembly of the A DSS colitis mouse model was used to assess the...
TATGATACAGGATGGTTCGGATTTTGTATAGGTACATGCTATCCACCGTTTACGTATTAAGAGCTAACGACAATACAGCAACCATTGTTATTGGCAAATAGGGAACAATCATTCACGATCACAATCATTCATCAATCAGTAAAAAATAACAATCATTAATCACAATCAATTCAACCAAACAATACAGTTCTCTAAGTAAAGTAGTAATACGTCGGCAGTTGAATCAATTAGTCGGCAGTATGAAGAGTAACAAGAAACTGTTTGACAGGCTGAATCAAGTTTAAGAATAGGAGGTCATGAGATATGAAGTATTTTAACAATGTAAACACATTAGAAGAACTGAGACGACAGTACAAAGAGCTGCTCAAAAAGTATCACCCTGATAACCCACAAGGCAGTACAACCGCAACACAAGAAATCAATGTTGAATACGATAGACTGTTTAAGGTACTGAAAGATAAGCATGAAAACAAGTCAGATAAGACGGCAGATAATACAGCTCATAAGCAGACAAGTTACAATGCTAACATGTACGACTGGGAAAATGATAGATCATTGCGTGAGGTGTTACAGAAGATTATCAACTTTGATGGAATTGAAATTGAGTTAGTCGGCGCATGGTTATGGGTGTCTGGTAATACATACAGCTACAAGAAAGAGCTGAAAGAAATCGGATTCAAATGGGCATCACAGAAAAAGATGTGGTACTGGAAATCAGAAGCATATCAAAAGAAAAGTCACAAGTCATTGAGTATGGATGATATCAGAAACTATTACGGCAGTACAAAGGTACAGACAGATACAAGGGTATTGCTGGAAGCGTGATATTAAGCAAGTATAAGGGTGTAACAAATACAACTGCTGCACCCTATTTAAAGAAAGGATATAAAATTATGACAAATCAAGAAGTATTTGAAATGTTATCAGAGAACGAAACAATATTATTTTATGCGTATTGTGAGGATAGTGACAACGAAGCTTTAAAGGCAGCACATGAAAGTATAAAACAAACACTAATAAACTTTGCACGTGATACAGGTTGTCATCTTTAATATGGAGGGTTTGAGTTATGTTAATTTTAAAGTATGATCGTTTAGATTTTTTCAATCACCGGATTTATACAGAGGACACAAAACAGAACTACAATAAAGACGATTTGAAAAAGGTATTTGCATATTTCAGTAAGACACATGATGCAAGTATTCAGATTGATAACGTGGTTGTTTATTGGGACTGCTTATCGGAATATGAAAACAGAATTGTTACTGTGAGAAATTATGATGGTATGAATTATACGGAATCAAAGAAAAGCTTTGATAAGTTGAAAAAGGAATGTTATGCGATGGCATGACGATTATTTAACAGAACAAATGATTAAGGCTATGAGTTTGACGCTCGTAGCCTTTTTTTGTTTTGTGATCTGAATGATGGTATATGATGGCAGTGCATGTGTATTCAGCTTGTATACTTGCGTCTGGTTGCTTTGTTACATTATTAATTAAGGCTTAATTAGGAATTTGAAGTGTGTTTATGTGGAGAATATCGTTTGAGTGTGTATAATCGCTCTACGTGGCTTGTAGTGCGTTGTAGGGGTATTGTAGGATTGGGTATGGTGGTAATATAGTGGTTGATGTTGGCAATAGGTGTCATTGTGGTTATTGATTGTGTCATTTGGTGTGAATGGTTGTATTTTGTTGTGTTTGATGGCTGATTGTAGGTATTTGTGGGTGTGGTGGTGATAGGTATATGCCGGTAGGTTTACATACTTTTTGGGACACTTTAGTCTGGTGAAGCGTCTATCAGTTCTCCTCACATGTCCCCTTTAAATTTCAATCCCGAATCTAACTTTCAATGTCACTTCTATCTTTTCACAATAAGGTATGTCACATCACAGTGTGATATACTTGAAGAAAAAATGGCAAAGTATATCACACTACAGTGTGCAGAATCAGCCGTCTTTTTATAATAAAAGACTGTAATAATAAATAAAGACTACTATCGCAATGAATTACTCACATACGTTCATAATCCATTACTCTTTTAAAAACTTTATGATTGTTGGTGATTAGTGAATATCATGTACCCTATAGGGGGGCTATGTTTCCATCAAAAATATAAAACTCCGTATATACCATATACCCCATATAAAAATACGCCCCTTTTATCGCCAGTAATCTAATATAAATAAAAGAATTTCAGGCACAACATTATCTGCCTAACAATCCTACACCTGTAACTATACTATCCAAAATTCTTATTGTTATATAAGAATAGCGAGCGTAAACGACGCGTTACTGATTGGTACTCTATTCCTTTTCTTTTTCAATCAATGTGCCCCATACAGGGGGGAGGGGGGTAGGTTTCAATTCTACAGATGAATTACCACCCTATATTAGTATATACCCCTATATGGAATGCTTTGTTTTATCGAACATCTGCACAAATTATAAATGAGTTAGCAAAAAGAAAAGATGCGCTTTCGTTTTAAATATTTAAGTATCTAATATTTTGAGTATAAGCTATAGATAAACCTTAGATTTTATTATTTTCTTTTACAAATTCTTTATATTGACGTGTAACTCTTTCCAAATCTTCTTTATGTCTCTTCTTATATTCAAAACTTAATTTTAAAGCCACAAAAAATAATATAATAGACAATATTATTAATAATATATCCAGATAGGTAATATTTTTCATTCCTTTATTGAATACTACTCCTCCTATAAAAAATAAAGTAGATAAACCACCTAACTGAGCCGCACTAGTATTACGAATCCATGCAGAAAAACTACTTTCCATCTTTCCTAAATATTTTCTATATACTTCATAATTTGCATTCATTGATTCCCAATTTAAACTTTTATTCTCTTCTTCATAAAAAATCCTTATGTATGCAGACAACCTTGCAACATTCCACACTAAATTATTTATAGTCGCTTGAAATGGCAAAATAATAAGATATGTAACCAAAAACAAATAGCAAGACCACTGAAGTCCTAATACAAAAAGTGTTACATACAATATATACATATTAATCCATACGCTTCTTCGTTGTTCCTGATCGGCTATTATTTCATTTCTAATGTTATTTAATTCATTCATATTTTCTTTATTTTTTTTCATATTAACCTCAAAATTACTTACATAAATCTATTACTACACTTTTGAAATCATACGCTACTCATAATACTTATTATCATATCACAAACATAATACACTTTCCATATTTTTACAAAAAATCGTAAAAAATAAGGCATACCAGATAAGTCCACCCTATCCAGTATGCCTCATATAATTTTCAACTAATATGTTTGTTTCTGTGGTGGCGCATAATATACATTACCCAAATCAGGGAATTTAGAAATATTTTCTTCGATATGCTCTACCAACTTATTATCTACCGTCAAAAAACTAATACCATAATCATTCGCTAAACTTACATTAAAGGAATCAGCACTACCTAATTCCTTATATGCGCTCATTTGCCTCAGATATATTTCCTTATTAGCTTCTAATGGAACTAAAACATCATTTTCAATCAATACCCTCAAAGCCCCAACTGTTTTTTGTTCCACTTTTTGTATTTCTTCACTAGATATTGTCTCACCTCTATGTTTCTTTAAATATGTAACAATACTCTGGTTATTATTCGTTAAATGCATTATTTCATTTAAGACACAAGGATTAATATACAAAAACAAGACCTTATCTGAATCTTCTTGGAGAATATGGGTATTAAACAATTCTTTTACTATATTGCTCCATGAATCATAATCGTTCAAATACGCAAGTAACACTCCTGTATCTACAAGAATATCTTCTCCATCAGAAAATCCCTCAAAATCATTTGAACTAAAATCTATCTTCTCCATACTTTTGTTCATCCCTTATTTTATTAAAATCTATAGGAGATGTCGCTATTCCTTGCAGGCTTTTTAACAATTTTTTCTTTTCTAATGTTAATCCAGATATATTTGTTTTATTTATCTTCCTGATCGCTACTGCATTCATAGAATCATCCTCCTTTACATTATTATTGTTATTAATACTCTTTGTCTCATCCATATGTTTTACCTCAAATATCAAAATCGAAACTGAGCATATAACAACTAATAAACTCTTATCTGAATACTTTTTTTAAGTTTATCATATGCTCAGCCTCAAATCAAGTTGTTTTTATATATTATGCCAACTTATAGCATATTAATCAACATTTTTAACTAATTTTGTAGTATCCGATATGCCTTATAATCATCTATCCATTATTCTATTATCACTCAATCACCAATTTCAATCTTCCAGCCCATCATTGCCTCATATACTTTATTTGGTATTTCATCTCTATACTGTTCTGCCATATCCTGAATAAAATCCTCTTTGTATTCCTTATATCGCGCAAAAGCATCTTCAGCAGTATCAAATGTACCTAATTTTATCTGTCTACCCATAAATGCCATATATGCACGAAATTTCTCTTTGTCCTTTTCATAAGATACGCCAATGGGATAATCACCTCTGGCAGACTTATTACTAAGAAACAACGTATTAATTGCATGAGGTACAAAACAGCATGTTTCAGGACTATACACCTTATTTCCTTTAAACAAGATATCCTTATCTAAATCAAGTGACATACCTTGAATCTTATGCTGGTCATACCATACCTTGAAATTACTGTAATTCAGCCATTCCCCACAGACAGTACATTCTTTATATTGTGGCTGTCTCTCATGAAACTTCGCATTGTAACAGCGATTTATCATATCATGCCATTTTAAATATGATTCAGATGTACAATCAACGCCTTCCAGTCCATGATAACCAATACCACACATTGTAGGTTCCATTGCCCTTTTGCTCCAGTTATCAGGCTTGTACTTAATATCATTCATTACCTTTATGATAAACTCTTCTGAATCATCACCTGTTTTATTGAAGTGGTTTCTTACTGCCATATACTGTTTCTGATTCAGAGGATATAGATTCCTGTAATAATGATCCTGCTTATCAAATCCACCGTGCCATATGTAAACATTGCTTGTCTTGTCATGATTCACAACAAATTCTTCTACTACTGCTTTTGCTACATATAAATGAACACTCCTATAAATCCATTTACCATCAAAGAATACATTTTTTCTCAGACAATAAAATAATGCTCCATTACTGTCATAACTTCCTTGCAGCAGATTATATTTACCATCTGAATATCTGATTGCCCTGCCATAATTTGATAACCATGCATTTTTATAATCCATGCGCTTTACGAATATCTCGTCTGTTCCTAATGGAATAATATCAGTATTAGAAAGATCAAGTATTCGCTCTGGTCTGATTTCTTTGTATTGTCTCTCAATCAATATCTCCAAGTTATCAGAGAATTTGACTTCTTTCTTTTTACTGATATATTGACGCTGGTATTTAGCCTCACATTCCTTACACTGTGATAGGTAATATGGGTTATAAAACTGCCCCTTTACTAATCTGAATTTTTCTATGGGCAATATCCTGCCACATTTATTACATACTTTTGTTATTCCGTTCTCTAATGTATTTGTATTATTCATTTTGTTTTAATTCTTCCTTTCAATTTTCGATATGATAATAGATACGTCTCCCGATTTGGCAAACATTAAAAATAGAGAGTCCTGAATAAACTCTCTTGACATAAAGCAATATTCAATTGTAGGTTTTCGCCATTAGTGCGATTACTCAATTCTGCAAAACCGTAATGCAGCGGCTCCAAAATGGGGGACGCTTGTTTTCCCCAGTTTGTGGGGGAAATGATAAATTTACACCTTTTAAAATGTTTGCCTGCATCCAAATGGACGCATCCATCGACAACAAACTGTTGAATAGATGATTAGACTTTCACAGAACATTTTTTCGCAACTTCCTACGAAAACTCAGCTCTTTATAGGGGCTGAGTTTAAAGCCGTTGTTGTCGGTTTAGACCATCATGGACTAATTTATAGATTAATTTTCAGTTGTCACCGTGGGACAACCTTTTACACACTTCTGTGGAAAGCTCAACACTTTATGGGCGATGGGTTTAAACCCACTGCAAAGATTAAGTTTTCTCAATTCTGCGAAAAACTCGACACTTGTGAAGGGCTGAGTTTAAAACCGATGCTATCGGTCACGCCCATTTGGGCTAATCGTTGAAAACCCAAACGATACTGGCATCCGACTTTATATGAATATCTTTGCTTTCCAAAATGGGTAAGCAAACCTTTTAAAGCGTTCGCTTTGAAACGAATGGAAGTCTTTTTATACTACTTCCTTATATGAAGGGCTATAACGAATCGTTACCCACCAATAAATTCAATCCTACATAATGTCGGAATCAAACTTTCATGATGCAAGTTTCAATCATTCAATATTAAAGGATCAGGAATCTTTCGACCACATGTGGGCAACTAAGTTAAGCTTAGCCTGTTTATTTATAGTCGAATCTGACCAATATATAACCTCCGTACCTACAAGTACGCACCAGTTTCCCACGGGGAACCACCGTCTCACAAGACTACGGTATACGGCATAATACCACCCACCTAAATGTTTCATACCGGCAGCAGAGATGTACTATAATAATTGTAAGTATGAGTCACGAATAGGTTTAATCATACCAGACCATTTTTATGATACAAAATACTTAAAACCCTTGATTTATGAGGGATTAAATCAGACCACATATAATTAAAGACGAGTACATATGTGTCATAATTAAAAGTAATGAATGTGTCACAACGTCACAACCATTTCCAAAATTGGAATTCGTTGTCCACCATGTACAACACTTTCCACTTTTACGGAATCGGTTTGAACCGAAGTCGTAAAGTATATTCACTGTGCAATTTTACACAATCAGATTCCCAAAATGGGAGATTGGTCAAACCGACATTGGAAATGATATATTGTTCAAGAGGCCATTTTGACCTTTTGAATTTCTAAAGTCGTTTTTACCGACTTTTGGATTTCTAAAATTGTATTTAACAACTTTTAAATTTGCTATCTTTCAAGGATGTAAATACTTTTTACTCCCTCCATAAAGGTAACTGTCAGTGACCTCCGCTTGCTTCGTCCAATCGAACTAATCGGCAAATAACCGTATATTTCAAAAGATACGCTTATACTGCGTACCCGAAAATTTTAGGGGACGTTACAATATAGCCACCCTTCAAAGGTATGTAACCTTTTGTTACCCACTGGAAATAACTGTCCACAATAGATACAATACAGCTTCCCTCCAAAGGGATATCGTGAAACACTATAGCCCTATTGATTGTCAGATAACTAATTGAACACAGTTATCCATAGGGTGGTGTGTCGCATTTCACGACATATCTAATCAAATAAGTGTAGAATCGCACTTATCTTGAATATGGGGTAGCATTTTGATATGCCATATCTTATATCCACAAGGTATCGATGAAACGCCTACACCTTTACTCATGTAATTTTCGTTCCGACATTTTTGTCGAAGCCGTACTTTTTGGTACATGTTAGATAATATATATATCAGTGTCCTTTGAAAGCCAGTGTGTTGTTTACGCTCTCCGTCCAAATGGACGGAAACTGATTTTCATAGCAGCATCAAATCTGACTCGCCTTTTATATTTTCAGGAGGGGTACAAAAATTTTCGTGTCCCTTTAGCAAAGTTCTATGAGAACATTCCTGACAATAAAGCTACACAAAACTTTTGTGAAGCTTATTGCATAAATGATTATATCATCAAAACAAATCATCTATATCAATACAATCTAAATCTTTTCCAGTAACGCAAAATAACTCACAAGGGATTTTTCCGCTGTGAGATTTACTATCTGCCTTTATATAATCAGGTTCCTTGTAATCACCTGTTTTACAAATATCGTGTTTAGGTGGTTACAAATAATTCGGAAGCACCACTTCGCATAGATTATTCTGTCCTACACAATCAATATTTGTCAGGTTCACTTGAACCTCACCCTCTGTAGGCATATCCAATATTTCCTCTATAGAGAAATCATGTTCTATTGAAACAGGTTCGCCCCAGTTGTCATTACTGCCAAAAATCTGTTCTATATCTGATGCATCATCATTATCTGCCAGTAATATAATATCCTCGTCAATCTTATCATAATACTGTTGAAACAAAGCTTTTTCAATTGCTTTTAAATCAGATAGTTCCATAGGTTTTCTATAACTTTTCATCAATGACTTTCTTACTTTAGTCCTGATCTTGTTTGTTATATCCAGTGCAAGACAATCTGGATCACTTTCTTCAAGCTCCATATCAGAAATAGCTATCCCACGATAATATGAAATTAATGGACGTTCTTTACATATAGAACTATAATCAGGATGGAATGTTGGATGCTGATATGATAACTCACAGTTCAATTTATCAATGGCATACTCATCATCTTGTAACATTCCCAGACTTAGCTCCTTAAACTCCTTAGTAAGTCTCTCCTTCGAATAAATTATTTTCAATAACTGTCTGCCCTTCATCTTTTTACTCAGCTTATAGTCTTCGTTCATGTCATTACAAACAATTGTTTCATTCTCCTCAATGCGTTCGTTTAATATATCAGTTATAACATTCCCTCTTGTGCTTTTCCCTAACTGATATGTAAATTTATACTGATCTTGATAGGTTATCTTATTCTTTTTATCTAAATACGCCAGTGCTTTCAGAAACATATTTTTCAGTTCTGATTTTGCCGCCGAAACATATTCACAAAATAACTTTCCATCAGAAATGTTGTATTCTTCACATACAGCGTCAATCTCGTCAGAGTGATAAACCGCATTGCAGATTCCTTTATGCATCAGTTCCAATTTCTCACAATACCAGTCTGTAAATGAATACCAGTTATCATCAAGATCGAACTTTGCCTGTAGGTAATCAATCATTGATTGGATATTCTTTGTATTGTGTGCGCCTCCGCAATTACTTTTTGACGGCTCCACTACATCACGGATTTTTCTTGTGAATATGTATGACTTCTTAGGTTTATGTGTTTTCTTATTTATCCTAAAATCCCGACGAATTATACACAGGTTTATGACGAAATCAGCACAAATAAACAGTTTATTTCAGACATATTGCAAAAATGAGCAATAATATAGTCCGTATATGCAAGTTAACAGTCTATTGGGCGATAGAAAATGTTCATTTTGGTATTAAAATTTAGCACTTTAACGTGCAAAACATGTGTATAAAAAGTAGTGATTTTTTAATATTATACACATGGAGCTATCCATGAATTCCTTGTATTTTAGCCGTTTATAGATCACATGTGTATAATTTTTTCGGGAGATTAGGATTTATAGGATGGTAAAATTCATAAGCGGATTCAATCTCTTTTAACTGCGCTTTCTTTGAATTACCATCTGTTACTTTCCATCCAAGTATTTTGCATATCTGTGGGTAGGTATATTCTTTGTTTAGTTCTAGCATTTTTATCCTCTTTTTATTTTACTTTTTGTACACACTGGAACACATATAGAGTTTTCGCTACGCTCAAAAGTATCTGATTTTTGATGTTATATATTGGACTTCTCCATTTACATATATTTACTCTTCCAAAATTGGACATACGAGAATAACATATAAGTAACTTTATATATATGTGCATCTCAAATGTCCAAAAATGGAAACCATACCAAGATAGACGATTTTGAGTGCGTCAGCACGAAAACTATATATGTAATCTTCAATGTTCATTTTTTAATCTATCCAATAATCCTTCTTCATTTTTGAAAATAAAAATACTCCGTTTGTGGTCATCGTCTGTTTTGTCTGCTTTAATATCAGTAATAGTAAATCCCTCTTTGAGTAACTGCCTTGCTTTCTGAGCTGTAAAAACTGTAACATATTCCTTCATTGCCAACATTCTCCTTTTTCATTTGATTTTTTCTCATACTGTATACTACTAAATGCAATTGTATGCTTTCACTTAACATCTATCTCATTATTTGAGAGTCCTATTCAGCCATTTGGTATAAAGTGGGTTACTCTTCTCTTTATCAAATTCCATAACCAGTTTATTATCATAATAAATTTTTACTGGCTGTAAGCCATTCTTGATATAAAGTCCTGCCTGTTTCATATCAATGATTTTTACTGTCTGCCTTTCCATTTTTTAATCTCCTTTTTGTCTCTTTGTTTACATATAAAGTTTTCGCTGACGCTTAAAAGTCTGATTTTCAAAAGTTGTCACCTGAGAACATACATATAAGTAAGTAGTTTATATGTACCTTCTAAAGTGACAACTTTTTATATGAGCTTTTCAAATTTGTCTGTTTGAGAACTACATATAATGTATTTCTTTATATGTACATCTCAAACAGACAAATTTGGAATCTCAAAACAAAACCGATATTTGGAGTGCTTCAGCACGACAACTTTATATGTATTTCTCAATGTTATTTTTCAACAAAATATCCTCTACAATAAGTACTTCTACATTTCTTCTATCAATTTTTTTCTGCAATGTGACTTCCCATTTTGGAACACCACATATTTACATTTCTCTTTCTGGTAAATATATTTTCTGCTCCAAAAAGAACTGAACATTTCATTCAGCCCTCTATTCATAAATGGGTCATAAACCTTTTAAGTCCCTTTGTAGATTTATAGTGAAACTTTTTACCAAGCTGATTTCAACCACCACAAAATGGTTGTCTCCTAAATTTTTAACCAACACCAAATTGTGTTCGCTAAATTTCACTCTACCTAATTTCGTGTTCAGTGCTTCTCATTACTTTTTTAAGTAACCACCAGATAATCAACTGCCTTCTTTATTCTCTCCATCTCATTCGAATATATCCTGTATGCTACATTCTTTGCTGATTCAACTGACCCACATTTTTCAGGCTGTAACCTTCTTATACTTCCCTTTCCAAATGCATACAGGTAATACTGATTGTCCTTTGAATCATGATTAATCTGAAATTCAATTTTAATAACACCGCAAAGATTAATTATGCAATGACTACTGACAATCACATTATCCGATACAATATCTTTCCATTCCAAATCTTTAAACAGCATATGTAAGCTCCTTTGTCTAGTTTATTTTTCTTAATATGGTGTAGCAGGGATTGCATCACCACATTGGATCAATTATGTATTCCGGCTCTGGCGTATTCACTTCAATAAACTTCCCATCTTTATCCGTTAATACAATTTCTGTATTCATTTGTATTTTATCTTCTGTCTTTTGTTCGACTTTTCTTCTATTCTGAAATATATTAAAGATCTTCATAAAATGTTTTCTTACTTTTGTTTCTCTTAATGGACAGTCAGTTTCCATATTAATTTTACTTGTATGTTTCATATTTCTGGAGCAATAATCTTCTAAATCAAAATACCTGCTTACATTTTCCCGATAAATACAATGGTTACAATTCTTTGGTTTTATATCCATATGGACTTCCATCAAACCTCCTCACATTATTGATTCTTTATCCTGTCTACGAGTCCCTCACTTGCAACAAACTTTATTTTCTCATGTTCTGGTATTATGCATTCTTGTCCTGTCTGTGGGTTCCTTCCTTTTCTCTCTTTCACTGTTTTCATCTGAAAGCTCCCAAAATTTAAGAGTTTTACCTTCTCATTCTCACTCATACAGTCCATAAGTGTTTCAATGAATAAATCTAATCCCTTCATAGCATCTTTCTTCTTTATGCCGCCTTTTGCTGCCATTCTATCGGCAAATTCTTTTTTATTTACTGACATATTTATGTACCTCCTTAATTTCGTACTGAAAATCCTTTACTTTTCAGATAATCTATTGCCAAATTTAAAAGCTCACCATTTTCTATGGTTGTTTTCATAGTATCGTCCCAGACATGAGGAGTATTGCTTCCTGTATTTAATCCGCCATGTAAGCCTTGATTAGCCCATTGTGCCACTTGTGAACCTGTAGCATTGTAATAGTTGTCCATATAATCTGTGTCGATAAATACTGATGCTGTTACTTTATTTCCTTTTATTTTAGGTTCAACTTTCACCGCTGACTGGAGGAAATCAAACTGTCGGCTATAGGATTTTGGATCATAACTGTTATAGTACTCTTGTAGAAAATAATTCAATGTTTCATATACTTGTTCTGTTAATTGGTCAACCATGCCTAGCATTACTGGCTGTAATGCTTTTTCAAGATCTTTCATGTTGCATATTTTCATTGCTGTCTGTCTCCTGTTCTTTCATAAATTTTTTAATGAACCTCTTAAACTCTTTGTCCGGTCTGACTACTCTATCTGCATTGCATGATTTGTGTTTGGATAAAGAGTGTTGTTTGGACTTATGCTTTTTGTTTGTGTTATTGGATTTTTTGTCTGGTACTTCAATTACGAGTACATTCCCTGCATTGAAATCACTCCTGTCATTACTGAATGGTTTGAAGAATACAAAGTATCCTCTTTCAATATACTCATTATTCAATTGTGAATGATGTACGAAGTATGAATTGTTATCTTCGCCACATATGAATCCATATCCTCTGTCTGTGAAATATCTGCTTACTCTGCCATACATGTATTTGTCCTCCTTGAAATTGGTTGGGTGGGTTAATTTGAATTGATTGGTTCCTGTGTCAATGAAATACAGTTTTTATGTTGCGTGCGTGTGATTTTGTGTTGATTTGATGGTTGGTGAATAATGATTGATGGTTAATTATTAATAATGATAAATTGAATGGTATAGTAGTTCTGGAATGCCTCTGTGACTCACTATAAGGCTTATAGAGCGTATTTAGTATTGATGATAGAAATTATAAGCATACACCAAACAAGCCCCATATACTCTTATTTTACATAGAATATACAAGGCTTGCATCAAGCATAATTTTATAGATCTTTATATATCCATCTCCCATCTTTATCCTGCCCGATTACATGATCGTAATACCATTGGTTATAAAACTGGGCGTTGTTTTGGTATTGCCTTTGTAGTTCCGATACGCGATCATCTGTTTCTGGTAAATGCTTTGTAACGTGTTGTTTTGATTGAGTTTTAACTTTTGACCGTTTCCTTGTTTTTGATTGCTTTCTTGCTTTTGCATCTTCAAAATTGATTATCTCCATTGTGTAGCCTCCGCATTTTTTAGTATTAAGTTGTTATTTTATTTTAAGGCACCAAAATAAGCCCTTTATCAATCATATTTCTACAACTGATAAAGGACTTATGCTGATGTCCTATAATCTCTATTATATATAAAGTGATTGTTTATTGCCTATAGTTGCTAATATTGGAAATATAT
>ERZ779632.968-NODE-968-length-13232-cov-25.808302_pt1 | contig 13232 bp, 8 predicted proteins | sample MGYA00514194_ERZ779632 | MGnify/ENA primary metagenome ERZ779632 (study PRJEB29562, sample SAMEA4376704) | mouse gut metagenome | isolation source: Cecum | study: EMG produced TPA metagenomics assembly of the A DSS colitis mouse model was used to assess the...
GAAACAGCGTCAGCGGCGGCAGGGGCAAAAACTCCGGCAGGATATGGCCGCTTCCACTGTCCGGGACCAGTCGGGGGAAGGATATGAGGCTGACGCCGCCCCTGACCTGACCCCGGAGCCGGATCGGGGCCATCTTCATTTTGAGGATGAACCCGCCCCGGATGCAGGGGCAACGGAGAATGGCTTGTCGCCGTCTCCATCCGCTGGCCTGGATCAGAAACAGAGGCAGCGGAAACAGGCGGAGCGGTTTCGTCGTAGTACTGCGCCGCCGGTTCAGACTGACGCACAGAGCGGCGGGCGGCTGAACTTTGAGGAGGAGCAACCCACTTCTGGCACCGTCCCGCCCGCTGGACCGGATCGTCCCCGTCTGCATTTTGAGAACGAGGAGGCCAGTACCCCGGACATGGACGGCGAACCCGCCGCCCCGTCTCCTTCCCGCCGCCAACAACGGCGGTATGAGCGGGCGGAGCGGCGGGTGGAACAGTCCGGACGGCGGTTGGAGCGGGCACAGGCCCAGCTTCCCACAAAACGCCGCGCCCATTTGGAGCAGGAGTATGACGCCAACACCGGGAGAGTCCGCCGCCGTCTGCGGTTCGAGGAGGAGGTTCAGCCCGAGCAGGCAGCTCCATCTCTCCCCGCCCAGGCGGGGCACACGTTGAAAACGGCAGCGGTGATGAAGCTCCACGGCAAATTCCGGGAAGTGGAGCACCAGAATGTGGCGGTGGAGGCGGCGCATAAGGGCGAATTTGCCGCAGAGCGGGCCACAGGCCGGTTCCTGCGTTGGAACAAGCGCCGCCTGCGCTCCAAACCCTTCCGGGCGGCGTGTCGGGCGGAACGCCGACTGGCCCAGGACCGGGCGGAGCTGGCGTGGCAGACCGCCCTCCGGGACCACCCCGAGCTGCGGCGGCAAAACGCCCTTTCCCGGTGGATGCAGAAGCGGAAACTCAGGCGCAAGTACGCCCAGGCCGCGAGGGAGGCCCAGCGAACCGCCCAGCACACCCAGCAGACGGCCACCGCCGTGGGGAAGATCGCCCGCGCAGTGCAGCGGTACGCGGCGGCGCACAAGAGCGCCCTGCTGATCGTGGCAATGCTGGCGCTAGTGATTGCCTTTTTTTCGTCGGGGCTGGCCTCCTGCACCGCCATGCTGTCCGGGGGGCAAGCCTCCTTCCTGTCCGCTACCTGTCTGGCGAATGAGCAGGATATCTGCAATTCTGAACTGTATTTTACAGAATTGGAAACGAATTTGCAACTGGATATCAGCGGCACCGAAACCGCCCATCCCGGCTATGACGAATACCGCTGCAGCGTGGGCGAGATCAGCCACAATCCCTATGAGCTGATGGCCTACCTCGCCACCCTGTACGACCCCTTCACCTTTGAGCAGGTGCGCCCGGAAATCGAACGCCTTTTTGCTGAGAAATACCAGCTCACCCGGACGCCCATCACCGAAACCAAGTACGATGAGAACGACTGCCCCTATGAATGGACAGTGCTGAAAACCACCCTCACCGTGCGCCGGTGGTCGGACCTGATGGCGGAAATCCTCGCCCCAGGGGAGCAGACAGACCGCTATGAATCCTATATGCAGACCCTGGGAGGCCGTCAGGCATTCGCCAATCCCTTTGACTTTTCCTGGCTGGGCCATGTGTCCAGTCCCTTTGGCTGGCGGGTCCACCCCATCAGCGGGGAAAAGAACCTGCACCGGGGCGTGGATATCGCCGCCGCCCAGGGCACCGACATCCATGCCGTCCAGGACGGGCGGGTGGTGTCAGCGGGCAACGCTGGCGGCTACGGCCTGTGTGTGGTGATCGAGGACGAAAAAGGCTATCAGTCCCGGTATGCCCACTGTGCCAGCCTCTCCATCAGCGCGGGTCAGGAGGTGAAGCGGGGCGACGTGATCGCCACGGTGGGCAGCACTGGGGACAGCACCGGCCCCCATCTCCATCTGGAGGTCATGCTCAACGGAGAATATCTGAACCCCTACTACTTTGTGGACACGGGCGGCTATGCCAGCGTCCTTCCCGGCACACCGGGCGGACCAGTGATCCCGGACAACCCCGGCGAGGCTGTGGGGAGCGACCGCTTCCATGCTATGCTTGCCGTGGCCGAGCAGTATCTGGGCTACCCCTACGTCTGGGGCGGCACCAACCCCGCCACGTCCTTCGACTGCTCCGGCTATGTGTCCTGGGTCATCAATCACAGCGGCTGGAGCTACGGGCGGCTGGGAGTAATGGGCCTGGAGGATATCTGCACCCCGGTATCCGCCGCCAATGCCCAGCCCGGTGACCTGATCTTCTTCATTGGCACCTACGACGCGCCCTACCCCAACCGGCCCACCCATGTGGGCATCTATGTGGGCGGTGGGCGGATGATTCACTGCGGCGACCCCATTTCCTATGCCAACATTAACACGCCCTACTGGCAGAGCCATTTCTACGGATTTGGCCGTCTGCCTGAACCATAAAAACGATTGGAGGAATGATGTGAAAATCGGTTTATACGATGTGGACGGTCACAACTGGCCCAACCTGTGCCTGATGAAGCTGTCCGCCCACCACAAAGCCCAGGGAGACGATGTGGAAATGTGGTCCCCCGAGGGCAGCTACGATTTGGTCTACAAGAGCCGGGTGTTCACTGACAGCTATTCCAAGGACACCCAGGTGATCGTCAACGCCGCCCACGTCATTTGCGGCGGCACGGGCTACGGCCCCGGCCCCGACCTGCCGGACGCGATGGAGCACGCCCGTCCGGACTACAGCTTAAATCCGCAGTTTCAAGGCACCGCCTACGGCTTTCTGACCCGTGGATGCCCCAGAAACTGCGGATTTTGCATCGTTTCCGGCAAGGAAGGGCGGCACAGCCGTCAGGTGGCCGACCTGTCCGAGTTCTGGGACGGCCAGCGGGAGATCAAGCTGCTGGATCCCAACCTCCTGGCCTGCCCGGACCATGAAAAGCTGATTTTGCAGTTGGCGGACAGCCGTGCGTGGGTGGACTTCACCCAAGGGCTGGATATCCGGCTCATCACGCCGGACAACGCTGCTCTGCTGAACCGGGTACGGGCCAAGATAATTCATTTCGCCTGGGACGACCCCAACACGGACCTGACCCCCTATTTCCACCGCTTCCTGGAGCTTACCAATATCCACGACTTCCGGCGGCTGCGGGTGTATGTGCTGGTCAACTACAACAGCACCCACGAACAGGACCTGTACCGGGTGGACACCCTGCGCGCCATGAGCTTCGACCCCTATGTGATGGTCTATGACCGGCCCAGCGCCCCCCTCGTCACTCTCCAGCTCCAGCGGTGGGTGAACAACAAGCGGATATTCCGGGTGGTGCCCAGCTTTGCGGACTATGTGCCCAACAAGCGGGGAGGCGCGGCCCATGCGTGACGCATTTGAGGTCAAACGGGAGCGGATCAGGGCCGATCTTGCCAACGCCCGGGAGAAAGCCAGCCAGTGGCAGGCCCGCGCCCGCGATTTTGAGCGGCAGCTCACCGAGCTGGAGAACACGGAGATCCTGCGGATGGTCCGCGATGTGGCCTCCTCCCCGGAGGAGCTGCGGGGCCTGCTGGACCTGATCCGGGCGGCGCAGGAACCGCCCCAGACAAATACGATAAAACAGGAGGAATAAGACAATTTGAATAGAAAAATTCGGCACATTTTTTGTGTTCTGCTGTGTCTGGCGATGGCGCTGTCCCTGACGGGCACCGCCCTGGCCTATGACGGCAGCGGGGAGGAACAGGCCATTGCCATCCGCATCACCCCGCCCAGCGGCTGGGCCGAGCAGCGGGCGGAGGTGGAGGTGCGGCTTACCGACAACGCCGGGACCGGCTTTCAGAGCGCCCAGGTCCAGACGGACGGCGGGAGCTGGCAGGATATCACCGGAGCGCTGGAGCAGACGGAAAACCGCTGGTACACGGTGGTGGAGCTCACGGAGAACTGCACCGTCTACGTCCGGGTGACGGGCAGGGACGGCACCATCTATGAGAAATCCCAGTATGTCCGCTGCTTCAACACCACTAATGACTACCAGAATCCGGCGCAGGACCAGCCTGGGGATGGGACCTCGGCTGCGCCGTCCTCGCCCTCCTCCAGCCCCGCGCCCCAGCCCTCGGCGGGGCTCACCACCCCGCCCGGGGGCCAGGGCACGGTGATCGACAATGTTTCCGGCACCGCCTCTGAGAGCGGCCGGGAGTTCTTCACCATCGCCACCCCGGATGAGAACGTCTTTTATCTGGTGATTGACCGGCAGCGGGACAGCGAGAACGTCTATTTTCTCAACGCCGTCACCGAGTCCGACCTGATGGCGCTGGCGCAGAAGGATACGGAGGGGCCCTCCCAGTCCGCTGTGCCCGACCCTGCCCCGGTGTGCTCCTGTACCCAGAAATGTGTCCCCGGCGCGGTGAACGCCGCCTGTCCCGTCTGTGTCCTGTCCTGGCAGGGCTGCACCGCCACGGCGGAGGCCCCTGGCCAGATGGACCCGGAGCCGGAGAAGCCCAAGGACGGCGGGGGAAACGGGACGGTCATCATCGTGCTGCTGGCGGCGCTGGCGGTGGGGGCTGCTGGCTGGTACATCAAAATCTACAAGCCCAAGCATGATCTGGCCGACGCGGAGGATCTGGATGAATTGACCGGGGCCGTGGAGGAGCCCACGGTCAATGAGGATGATCTGCCCGCTCCCCGCGCCTATGAGGAGCCCGCACCCCATTCTTATGAGGAGGAACCCTATGAGCCGGACTACCCCGAGGACTACGGCGGTGACGGCGACGTATGACACGCTTCACCGACAGCCCCTATGAGCGGCTCATGACCCAAGTGCCTGCCGGGAGGAGAGAGACGCCGCCCTCTCCCTCCCGGCCCCCCGGCCACCCCTGCGCTGGGTGCCCCTACGACAAGGGCGCGCCCTGTATTGGGGTGTGTTTGCGAAAACTGATGCAAAAACGCTGATAAAACATAACGTATACGACCGGAAGGAAGGAGTGCAATACTTATACAATTAGTAATCGCCGAAAAGCCGTCCGTGGCCCGTGCCATCGCCCAAGTGCTGGGGACCTCGGAAAAACGGGACGGCTATCTGGAAGGGAACGGCTGGCTGGTAGGCTGGTGCGTCGGCCATCTGGTGGAGCTGGCTCCCGCCGACGCCTACGACCCCAAATACTCCAAGTGGCGCTATGCCGACCTGCCCATCGTCCCCGCTGAATGGCAGTACCGGGTACTGCCGGACACCAAAAAGCAGTTCGACACCCTGCGCCAGCTCATGGGCCGGGACGATGTGGACACCGTGATCTGCGCCACCGACGCGGGCCGGGAGGGAGAACTGATCTTCAGGCTTGTCTACGACCTGTGCGGGTGTACCAAGCCGGTGAAGCGGCTGTGGATCTCCTCCATGGAGGAGCCCGCCATCCGAAAGGGCTTTGAGAACCTGCTGGACAGCTCCAACTATAACAACCTCTACGCCGCCGCCCTGTGCCGCGCCAAGGCGGATTGGCTGGTGGGCATCAACGGCACCCGGCTGTTCTCCACGCTTTACAAGGGGCAGACGCTGAACGTGGGCCGGGTGCTTACCCCCACATTGGCCCTGCTGATGGAGCGGGAAGCGGCCATTACCAGCTTCAAAAAGGAGAAATTCTACACGGTGGAGCTGAAGCTGGTGGGGCTGACGGCGGTGAGCGGGCGCATCAAGTCCAAGACGGAGGCGGAGAAGTTGCGGCGGGCCTGCCTGGGCACGTCCGCCACGGTGAGGCTGGTGGAACGAAAGGAGCGGACGGAGCGGCCCCCCGCCCTCTATGACCTGACCACCCTCCAGCGGGAGGCCAACCGGCTGTTCGGCTACACCGCCCAGCAGACCCTTGATTATCTCCAATCCCTCTATGAAAAACGGCTGGCTACCTATCCCCGGACGGACAGCCGGTATCTGACGGATGATATGGCGGGCGGCCTGCCCGCGCTGTGCCAAGCTGTGGCGAGGGTGCTGCCCTGCATGGAGGGGCTGACCCTCCTGGTGAATGCCGCCCAGGTGGTGGACAGCGCCCAGGTGACCGACCACCACGCCGTCATCCCTACGGCGGAGATCGCCGTGGCCGACCTCGCCCCCCTGCCCACCGGGGAGCGGAACATCCTCGCCATGATCGCCGCCCGCCTGCTGTGCGCCGTGGGCGAATCCCATACCTATGCTGAAACCGCCGTCACGCTGGAGTGTGGCGGCGGTTCATTTAACGCCGGGGGCCGGACGGAAATGGCCCTTGGCTGGAAGGAGGCGGAACGGGCCTATCTCGCCTCGCTGAAAAAGGTCCCGAAGGGAGCGCCGCCCGCCCTGCCCGATTTAACGGAGGGCCAAATATTGGAGGGCGGCGACGCGGCGCTGAAAGCTGGCGCAACCTCGCCCCCGGCGCGGTTCAGCGAGGACACTCTGCTCCTGGCCATGGAGCGGGCCAGCGCGGAGGACTTTGCCGCCCTGGAATCGGTGGAGCGCAAGGGTCTTGGCACTCCCGCCACCCGCGCCGGGGTGATCGAAAAGCTGGTGCGTTCCGGCTACGCGGCGCGGGACGGGAGGCATCTGGTCCCCACGGAGAAGGGGCTGGCCCTGGCCTGGGCTATGCCGGATCAGTTCAAATCCGCCAAGCTGACGGCGGAGTGGGAGGAACGGCTGGGGGCTGTGGAACGGGGCGAGCTGGCCCCGGAGGACTTCATGGCCGGGATCGTGGATATGCTGCGGGGGCTGGTGCAGAGCTACGCCAACGTGAGCGTGGCCTCGTCCGCTCTGTCCCGCTCCGGGCGGACGGTGGTGGGCAAGTGCCCCCGGTGCGGCAAGGACGTGGTAGAGGGCAAAAAGAGCTTTTTCTGCGAGGGCTACTACGACACGCCGCCCTGCGGCTTTGCCCTGTGGAAAAACAACCGCTTTTTTACCAGCAAGCGCAAGGAGCTGACCCGGAAGATCGCCGCCGCCCTTCTGCGCGATGGGCGGGCTCCCGTGACCGGCCTGTTCTCTGAGCGCAAGGGCGTTTTTTATGACGCCACGGTGGTGATGGCGGATGATGGCGGGAAATATGTCCGCTTCGAGCTGGAATTCGACAAGAAGAAGGGAGCGAAATGAGGATGGAAAATATCAAAAAATTTGATCAGCGGCTGAAAAACCTGCTCACCGTCAGCGGGATGGATCGGGAGGAGCTGGCCCGCGCGGCGGGCGTGTCCGTGCCGGTGGTGAACCGCTGGCTCAACGGGGCCAGCGCCCCGGACGTGTACCAATTCCAGGCCATCGCCAACTACTTCGACTTGCCCTACGGGTGGTTTCTGGACGGAGGGGACAGCTTCCCCGGTGCGGTGGAGGTGGCGGAAAGGCTGGGGCTGTTCCCGGACACGGTGGAAGCCCTGCAGGAGCTGGCCGGTTCAGGCCAGGAGGGTGTGCTGGCGGCGGTGGATGATGCCGTATGCGCCGTCATTGGCGCTGTTATCGCCGTGTATGGCGAGGTACTGCCCCTCACGGAACAGCTTTCCAACATTGCGGGGGAGGCCCTTGCCCTGTGCGGGGAGGGTCAGTGATGGACCGGGAAATGGCCCGGAAACGGGAGGCCGGGTTTCTCTCCCGCGAGGGGGATGCGTCGGCGGTCTACCGCTTTGACGCGGGAGCGATGGTGGATTCCCCTGTGCCCCTGGAACAGGCGCGTTTGACAGGAGAAAGCCCCGTCGTCAGCGGGTATGACCTGATCGCCACCGGCCCGATCATGCGGGGCGCGGACGCCTTCGCTGTGCTGGAGGAGTACCGGGCCAACGGCTTTGCAAGGCCCGGTGATGTGGTCTCGTTCAAACAGGACGGCGTGGTGACGTGCTGGTATGTGGACCAGCTCGCCTTTTCCAAGCTGCCCGGTCTGCTGGAAAACCATCTGAAAACCGCCGAGCTGGGCATGGAGCAGAACTGCAACCAGATCGACGGCGTTATCAACAACACCGCACCCAAATTCAATGAGCTGGCAACCGAGGACGAAGCTCTTTTCCTGGTGGGCGGGACTACCTACCTCCATGTCCAGACCAGCGACAGCGACCGCGACTATACCCACGACGACTGCTACGCCACCTACGACTACACCCTCTATGACAAGGAAACCATGCGGCAGTTGGACGGCGGGCGCATGGAGGTGGCGGCGGATATCCGAGACGATCCCCATCAGGTCCATTGGCTGGCCGCGCGGAATATTTTGGAGTGCATGACGGACCTGGGCGGCGCTCCCCTGGAACCCGTGTCCATGGACATATTGGAGGCGTTGCAGGACGCCGCCATGCGGGAGATGGAGGAGCGCGTTGCCGCCCTCAAAGCGTCCAAGCCCTCCCTGAGGGACGACCTGAAGCGGTGTCGGCAGGAGACGGCGGACCGCGCCCAGGGCGGCGCTGTCCCCAGCAGGCCCCGGTACGGACAGGAGCGGTGACGGTATGAAGCTATCCAAAATTGAGCAGGAGACCATCATCAACTTCAACGAGGCCGAGGGCACGGCCAGCGTCTACACCCACAACGAGGCGTTGAAGCGCCAACTGTCGGAGCTGTGCCGGACCCATCCGGGGCAGGTACGGCAAACGGACGCCAACCGCTGGGGTGGGCTAACCTTTGAGCTGCCCAAGAGGTGGCTGAAGGTATCGCCGCCCCGCGTCCTCTCTCCGGCGCAGAGGGCGGTGTTGGACAGGATGAACCTCATCAAGCATCAGAACCAAATTCAAACTTATTAAATCGGAGAGTATTGAAATCCCTAATTTGATAAGTTATATTTACATTGACCATAGCTTATCGGAGGGAAAATCTATGAAAAATTTAGGTAACCATGTTAAAACCGCATTCTTTTTAACCGTAATTGCATTCTTGTTGATGGGCATTTCCCTTTATTTCAAAAATTGGACAGAGGTAAGTGGCATATTGCAAGGATTGGCAACCGGTTTATTGTCAGGCATGGTACTTCTATTGATAACGGGTATCAAGGGAAATGAAATCAGGGAATTGTCAGATGTGTATAATTTTTTGACGAAAGTAAATGACACTTTAATTAAAACTGATGACCTGTATAGCACTGTTTATTATTACAGAACCTATCACAAAGAAAATGATAGCATAACATTTGAGAAATATGAATGTATTATTAGCAACATTTATATGGAGTATAATTCCTTGCAACACGAATTGGCGGCATTTAATTATCTTACTTCATCCTCAAAGTATACCCTGGCTGGACTACCTGAATTCATAGAGCTTTTTGATTTAGAATTACGAGAGATTCATCCAAAAATTGTTATGGCACGTATAAAAGAAGATAAAACGATTCTTGATGAAGTAAGCGAACTGCTTTTTATACTTCATCGTGAAATGAATCTTCTACACCAGTCAATTGTCGCCAAAATACAGGAAATACATAATAAGAGAGAAGGAATCAAAAATTCGTTTCTGTAACATTGTCTAAAATTGCTTTTATCTAAAATCAGGATAAGATATGTTTCCTGTGAGACTTTTAGTATTCAATGAAGGAGGTTTTATGGCCTACAAATTACAATATGTGTCTGAACTGGCAGACCAGACCGCCCATAAGGTGACGAACAGTACCGCCGAATGGAAGCGGTATTTGTCCACCAGCAGCCGTCTATTCAAATATCCCTTTGACGAACAGCTCTTGATCTACGCCCAGCGGCCCGACGCCACCGCCTGTGCCAGCATGGAGCTGTGGAACGAGACCATGCGGCGGTGGGTGAAACCCCGCTCCAAGGGCATCGCCCTCATCCGTAAGGACAGGCGGGGTAGGCCCACCCTGGAATACGTCTTTGACGTGTCGGATACCCGCCCGGTGAAGGGGGCCAAAACGCCCTACCTGTGGGAGATGAGTGAGGAACACCATGCCGCCGTGCTGGAGGCGCTGGAGCGGCGGTATGGACCCGCCGAGGACGGGGACATCGGGGAACAGATCATGGAGCTGGCGGCGCGGGCGGTGAACGAGGTCTACCGGGACAGCCTCACCGATCTGGCCTATGACGTGCAGAACAGTCTGCTGGAGGAGCTGGACGACCTCAATCTGGAGGTGCGCTTCCGGGATGTGCTCACCGCCAGCGTCCAGTACGCCGTCCTCACCCGCTGCGGCCTGGACCCCGCCGAATTTATGGAGGACAGCGATCTGGCGGGGATCACTGAATTCTCCACCCCCGCCGTCCTCCACCACCTGGGTCGCGCTGCCAGCGCGGTGTCCAGGGAACTGCTCAATGAGATCGGCAGGGCGGTCAAGACCTGGGACCGGGCGCAGGCGAAAGAAAATAAGAAAAATATGGAAAAACCCCTTGCAATTTCGCGGGAAAGCAGTTATACTGAGGATGCAAGAGAATTTAGCAATGTAAAGCGCGAAAGTAACGAAAGGAGCGGTCAAGATGAAGGAGCTGGCTTACAAGCAGGCGGGGGATTACCTGATCCCGGACCTGATGATGGACGGGGCGGACGAACTGGAAGAGATGCCCCTGGGCAAGTACGGGATGCTGCGGCAGACCTTCCTGATGGACCATCATCCGGGGACATACACCTCCATGCTGCTGACCGGGCGGCTGGAGCCCCACCTGCGGGAGATCGACCGGCAGGCGCGGGAGCAGGTGGACAGGATGGTGGCCGACTTGAAGAAACAGAACGGCGTGGACGAGGCGATGAAGGCCCGCGATCAGATGGGCTGGGTGCAGGCGGTGAACAGCTTCACACAGCAGGCGGAGGAGATCGTGCTGACGGAGATCGTCTACAGGTAAATCAAGATGAGACACAGACGGCGGGCGGACAGCCCGCCGTTTCTGCGTCTGCGGACGATGAAGAAGCGCAGACGAAAGGCCCCGACCTCTCCCAATTCCATCTGTTTCCCCTGGTGGAGGAGCAGGTGGAGCGCATTGCCCAGGCCCAGGCTGAAGAACGGCAAGCGGTTCAGCAGCAGACCGTCATCCCTGTTGAGCCGGTGCCGGACGCGGTGGTTGGCCGCGCCCTCGCCTGCGGCGGCAATGACCGGCACAGCATTGAGCGCATTGTGGCGTTTTTCCAGAAGGGGCCCACCGGCTCCGCCGCCGCGTCCTTCATGAAAAAGGAGTTTGGCGAGGGCGGCAAGGGTATTTCCATCAACGGACAGGACTACGCTTTGTGGTTCAATGAGGAGGGCTTCCGCATCGCGCCGGGGCGGTCCGCTTTCGGCCCCGGAAGTACCTTAGTTTCCTGGGCGAACGCCGCCGTCATGGTGTCCAAGCTCCTGCGGGACGGGCAGTTTGCCGTCCAGGAGAAGATCGACGGGGCGGCGGACAACGAGTACCGGGATCTGGCTGAAAAGCTATGGTATCTGCGGCAGGATTTCAGCGAGCGGGGTAAATCGTGGAATTTGCTTCCCACGATTTCACAGCATTTTTGGGGGAAAGGTTTCCCGGATGATACCAAGGAAATCGCCGAGCTGCTGAAAAATCCCGTCTCCAGAGAAGCTATTGAACAGGAATTGGCAGAGTTCGTAAATAAATATGAATACAACTCTGATTTTTTGCGCTTTAGGCCAACCAATGACCCCAAAAATTTACTGGCCGATGTGGTAAATCTGTTCACATCCCGCGAGAAGTTTCACACGGTAGAGAGCTTTGCCCCGGCCAGGGCCAGCTTCATTACGGAGGATGAGATCGACCAACTGCTTCTGCGGGGCAGTAACTACGAGGACGGAAAATTCCGCATTTACTCCTATTTCGTGCAGGGACACGATCCCCAGGAGTGCGCCCGGTTTTTACGGGAGGCGTATGGCGAGGGCGGGTTTGGCCACATCGGATGCAATGAATCCCACGGCAGTACGGGGATCAAATTCACCCGCGAGGATGAAATTTCCGGGTTCAAGGGCTACGACACCATTACGCTGAACTGGAACCAGGCGCAAAAGCGCGTCCGGGCGCTGATCGACAGCGGGAAATATCTCAACGTACTGGAAAAATCCCGCCTGCCCCATTATGAAAAAAGTCAGCTCGCCCGGAGGATCTATTGGTTCTATCAAGCGGATCCCAACAGGACAAAAACGCCCCCATTTGATATGGATGGGCCGGTCAACCAGATTTTGGCTGTGCTGACCTCTAAAGATCGTGCGGCGCAGTACAGGATGGCCCAGGAAATGACCAATATTCTGGCCGCTGTGTCCCCGGACAGCGAAGCCTACCAGCGTATGCTCCCCGTCCTACGGGACGTGGAGGCGTTCCGGCGGGGCGAATACTCCCTGTTCACGCCGCTGCCGGAGTCGGCTTTGGAGGCTGAGCGCCAAGCGAAGCAGGCGGCGAAGGAGGCTCGGAGAGCCGAACGGGAGACACAAAAGGCCGAACAGGCGCGGCACATCCAGGCCCAGAGTGATATCCCGGAGGAGCCGGAGGGCAAACTGGCCGCTGCCGCCCGTGCCCTGGGGAAGAAGATGCGGCCCCAGGCAGCGGAGGGTGAGGATGGGCAGATGTCCTTCGACCTGTTTTCCATGCCTGCCCCGGCACAGGAGGAACCGCCCGCCGCCGAACCCGCCGCGCCCCATGCGGAGGAGGAGAGTTCCCGCGCCCCCTGGTGGGATGAACTGAATGAAGTCAGGCAGGCCCACCCGGACAGCATGATCCTCTATCAGATGGGAGATTTCTTTGAGCTGTACGGCGAGGATGCCAAAACCGCCGCCCCCCTGCTGGGTCTGACACTCTTTACCCGGCCCATTGGCGGCATGGGGCGCGTGGATGTGTGTGGCTTCCCCGCCTACGCGCTGGATGAGTATGTGGAAAAACTGCGGGTCAGCCATGATGTAACGGTTGTTCCCACTGACAGACAGCCCCACACCATGCGCGCCTTTCCCGACGGGGCCGATGATGTCAAAGTTGCCGTCACTGTCCCCAACTACAAAGCAACGGTGACTGCGGAGGAAGCGCCGCTGCTGGAGCGGCTCATGGCCGACGCGGGGATCAGCGCCGCCCGGTTTAACCATGAGAACGGCGATGTCACATTCAGCTTTTCGGCGGCAGACCGGGACGCGGTGGAAAACCTGATCGCCAAGTTGAGGGCAGAACTTGCCAAAGCGGTGGCGGCCACATATGCCGCGCCTACCCCGAAAAAGCCCGGACGGTCCAGGCCGGAACTGAATTACCGCGCTTTGGCGAAGCTGTTCCCCGAGGTGGTCAGCGGCGAGTACCGCTATCTGCGTCTGGAGGCCGGGGACAGCATGATGCCCCTGCATCTGGAGTGGACCGGCGCGGACG
>ERZ779632.969-NODE-969-length-13214-cov-8.147048_pt1 | contig 13214 bp, 14 predicted proteins | sample MGYA00514194_ERZ779632 | MGnify/ENA primary metagenome ERZ779632 (study PRJEB29562, sample SAMEA4376704) | mouse gut metagenome | isolation source: Cecum | study: EMG produced TPA metagenomics assembly of the A DSS colitis mouse model was used to assess the...
GCGCTGCTGTAATACATCGCTGCCTGGTCGCGGATAGCGTTCTTCACATCAGTGACGGTTATGCTTCTTTGTCCCTCCTCTCCCCTTCCGCTTCCTCTTGGGCGGCTCCAGGGTGTAGCTCTCGGCCTCAGCGACCTGCACGAACTCGCTCCGACAATGGGAGAGCATCGTGTGGTCCCAGCCCAGGGAGCTGACGCACTCGTACCAGTGGCCCACCGGGTCCATGTTCCCGCGATAAAAAAGCCAGTCCCCCCGGCGGCCGGTGGACTGGTCTGCTGTGTTGAAAACGAAGTCGCCAAACGCCTTCATGCGCTTAGTCTTTCGCTCACCTTCTGGAAGGGCCTGAAGCTCATCCGCTGAAAGCGGCTGCACGTTCAGGACCTCCACGGTGTCCTCATAGGGGGCTGTGCCGTAGCCGTTGATGATTTCTTCTTCACCGAAGCGGCGGACCACAAACTCCCGCCGGAATATCGTCAGGCCCATCGTCACTCCTCCCCCTTGTTCTTGATGACGTAGTTGACGGACTGCCGCATCTTGCCGGTGTCTATCAGCGGCTTATCGGATTTCTTCTTCTTGACGGTGGAGGGCGCGTTCGGCTTCCAGGTGCCGTCCTTGATTTTCGCTTGGACCAGGGACTTTCCGTAGACGCCGAGCTGTTTCAGGGCGTCCTCAGCAGTACCGCCCTCCACTATCTCCTGGACCCTCTCCTCACAGAAGGCCCGGATGTCGTCCTCACTGTCCTCCATGGTCTTACGGAGGAACGGCCTGGCCGGGATGTCCGACGTTCCGAGCTCATTGAACATCGCTATCTGGGCCATGTCCACGCCCCGGTCGTCCGTGACCTTTCCGGCCTGAAAGCCGACGAACACCCGCTTGCTCCGCAGCTTCTCCATCTCAGCGTAGAAGCGCCGCCCCTCTGGGGTCAGCCGGTCATGCCCGCCAGCCATCATCGCTCACCAGCCGACCGGATGGGAATGACCACCAGCCGGCGTAGGGACAGGTACTCCAGGCCGTAGGGCGTCAGCGTTAGCTCAGCATCCACCAGCAGGTTCGTCGCCTGGTTCACGGTGAAGCCGATGGAGGTTTCTCCTTCGGAGTAACTGCCAATCCTCAGCGTGTCGCCCACGGTGCCGTAGGAGTTGTCGCCGTATCCGGCCATCTTCAGGCGGTGAGCGGTCAGCAGGGCCAGGGCCTGGTCGTACAGCTTGCCGAACACGCGCTTACTGATGAGAGGGGCTGTAAGCTCCAGCCACTGGGACACCTTGGCGTCCTTCATGCTGGAGAACTCCGTCGCCACCAGCCGGAAAATTTCAAGGGCGGTCATGGTGGCCTCCTTACTCAGCGGAGGCGGCCTTGATTTTCTCCACCAGCGTCGGGTTGGTGTCGTCGGGGCTGACCTCGATGCCCAGGCGCTGGCACTCCTCAACCAGCTCCGCCTTGTTCATGCGGGACAGGGGCTTCTTGCCATCGCCGCTCTCATCCTTCTCCTCGTCGGGCTTCTCAGCGCCGGCGGGGGGCTCCTCCTGGACGGGGGGCTGCTTCACAGCGTCGGTGCCCTGGATGAGCTCGACGTTCTCATGCTCCACCAGGCAGTTCAACGCAGCGTTGCCGGCGTAGGAATCCGGCACAGGCTTGGTCTCGCCGGGGAGGATGACAACGCTGCCGATGTTGACGATTTTGCCTCCGATGTTCTTCACTTTCATGGTGGGTGCTCCTTTCAAGCAAAAATATCGGGGGCTCCCAGCACGGGAGCCCCCAGGGGTCAGGTATCAGCAGACGCCGACACCAATCAGCAGGGACATGGGGAAGTAGATGAGGACGCCGGCGGTCCGGGCCTCGCAGGGGACCACCATCTCCAGGCCCTGGGTCTGGACGGGGTACTGCATGAAGGGCAGCGGGTTCTCCACGGTCAGCTTCCGGGGGTCGTTCTTAAACAGGAGCATGACGCCCTGGCCGTCCTCGCCCTCCTTGGCGTAGGGGTTGGTATCCACGCTGTCAGGGTCCAGCTCCGGGCAGGACACGATGTTCTGGATGTCCTTCAGGTTCTTCTGGATGTAGCTCAGGACGGTGGTGTCCGTACCCTCGATGCGGCGGCCCTGGAGCTCCAGGTAGGCTTCAGAGGGCAGCGCCAGCGTGTCGGCCTTCTCCACCTTCTTGGTGGTGCGGGCCATCTGCTTCAGCATACCGTTGATGTCGGCCAGGATTTCGTCCGCGTCCTTCTCGGACCACTTCGTAGAACCCTTGGCGCCGTTGGGAAGGACGTACAGGGGGACATCGGTATCCTTGGACAGAACACCGCGCAGGCCGGTCTCCTCGTCGCCGTTCCAGGCGATTTTGTTGTTCAGGTAGTCGATCTGATACCGGGCGGACTCAGCCTTCCGGGTGTCCAAGGACTTCCCGGCCATGGCGGAGGCCCGCATCTCCTGGATGGAGTAGCCGTAGCTGTCACCCAGGGACTTGATGATGGCCGTGGTGGGCTTGCCCTTCACATCAGCACGGGGCAGGTCGGTGGCGTAGTTGCTGATGATTTTCGCCATGCCGGTCTTGTCGTAGCTGTAATAGGTGACGGTCTCCGCGCCGGGGTCCACCTCGCTGGACATGGGGAACAGGGTCAGGGCCGTGAGCTCAGGGTACTCAACGTCATACGCCTGAGACTTCACATAGTCCAGTTCACGGGCGAAGAACACGGACGCGTCCTCCGCGCTGTCGAAGTGCTTGGTGCCGACCAGGGACTTAGGGATATTGGAGGCGCTCAGGGCCTCATAGTCGTTCTGGTCGTACCGCATGGACTTCTGCTTGATTTTAGCCATAGTTCGTTTCCTCCTCTCAGATTACTCGCCGGTGGCAGCAGCAGCCGCGCCGGTGCCATACAGCTCCACAGGGGCCACGCCATCGCTGGCAGGGCCGATGAAGCGGCCGGGGACCTCCACGCCGCCGGTGGTGGTGAAGCAGCCAGCGTCGGCCCCGTCCGTAACCATATGCAGGGCGCCGCCGTAGGCAGGGGTAGCCCCCTCCACCACGCGGACCCAGATGCGGCCCCGGCGCATGACGCCGACGTTCTGGTTGTTCAGGATGGTCACCTTGCCCTCCAGGTCGTGCTGGCGGTCGAAGCCGTTCACCACCACGCCCTCGAAGTCTGCCGCGGTGCTCTCGGCGGTGGGCAGGACGATGTTGCTCCCCCGCAGGGTGCCAGGAACCACGCCAACGCCGAAGCGCAGCTTCCCGTTCTCCTCCTCATTGAAGCGGGAGTCCACGGGGTAGTGGTACATATCGTAGATGCCGCCGGGGATGCCTCTCGCCGTCTTGTAGCAGTAGCTGGTCTGGACGCTCATATCACTTGTCCTCCTTCTTCATGCGCTTCTCGATCATGCGCTGGCGGGCGTCAGCAGCGGAGCCAGTGGCCCGCCTGGGCTGAGCCGCATCCTGGCGCGTCATCTGCTGGCGCTGGTAGTTGGTGTCCTTGCGGGCCTTCATCTCGTTCACGGCCATATCGAACGCAGCGTTGACATAGGCGGCACTCTTGCCGTCCAGCCGCAGGGAAGGCTTCAGCTTCTTCAGGATGGCCTTCTTCGCGCCCTTCACGCTCATGGACTCCAGGCCGTCCATGTTCAGGCGGTCGCCCACCCGGACCACGCGGAGCATCTCACGGAACTCCGTAGCAGCATCGGAGCGGCGGTCCTTGCGGTCGCCCTTGGGTTCCTCACCCTCGCCGTCCTGCTTCGGCTCCTCGTCGCCGTCAGCGTTCTCCTCGTCGCCGTCGGCGTTCTCGTCCTCGTCCTCGTTCTCCGCGCTGTCAGCGACGGTCTCAGCGGCCTTCAGAACGTCGATGACGCCCAGCAGCGTGTCGATGTCCTCATCCTGCTGAGCGATGACGCCCATGGCGCCGTTCAGATCTTCCGGGTCGCCCTCGGAATCGCGGCGGTCGCGGCGATCCTTCACGGTCTGCACCATGTCCTGCTCCCCTTCGTCCTGGGCCGCAGGCTCCTCCACGGGGGTCTCGTCGGCAGCGGCAGCGGGCTCCTCGGCGGGGGGCACGGGCTCTTCATCAGCCACGCCCATGCGCTCAGCACGGCGCTTCTTGAACGCCTCGACAGCGGCGGCCAGCTCCTCCGGGGTGGGGGCCTCGCCGTCATGTCTCTTGGTCTTCTGCTTAGTCTGTGCCATGTTCAGTCGTTCTCCTTTCAGACAATTCTGGGCTTGGCCGTCAACATTCAGCCGAGCCTGTTCACCAGCCCGCGCCTTATCGACAAGGGCAAGATGATTGATTTCAATGTCCCGCTGGATGGCGTCGTAGGGCTCGCCCTCCCATACGCCGGGGGTTTCCTCCAGGCGCAGGTTATATCCGCAGGACAGCTCGCGGAGGCCAGTGTCTTTCACAGCATCTGTATCGTGGATGATGATTTCAGCGCGGACATCGTTCCCGTCCTGGTATCCTTCCGACAGGATGGTCCCGATGTGCTCTTCCTGCACGTTATCCTTATCCACATACCCGGCCTCATGGGTCACGATGATGGGCTTCCCCTTGTAGGACGCGAGGCTCTTCGGGGAAAAGACCTCCTCCGGCAGACGGAGCTCCCGACGCTCGGAGCCGTCGGGGTTGTGATAGACGAAGATACCCACCGATGTCACGATGGGGTGGTCCACCAGGTAGCCCTCTTCTGTGAAGTAGGTCTGGTCCAGCGGGATGCTGTCAAGCCGCTGGACTTGCAGGGTCTTGGGTTTGCTCATGTTCCACTCACTTCCTTTCCGCCGGTTCCGGCCGGCTCTAAGTCATCAGCTTCATGTTCACCACCACCTTCCCGGCCATCGGCAGGTCTACGGTACGCCGGTTGAAGACAGGCAGGGCCACGCAGCGGCACTCATAGTCCTCTCCGGGGTGGCACCGCCGCCCGGTCTTCTCATCTACCACAGGCGGGTCGTCCCACCGAAACCGCTTCCCATTGAGCCGCTTGTGGCTTGGCCGCACCCGGCCGTCTCCAGAATCGGACCAGATGTACTCCTCCACCCCGGCGTCCTCCTGCTGCTTCTGCGTGATTTGGCCGTTCAGCTTGGCTATCTGGTCCCGCGCCAGGAGCTGAGCATGGCGGCGGTCCGTGCTGTACGCCCGCTGGATTTTCTTCACGATGGAGGTGGTCGTCTCCCCTTCCATGTAGCCGTTCAGCACGATCTCCCGCATCCTATCCAGGCTCTCCTGCGGGATGGTCTTGATGAGCCCCACGTTGTCATCGACCCACTTCTTCATCAGCTCGCGGTACAGTTCGCCGGTGTAGTAGTCATCCAGCAGGTCTATCCCCAGCGTCTTCTTCACCGCCTGCTTCCACTCCTTGATGCTGAGCTTCCGCGTCAGCTTAGCCATGGCCTCGATTTTGTCATAGAGGCCGAAGCCAGATGTGGAGCGTTCCAGCTCGCCGGCCATTTTGTCGAAGACGGCCTTCACCTTCACAACGAGGTCTGAGGTGTCGTCGTGCCGGGTCCCCTCGCGCTCCATGCGGGCAGCGTCCCGGATTTCCGGCAGGTATTTCTTCAGCAGCTCGTTCAGCAGCCGGATGTAGGCGTTGGTCACACGCTGGAACTCCCGCTCAGCCTGTTCGGGATACCGGGCTTCGTACTTGCACAGCAGCCGGTCATGGCTTCCGAACTTCTTCGCCAGGGCCTTCTGGAGCCGCTCTTTGTAAAACAGGTCATTCACATCCGCCACCTCCCTTCTTCTGAGCTGGATGCAGAAAACCGGCGGATTGCTCCGTCGGTTTTGGGGTTGCGCTGTATTCCGTCTTATTTGGGGTTGGAGGGTATCTGGATGACGCCTTACGCCTCAACGTGGGTAAAGTGTTGTCACCGTACAGGCGGGGCTTGTAGGGGCTGTGACGGGCTTGGTGGGATATTGGCTTATACCGCCGAAATGAGCTCGACGATGGACCGGGCAAATGGCAGGAACAGGCGGCCGGGTTTGTTCTGCATCAGGTCCATGGCCTTTTCCGCTGTCAGGAAGCCCGGTCGCGCCATCTCTTCCCCGTCACAGGTGATGGTCCCGTCGAACTCGGTGCAGATGTAGACCAGGGAATCGCAATACTCAGCCGGCATCCCGGTGAGCACGGTCAGCGGTATCAGCTCCTTCGGGGTGATGCCAAACTCCTCGCGGGTTTCGCGGATTGCGGCCTCCTCCGGTGTCTCATCACTGTCAATGTGACCGCCGGGGCCACAGATGGTCCCCTCCTTCACCCGCGTCCCGCACAGTATCTTGCCGTTCTGGATGACCAGGACGCCGACACCGCCGGACGTATCCTCGTCCTGACGGTCTACCTTCTGGGGGGCCGGCTGAGGAGGCTGCGGCCCTTCCCCACTCTGCTCCCTTCCGCCGGGGGCCTCCTCCTGCGCCATGTTCTTCTCCGCGGCCTCCACCTCCTGCATTGGGGCCGGGTCGTCACCGAGCAGGGCTTTCAGCAGATCGTCGTCCTCGCTCACGATGTCCTCCACGTTGAACTCTTCCTCAGAGGCCAGACTGTGGCGGACCTCCGGCGGGTCGATGGCTTGCATATCCACATAGATTTGAGCGGTCTGGGCTTTAATCTGGGCGGTCTGGGCCTTCTTCTGGTCCACGTCTGCCTGCTCCGATTCGCTCAGGCTCCACAGCGGGTCGAACTTCAGCTTGTAGGTCGGCTCCTCCGAGATGTCCCCAGATGCGACGCCGGCGCGGAAGAGCACATCCAGCAGGGAGCGCAGGTTCGGCTTTAACATCAGCTTTCGGATGCGCTCCACGAAGCTGTACCAGTTCTCCAGGTCGCCCTCGCCCGTGGCGTTCATCCCAGCCGGCGACCGACCGAACAGCAGGGTCTGCGGGATGTTCGTCAGGGCCGATAGCATATTGCAGGAGGCGTCGATGACATCCTTCACCCCACTGAACTGAGCCACCTTGAAGTCGTAGCTTTCACCCTCGCTGTCAATAGCGATACTGTTCAGCAGGCCGCGGGCCATGTCAATCACCTGCAACCGCTTCAGGACCTGGTTCTCACCGTCATCTGTTGCCAGGAGCTGGGCCAGGTTCTTCATCGAGTAGATAGCCTGGACGCTCCGCTCCAGCAGCTTCACGCTGTCACCATGGGCTGTCAGGGTCTCCCGCAGGGCCCGCCGGATGCGGACGTACTCAGGCATCCCCCACAGCAGGTATGTGGTGTTCGTGGTCTGCTCAGGCAGGACACCGTTGCGGAACAGCAGGCACCGGCTCTCATGGACCAGGAATGAGCCGTAGATGCTGGACACATAGTAAAACTCAGGGCGTCCGAACTTGGACACCCTGTTCCCCGCTCCCCGCCCGCCATAGTCCTGCATATACAGGCTGGCGTAGTCAGGCTGGACAATGGCCCGCTCATAGACCCTCAGCTCGTCGATGCTGCGGATGTGCTTCCAGTCCACCGGCTCCTCCAGGCCCCGCCCGTCGTCAATCAGCATGACAATGATGGCGCCGCCGTAGAGCCGAGCCCACTTGATAGCGGTGGCTGCCTTCTCCTCCCACTCCAGGGCATCCAGGGCATCCTCCACGAAGGCGTCCAGCTCCTCACTGTTCAGCCCCAGGTCGAAGCCATGCTTCAGGGCCTCCTCCGCCGGGGCGTCGATGATTTTAGCGAACAGGCCGTTGCCCTCATACAGCCCGGTGAGCTGCATATCTGGGATGATGGGCTCGCGCTCGAAGCTGTACGCTTCCGAGCTGTCCTGCTGGGTGCCGTACTTGTTCAGCAGGTTGACGTAGCCGTCCTCACGGTGCGGCCGCACGGCCTTCCCTTCTTTCCGCAGAAGGATTTGGCGGCCACGCTCATTAAGGCGCCGCCGCTCCAGTTCGCTTTGAGGTGTACGCATACTCTTCACTCCTTCCGTTAAGAAATCAGGGACTTAATATCGAACGCGCTGCTCTCGTTGTAGTAGGCGTTGGCCTGAGAGTAGCAATCCACTTGGTCGTCATGGGCTCCGCTGGGGAACGATGCCATCTCTTCCACGAAGTCGCCCACCCAGGGGGCCACGCTCGCCGCCGGGATGTAGATGTTCCCAGCCTCGGCCACGGCCGTGGTCGCGTGGGCCCGGACTACCTTGCCGCCGAACGGCTCCACAGGGACGATGCCGGGGATTTCCTTCCTGAGCACGTCGATGACTGCGGTGCCGTTGGCCTTGTCTTCTACCAGCTTCCTGGAGGTCTGGGGCCACTTGGCGGACAGGTCCCGCATGGCGTTCAGCGTCTCCGTGAAGGTCATGCGGCCGCGCACCTGGTCGATGAGGTAGCGGTCCGCACCCTTGCGGGCCCACACCTGGCCGACCACATAGTCGGAGCTGTCCTTGTCCTTGAAGGTACAGTCCCACGACTGGATGAAGTCGAAGAGGCCAGAAGGCAGCACCTCCCAGCGTCTCCACCACTCCCGCTTGAACATACCGCCGGAGCTCGGCGTGGGCGTCTGCATATACAGCGAGGACCAGGCGTAGGTTCCCACCGTCTCCTTCTGCTGAGCGGCCCACAGTTCATCGTAGCCGCCGGCGGGCCAGAGGGCCTCCCCCTCCCCGCGCCCCAGCGGATCACCAGCCGGGTCCTCGCAGATGGCCGGCAGCGAAATGATTTTCCAGTCCTCCACCTTCCCGTACTCAGGGTTCAGGAGGCGGGCGGCCAGGTCGTCTTCGTGCCACCGGGTCAGGATGATGATTACCGCGCCGCCTGCGTGAAGACGGGTGCTGACGGTGGACTGGTACTCACTCCACAGCATCTCGCGGTAGGTCTGGGACTCAGCTTCAGCCCGGTTCTTGATGGGGTCGTCTACAATCAGCAGGTCGGCACCGTAGCCCGTGATAGAGCCCCCGATGCCGACCGAAATCATGCCCCCTGTGCCGTTTTGAAGGTCCCAGTTCGTCTTGGTATGATGCACAGGTGATAAGTATTGATTGAACAGAACCGGGCCGTATTCCTCAACCTTATCGCGGTTACGCTTGCCGAATTGTTGGGCCAGACTGCCGCTGTAACTAATCTCGATGACCCGCTTCTCCGGGTTCTTGCCCAGGAAGAAGGACGGGAAAGTCTCGGTCACGGTCATCGACTTACCATGACGGGGCGGCATGAATATCATCAGCCGCTTGGTCTGGCCGGACATGATGTTCTCCAGCTCTCGACACACCAGGTCGAGGTGTCTGGCTCGTTTCCACCTGCCTGCGTGAACAAGCTGGACATAATCTGCGTAGTGCCGTCTCGCCAGCTCGTACCGCGCTTCTATGGCGATGGACTTCTTCAGCGCCGGCGATATGGAGCGGCTACTCCTCGCCATCCTGCTCCCCGTCCATCCGGGCCAGGGCGCGGAGCTCCTCCTCGGTCAGCTTCTCCATCGGCGAGGTCTTCACGGCTCCGCCGAGGGTGATTTCCTGCCGCTGCGAGAACTCCCCCTTACTCCGGTTATTGAGCCAGTACATGATAGCCATGGTGTCCGGGGCGATGTGCTTGGTCGTCACCTCCGTCTTCTCCACCACCTGTCTGCCAGTGGCCTTGTCCGTGGAGATGACCTGCTTCACATCCTTCGCGTCGTAGCCGACGGCCCGCTGATACAAACTGCGCTTGACCTTGGCATCGGCCACATCCTTCCCGTGGTCGATGGCTTCTTTCAGGGTCGGATGGTCTTTCTTCCACCGATGGAATGTGCGGACCGAGATGCCGAAGGCTTCAGCCATCTCCACATCGGTCGCACCCTTCAGCGCCAGCGACCACGCCCAGTCGTCGTGATACTTCTCGTTGTAGGAGCTGAGAGATGGCATATCAGTCGCCTCCTAAGTAGTCGGCACAGAGGTACTCCAGCCCCTCCCACAGATTTTTGTTCGTGATGTCTCCGTGGCCGACCATCCGGTCCAGGGCCTTCTTGATGACCTTCGCGCTCCCTACCGGGATTTTGCTGCGGCCGATGACCGTGGACAGCGGCACCCACATGGAGTTGTCGTTCTTCGGGTCGGTTCCCGTCCAGCCCTCAGCGAGCTGGCCCAGGTTCTCCTCAAACACCCGGAAGATGAGCTGCATGGCCGCGGACACGTTCTTCACGTTGTAGGCGGAGGAAGCGGTCTCCTGGGCATCCAGCCACTTCTCATACTCACTGTCCGTCGCCAGCCAGATGGCGCTCCCGGCCTTCACCGCGTCCCTGGCCTTGTCGATCACCCGCTGAGCCTCCTTCAGCTCATCCGGCAGATACACGATGCTCAGGACCTGGAACTCCAGGTTCGCCTCGCTCATGGCCTGCGAGCTGGCCTTGTCCAGCAGCCCCAGCGTCTTATCATCGAGGCCGCTGTACTCCTTCAGGTCGATGTCCAGGATTTTGTCATACAGCTTCTTCAGGACATCCGGGTCGTCCTGGCCCACAATCGCGTTGTGGGAGAGCTGGATGGCGATGCGCTGCTCCTCCGACATCTCATCATCTGTGATGATGCAGGGGATTTTCTCCAGGCCGGCGGAGACAGCAGCCTGGACCCGGTGGTTGCCGGACAGGACCTCGTACTTGCCGTCCGCAGGGTCCAGGGCGGCGAAGGGGGCTGAGGTGAGCTGCCCATCCTTCTTGACGTTCGCCACCAGCCGCTGGAACTCCTCATGCCGCATAAAGCGGGCGTTCATCTTCAGCAGCTTCAGCTCGCGGGGGTCGATTTCGATGATGCGCGTGTTAATCATGTCAGCTCCTCCTTACCTCTTCTGTGAATGCTTCTTCTTCCAGAGGGCCAGCCCCTCCTTCAGCGTCCACTGGCCCAGCGGGGCGCCGTAGTTGATTTCATACGGCTGCATATAGTAGGCGTTGGCCGGGTCGATGTCCTTCGCCCAGTCAGCTTTCTGGAGCGAATCGTTGTGCTTCCGGTTCAGCACCTTGAACAGCCCGCGGTACTTCATGCTCTCCGGGTTCTTGCTGAAGGCCGTGGTGACCAGGGACGCGGCCCGCCGCTTCGTGATGCGTTCCGCAATACGCTTGCTCTCCTTCGACAGCGCAGCGTACAGCACCAGCTTCGCCAGGTGCTTGTAGTCGGTGGGCTCTACCGGGAAGTCGGACAGCAGATAGACCGTCGGCGTCTCGATGTGCTTATCCCACTGAGCCACGGTCGGCCCTGCGGAGAAGGCGTACACACCGATGAGGTATCCATCCACCACCACACCGATGGCAAGGGTGGCGGAGCCGGGGCGGATGTTGATGTTCATGTACTGGCTCCGCAGCGTCTGGAAGGCGTCGTTCGACAGCTCGAAGAGCCGGATGTCATCGCCCATCTCCATCCCCTGCCCAAACTTCTTTATGTTGGCCTGGGTCGTGGACTGAAGCGGCGTGACGATCTGGGGCCTGCCTGAGCTCGCGTATAGGTAAATGGGGATGCCCCTGTTGGTGGTCTTCGTCATCCCTTTCAGGTGCTCGCCGAACTCATCCCCAGGCAACCGCATATCCGTACCGAAGCACCACTCCTTCTTCGTCATAATCTGCCGGAAGTAATCCACCAGCGACCCTTCATCGAAGAAGCCGTACTCAGGAGGCGTGAACTTGAACATCTTCTCCAGCTTGGCAAAGTCCTTCACAAAAGCCTTGCCCGCCTTTTTGAAGGGCGGGAATGAGATGAAGCCGGCATCGTCCGGGGCCTGCTTCACAAACTCGGCCGCGTCGCCGTTAAAGTAACTGGATATGGTCAGGGTGTTACTGCTCACCTTCGCCACGGTCTTTTCGTGCATGGCCGGGAACTGACGGACACTCTCCTCCAGCATCATCTTGTAGTACGGGTTGTCGCCCTTGTCTGTGTAGGCGACGATACGGGAGCACAGCAGCATGGTGGCAAGCCGGTCCACATCCGTCTTCATGTACTCAGGGAGCCAGGGGAACATGGCCTCCCCCTCCTCGGACAGCTCCAGGGGGACGTGCTCCCGCATGAAGTGAGCTCCCAGGCAGAGCGAGTACATCGTCACATCGTTGCTGTGCAGGCGGAACTTGTTCAGGGGGCCGATGAACTTCTCCAGCGTGAAGTTGCCAGAGCACCCGACATAGACATCGGACACATCCCACGCCTTCACAATCTTGTTCATTATGGCCTGAGCCTCCGCCGGTACTGAGCCGTAGAACATAAGCTACCCTCCTCGAAGTTATAGCAAAAGAGCGGCTGCTCATCGCAACCGCTCTCTCGCCTGTTAGTATGGAGCGAAGTGCAGGGTTTGAACCTGCGTCTCCGGGCAGGAAGCTCGGCGTCCTCCGTTGGACTAACTTCGCATGAGGGCCTTGTTTCGGCCCTGTGTCCGCTTAGAACAGCGTGAGCTGCTCCAGTTGGAAAGTTGTAGGGGGTGTCTGCGAACACCGCTTAGACGGGCCCTGACGGGCTTTTGTGGGGTCCGGCGTCGGGTCGAAGAGTTCGGGGATGACCTCCCCCGTGTTCTTCTGCCACCAGTCGGCGAACGTGCGCCGGTGGCACCAGTCGTCGGGCTTGCGGATGTCCTCGTAGCAGAGCAACACGACATCTTTGCCGAGCCGCTCAAACCGCTGGAGCTGGGCCAGTATCCTGCCGGTCCCCTTCTGGTCCAGGCGGGCGAAGTACGCTCTCTCGAAGTCCTCGTACCGCTCGAACTTGTTCAGGAGGCCGAACGGCATCAGGTCTGCCAGCTCGGCGTCCAGGTGGTAGCCCAGGGGCCACTTCGGGGTTCCCAGCGAGATGCGGACCGTCGTGTACTTACCGCTTCTCAGCTCCGGGTTGCTATATCTGCTGGTATACACCATCTTGCTCACTCCTTCGTCACCGCTGTGGTAATGGGTGGTTCATACTTTCATTCTACCCATTGTGACGGCCTTGTCAAGTCAAAAACGCTTGATTTCCAATGGTTTTCGCGGCCATGTTGGAGTGAGGCGGCCAGGACGGTCGGCCCCTTTTTAGGGGTGACACGTCCGGCCTGTGCTCCTACAACTTACCACACCGGTTATTCTAATGTCAATGAAGACTTTTTGAAATGTCTGCCGGTTTCAGCCCGTCAATACCGAAAATCCTGGGCGTCAGGGCCGAAATTCCCTCGTTCATGTCGTTGTAAACGGTACGGACATCAACGTGCTCATCCTTGGCGATGTCCTGGGCGGTCCAGACTTCCTCGTCGATGAAGAGGCGGCAAACTGTCCTGTACCGTCGCATATCTTCCGGTCTTCCGGTACGTTCACAGTGTTTCGCGTAGCTGTCAAGGGCAGCCCGGACGTGCTCCATGATGATTTTGG
>ERZ779632.971-NODE-971-length-13174-cov-5.720710_pt1 | contig 13174 bp, 13 predicted proteins | sample MGYA00514194_ERZ779632 | MGnify/ENA primary metagenome ERZ779632 (study PRJEB29562, sample SAMEA4376704) | mouse gut metagenome | isolation source: Cecum | study: EMG produced TPA metagenomics assembly of the A DSS colitis mouse model was used to assess the...
CGCTTCCTCAGCAAGTCCGCGAAGCTCCTCAGCCGTGAGAATATCCTCCGGCTCCGCTTTTAACGCCTCCTGCCGCTCCATCATCTTCCGCATATTTTTTTCGATCCAGTCGGTTCTCTCCCCGATAAATTTCCGCACAGCAGAATCGGGCATCCGCAAGGGTGCCCGCACTGTCAGCTGCAGATCTTCATCGATCTGAATCGAAATCGTCTTTCTCCTGCTCCGGATGATCCGGATATCCGACGGTATCCACCTGTTTTCTCCGTCTTCCTCTCTTTTTATAATCCGCCTCAATTTTTTCTTCCATCCGTATTTTTCTTTTTCCTCTCCGATCATCCGCCGCACCCGCGCAGAACCGCACATCCCCGGACATCTGTCGCTTCTCAGTCCTTCTCCTTTTCCGGCTCGATATGGGGCAGATTCCATCGGTAATAAGCGGCAAAAAAGCGGATCATCACCACAATCAGCGATGAGATCACCACAGCCGGGATCTGCCCGAATCCCCGGTAGATCAGAGCGCATATCAGCGCACCCGCCACAGAGGCGCAGGCATAGATATGTCTGACAAAAATATACGGCGGGACTCCTGCCATCACATCCCGCAGCAGTCCGCCGCCCACTCCTGTCAACGTTCCTAAAAACGTGAGCAGAAAGGTATTCTCCAGATAACCGTTATGGATTCCGGTTGTCACACCGACGACTGTAAATATTCCCAGGCCGACGGAATCCATGGCCAGCATCGCTCTGTCGTACATAAGTCCGAAATTCCCCTGCAGCAGATCTCTTTTCACATACAGAACCGTGAAGATCAGCAGGGCAGTCACTACCGCCACAACCACATAGACCGGTCGGATCAGGGCTCCCGGCACATTTCCAAGGATCACATCCCTCATCATGCCGCCGCCCACGGCAGTCACCACACCCAGCACGCATACTCCGAAAGCATCCATCCGTCTGCTGATGCCCGTCATCGCTCCGGATGCCGCAAAAGCGACTGTCCCGGTTATCTCCATACAAAATATTATAAATGCCTGTACATCCATCTTCAGCCCTTTTTCATCACAAAAAAGTTGTCCACTTCCTTCTTGATCGCTTCCGGCTGCAGGCTTTTCAGCAGGTATCCCGCAGGTTTTAAGGACATCACATTTTTCACGCTGGCCGGATCGCTTCTTCCGGTCAGAAAGATCACCGGCAGTTTCGCAAAAGCCTCCTCCGAGCGAAGCATCTCTAACGTCTGCCTTCCGTCGCACACGGGCATCTCATAATCCAGCAGAAGAAGATCCGGCATATCCAGTGTGATCGCCCGGATCGCCGCTATCCCGGACTCTGCCTGCGTAACCTCGTAGTCCTCCTTCAACAGATCGCTGATGTAATATCGTATCGTTTTGGAATCGTCCACCACCAGAATCTTGGGCCGGGGATGCGCGTTTTTCTCCGCCGCTCTCTCCTCTTTCTTCCTCAGGTACTCTTCCACCTCGCTTATCGCGTTATCCGCCTCGATCGGCGTCCCGATGCCTCCCTCCAGCAGATGAGGCGCGATCATGCAGTACGCAAAGTAACCGGCCCCGCCGGTATTAAAGAGCAGACTCACCTGCATGTTCTCCCGCTCGAACACCTTCTGGAACTGCTCGTAAGACAAAAGATTTTCTTCCTTCAGCTCATACTCTTCCACCCCCGGAAGATATTCCATGATCCGCTTTACAAACTGTCTCGCCGTATACCTGGCTGCGTGCATCAGCATCGTATCCATTTTATTTGACTGGATGCCGAGAATTTTTCCAATGGTATTGATCAACAGATTCTCCTCCAACACCAGAAATACCTGCAGACGTTTCTTCCCGCTCTTCTTCCCATAGACCAGGCGGCAATAGACTCCCTCTCCGAATTTTTCCCCCCGGTAGGAATCGCTGATCATCTGAGATTCCAGATGAAACATGTCGAATACCATCTGGATGATCACTTTCCTTATCGCCTCGATTTCCTCCTCCGGGAGAAGATTTTCCCATTTTTTCACAGGCTTTCCCACGATCGCCATATCTTCCGTCAGCGTATGCCCGATCAGCCAGCCGATGCACACTCCCAGAAAATGATCCACCGCATCGCCGGAATACCCCTTCATCTCCAGTTCCCTCTCCAACGCCGGAAGAGTATTCTCGCGGAATCCTTTATGTATCTTTTTGTGTTCTTTCAGCTCCGCATAGTGTATGGAATCCATATACATCTCTTCGCTGGCGAAGTGTTTCAGCGCATGACCTTTGAAGAATTTAATGCCTTCCTGACAAAGCCACTCATTATCCTTTCCTTCCTCCCGGAACGCAAAAAGTTTATTGATGATCTTAAAGAGCTGCTGATGCTCCCTGTCGATAATCTCCACTCCGGTATTAAATTCTTCCTTCCATTCAACTTTGTTTCCCATGCCTATAATCCCCCGTTATATATTTCGCTTCTTCTGCCTGTCTATGCATTCTTCTCCATCGCTTCCGCCACAGCCGCCTCGCAGCTCCGCATCGCCAGGATCGTCTTATCGAAAAGTTCATCCAGCTCCCAGCCGAGCTTCTCCGCCCCCTGGGAAATGATTTCTCGGGAACAGCCCGCCGCAAATCTCTTGTCCTTGAATTTCTTTTTCAAGCTCTTGCACTCCAGATCCATCGTGCTCTTAGAGGGACGCATCAACGCACAGGACCAGATCAACCCCGTCAGTTCATCCACCGCGTAGAGAACCTTTTCCATCTCCAGTTTCGGCTCCTCCTCGCTGCAAATTCCATAGCCATGGGAGCAGACGGCGCGGATCATGTCCTCGCTCACCCCCGCTTCCCCGAGAAGCTCCGGCGCTTTTTTGCAGTGTTCTTCCGGGTAAAGTTCAAAGTCGATATCGTGGAGAAGTCCGGTGATGCCCCAGAATTCTTCCTCCTCCCCATAGCCCAGCTCCTTCGCGAACCAGCGCATCACACCTTCCACCGTCAACGCATGCTGAATGTGAAACGGTTCTTTGTTGTACTTCCGAAGCAATACAAGCGCCTGCTCTCTGGAGATACTGCTCTGTTTCGCCGCAGCCCCGGACGCCTTCCTTGCACCCTTTTCGCTGTCGGAGGATTTTTTATCCATGCTCTTCATCGTCGGGAAGAGCAGCACATCCCGGATCGCCGGCTGATTTGTGAGAAGCATCACCAGCCTGTCGATCCCGTAACCGATCCCGCCTGTGGGCGGCATCCCGATCTCCAACGCGTTCAGGAAATCTTCGTCCGTCGTGTTGGCTTCCTCATCCCCCGCCGCCAGCGCTGCCTCCTGTGCCTTAAAACGCTCCCTCTGGTCGATCGGGTCATTCAGCTCGGAGTAAGCGTTACACATCTCTCTCGCCATAATAAAGAGCTCAAAACGCTCCACATAATCCGGTTTGTCCGGTTTTCTCTTGGTAAGCGGTGAAACTTCAACCGGATGGTCCATCACAAAAGTGGGCTGTATCAGGTGTTCTTCCACAAACTCCTCAAAGAACAGATTCAGGATATCTCCCTTTGTGTGTCGCTCCTCGTAGTGCACTTCCTTTTCGTCCGCCAGCTTTTTAGCCGCCGCCGTGTCCGCCACTTCATCGAAATCGACGCCGGTATATTTCCTGACTGCCTCCACCATCGTGATCCTCTCGAAAGGTTTTCCGAGATCGATGACTTCCTCCCCATAGGGGACTGTCGTCGTTCCGCAGACCTCTCTGGCCACCTGCCGGAACATATCCTCGGTCAGATCCATCATCCCGTTATAGTCCGTATAGGCCTGGTAGAGTTCCATCAGAGTGAACTCCGGATTATGCCTTGTGTCCAGCCCCTCATTGCGGAATACGCGCCCGATCTCGTAGACCCTCTCCATGCCGCCCACGATCAGTCTCTTCAGATACAGCTCCAGCGATATGCGCAGTTTTACGTCCTCGTTCAGCGCGTTATAGTGGGTCTCAAAGGGCCTGGCTGCCGCACCGCCGGCGTTGCCCACCAACATGGGGGTCTCCACCTCCAGAAATCCTCTCTCGTCCAGATAGCGCCGTATGGAGCTGATGATCTTTGACCGCGCCACAAAAGTCTTTCTCACGTCCTCATTCATGATCAGATCCGTGTATCTCTGCCGATACCGGATATCCGTATTTGTCAGCCCGTGCCACTTCTCCGGCAGAATCTGCAAAGATTTTGACAGCAACGTCACCTTCTCGGCGTGGACCGATATCTCGCCGGTCTTCGTCCGGAAGACAAAGCCTTCTATCCCCACCAGGTCGCCGATATCATATTTTTTGAAATCCGCGTAGGAATCCTCCCCGATGCTGTCGCGCGCCACATAGCACTGTATCATGCCCTCCAGATCCTGCACATGACAGAAGGATGCTTTTCCCATGATACGTTTGCTCATCATGCGGCCCGCCACCGACACGTGAGTATTCTCCAGCGTCTCAAAGTGATTCCTGATCTCCTCGCTGTGATGCGTCACATCGTACTTTGTGATCTGAAACGGATCCTTTCCCGCCTCCTGCAACACAGAAAGTTTCTCTCTTCTCACTTTCAGCAGCTGACCCAGATCCTGCTGTTTGTCTTTATTCTGATTCTCCGCCACTTTTATTCCCTTTCCTTCTTCCCAATCTTCAGCACCTGATACCGGATCTCTCCCACAGGAGCCTGTATGCTGATGGTCTCGCCTTCAGCCGCGCCGATCAGCGCCGCCCCCAGCGGAGACTCGTTGGATATCATATTCTTATCGGTATCCGCCTCACTCGAGCCGACGATCTGATATTCCAGATCCTCATTGAGCTCCAGATCTTTGATGTAGACCGTACTGCCGATACGGACGACGGAACTGTCCGTGTCTTCGTCCACGACTTCCACGTTGCTCAGCAGATTCTCAAGCTCTTCGATACGGGCATCCGCCTGTCTCTGCGCTTCTTTTGCCGCTTTATACTCCGCGTTCTCCGACAGGTCGCCCTGCGCCCTGGCCTCCTTGATCGCCTGTGTAATCTCTTTATATCTCTCATTTTTCAGATGATAAAGTTCATCCTCATATCTCTTTAAGCCTTCCGCGGTAAGAATATGTTTTTTCTCTTCCATCGTCCTACATTTTCCTTTCCTGATTCGTTGTATTGGAGCTCTGCCGATAATGTGCAGTGCTCACACTGCCTTCGCGCACATTATACCCACTTTCTTTCGACGTGTCAAGATTTCGCGCCAGATACAGGTACTCCGAGACATATTTTATATCGCCCCTGTTCCCGGCTATCTCCGCCCTTCGCTCCGAGACGGACCACAGGTCCTGATAGACGCATCCTCTGGGCAGCATCGCCCAGTCCGCACCGCCCTCCTGTCTGTCATCCAACACCAGCAGCCTCCTGATCTGACAGGTGACGAGTTCCTCCGGCTTTTTCACAAAAATCAACGGCATGCCGTACTCCTGCCACAGATTATCCTCCAGAGCCGCAGCCCGCCCGCTCCTCTCCCCCAGATAAAAGAAATAGTGGAGTTTCCGCAGCAGATCCTCCGGCAGAGGCAATTCTCCCGCCGTCTCCCCGTCTCTGTCGGCCAGATACAAGACACTGTCGATCCCCCGGAACTGCCCGGACATATTTCTCATTATCGCGCCGCACATTCTCTGTCTGCCCGGCGAAAATCCAAAATCCCCCTCCGCCAGTTCCCTCTCAAAATGCTCCTCCAGATAGTAGGCATCCGCAGAGACATACTCGCAGCAATTCTGCATCAGACGCAGGAGCTGTCCGAAATTCCAGGGGACCGGGCAGATCCTGTTCCCCTTTCTCCATCCTCCCCACCTGACCTGGTTCGCATAGTACTCCGGCAGACCACAGAAAAACACTCTCACCCCGTCCTCCGGCTCCCTCTCGTTAAAGAAGAGATTCACCGCTCTTTTTTCCTTATAAAATGCGTTTTCTTTTTTATAAAAAAACAGTATTCGATATCCCACAAATATTACTCCGGCCCTTCAGCTTGTCAACATAATATATGCGGACGACACCAAAAGCTTTACCGGAAAATTTCCCGGATGCACTCCTCCAGAGCCTCCATGCTCTCTATCGCATTGATCTTTCCCCTCAGCTTTGCCGATCCCGGATAGCCGACCGTATACCAGGAGACATGCTTTCTCATCTCGCGGACCGCCGTGTATTCCCCCTTGTACGCAAGCATCAGACGAGCATGTTCCAGAATGCGCTCTCTCTTTTCCTCCTCATCCGGTCTCTCGGGAGCTCTCCCCGTCTCCAGGTAAGACACGATCTCCCGGAATATCCACGGATTTCCTCTCGCTGCCCTGCCGACCATCACTCCGTCGCAGCCGGTCTCCGCAAGCAGCCGCGCCGCGCTCTCCGGAGAGTCCACGTCGCCGTTTCCGATCACCGGTATGGCGACCGCCTCCTTCACTTTTCTGATGATCTCCCAGTCGGCTCTCCCGGAGTAAAACTGCTCTCTCGTCCTGCCGTGGACAGCCACCGCCGCCGCGCCCGCCCGCTCCGCGCGCTTTGCCAGTTCCACCGCGTTTTCGTTCATCCCGTCAAAACCTTTGCGTATTTTTACCGTCACCGGTTTTGCGGATGCCCGCACAACACGGCGGATAATCTCCTCCGCCAGGGCCGGATCTTTCATCAGCGCCGATCCCTCCCCGTTATTCACCACCTTGGGCACCGGGCAGCCCATATTGATGTCCAGTATGTCGAAGGGGCGGTTCTGGATCTGCTCCGCTATCTCCCCCATGATCCCGGGATCCGAGCCGAAAAGCTGCAGGCTGACCGGCCCCTCCTCCGGCGAAATGCGCAAAAGCTCCTCCGTATTTCTGTTCTTATACAGAATGGCCTTTGCGCTGACCATCTCCATACACACCATGCCGGCCCTCTGCCTCTTGCAGAGCAGACGAAACGGCAGATCCGTCACACCCGCCATAGGCGCCAGAATGACATTATTTTTCAGTGTCACATTCCCTATCCTGAGAGTACCCATCCCTACAAATCCTCTTCCGTCAGCAGCGCTGAAATATCTTCGTGTTTTACAAACACCCTGTAGTACAGATCCAGCGATTCCAGCAATTCTCTCCTGGTGCTCCGGATCTTGTTTACCAAAAGCCCGCTGGATATCTCATCATACAGGAAATCATCCTCCGCCGCCTCGGTCTCGATCGAAAGGCTTCCGTCCGGTTCAAAGACAAAAGTGATCACTCCTCCGGCCTCCTCAGTGAACAGCACGCATATGATATGCAGTTCATCCTGAATAGATTTCGGTATCTTCTCAAATATTTTATTGAAATAATATTTCTGTTCATAACTGCTGGCGCCGCAGAGCACGATCCGCTCTTCCCGCTGTCCCATAATAAGCCTCCCCTTCCGCATTGTCACACATATCCGTACAATCCCCGCACTGACACTTCCCCGGAGTATACTTTCTTTACTTCTCCATTCTCCGTCTCCACCAAAAGATCACCCGCGTCATCGATCTGCCTCGCGATGCCTGTGTACTCGCCCTTTGGATCCAGCACTTTTACCGGCGCGTCCCTGTTCACCAGACAGGCATTGTACACATCTCTCAGCAGGGACAGATCCAGCGTCCTCAAAAACAGCCCGTAATTTTTTTCAAAGGCCTCCATCACATGACGGACCAGGGGGGCGCGGTAAATTTTCTGCCCTCCTCTCTCCGACTCCAGAAACAGGCTGGTCGCCTTATCCTGCAGCTCCTCCGGAAAGGCCTCGTTGTTGACGTTGATCCCCACACCGATCACAAGATACTGGATCTCCTTTGTCTCCAGCCCCATCTCCATCTCCGTCAATATCCCGCAGATCTTCTTCCCGTTCACCACCACATCGTTGGGCCATTTGATCTTCGCCGGAAGACCGGTGTATTTCTCTACCGCCTGGGCGACCGAGACGCCCATCACGAGCGTCAGCATCGGAGCCCTGTCAGGCGGAAAATCCGGTCGGCAGAGTATGGACATATAGATCGACTCTCCGGCCGGCGACTCCCAGCCTCTGCCGCGCCTGCCTCTGCCGCTCACCTGCCTCTCCGCCACCGCCAGCGCTCCGTGGGGCGCGCCCTGCCCCGCGAGCAGTTTGCAGTCTATATTGGTGGATCCGGTCTCCTTCTTATAGAAAACTTTCCGCCCCGCCCACTTCGTGCACATGCGGCTTTCCAGCTCATAGGCCTCCATAATATCGGGGCTCTCCACAAGCCTGTACCCTCTGTTCTGCTTCGATTCGATCACATACCCCTCTTCCTTCAACTGGTTGATGATCTTCCAGATCGCCGTGCGGGAAACCTGAAAGCGATCGCAGAGTTCCTGCCCCGATATGTAATCCTTCTTTTCCCGCAGAAGCCTTATCATCTCCGCCTTCATCTGCCCTCACTCCCTTACCGCCATATTTTTACATCTTCTGAAATCCCAGCGTAGCGGCCATCACCGCCTTGATCGTGTGCATCCGGTTCTCCGCCTCATCGAACACGATGCAGGCCGGGGACTCGAACACTTCGTCAGTCACCTCCAGCTCCGTGAAACCGAATTTCTCTCCCTGTTCCTTCCCGACCTTCGTGTTCAGATCGTGGAACGCCGGCAGACAGTGCATAAACACTGCTTTCTCCCCCGCATTCTCCATGATTCTCCGGTTTACCTGATAGGGGGAGAGCGCTCTTATTCTGTCGCTCCACGCCTCGTCCGGCTCGCCCATGGATACCCACACATCCGTATATACCACATCGGCTCCCCTGGTGCCCTTCATGGCATCCTCCTCCAGTGTGACGCTTCCCCCGGTCTGTTCAGCGATCTCTCTGCACTGCTCCACCAGCTCTTTCTCCGGGAAAAATTCTGCTGTCGTACAGGCGGTAAAATGCATCCCCATCTTCGCGCAGGCAACCATCAGAGAATTCCCCATATTAAAGCGTGCATCGCCCATATAAGTCAGCCGGATTCCCTTCAGATAACCGAAACGCTCCCGGATCGTAAGAAGATCCGCCAGCATCTGAGTAGGGTGAAACTCGTTCGTCAGTCCGTTCCAGACCGGCACGCCGGCATATTTCGCGAGCTCCTCCACGATCTCCTGCCCGAAGCCACGGTACTCGATTCCCTCGTACATCCGCCCCAGCACCCGTGCCGTGTCCGCTATGCTCTCCTTCTTTCCGATCTGTGATCCCGCCGGGTCCAGATAGGTCGTCCCCATCCCCAGATCATGGGCGGCCACTTCAAAGGAACACCTTGTCCTCGTGGAAGTCTTCTCAAAGATCAAAGCAACGTTCTTTCCCCGAAAATACTCCGTCAGCTCCCCCTTTTTCTTTTTCTCCTTAAATTCCGCCGAGAGATCCAGCAAATATTTGATCTCCTCCGGCGTATAGTCCAGCAATTTCAAAAAATGTCTTCCCTTTAAATCCATTTTCCGGCTCCTTCACTCGAATATTCTATCCGATCACAAAAATTCCCCCGCAGGGTATCCTTTTATCCTGCGGGGGGCAATTTATAATCTCTTCTCTATTTTGCCATGATCTCTTTCACGGAACCTGCCAACCCCGCAATCCCCTGGATCTCAGAGGGAATGATGATCTTCGTCGCATGTCCGTCCGCCGCCTTGGCAAACGCTTCCAGACTCTTGAGCTTTAACACCGCCTCATCAGCGCCCGCCTCCCGCAGCATCCGGATACCGTCCGCCGTGGCCTGCTGTACTTTCATGATCGCTTCCGCCTGACCTTCCGCCTCACGGATCATCTTTTCTTTCTGGGCTTCCGCGCGCAGGATCGCGGACTGCTTCTCAGCTTCCGCCTCCAGGATCGCCGCAGCTTTCTTACCTTCCGCAACAGTCACGCTCGCCTTCTTCTCACCTTCCGCTCTCGTCACGGCCTCACGGCGCTCACGCTCCGCTTTCATCTGGCGCTCCATGGAATTCTGAATCTCCGCGGGAGGAATGATATTTTTAAGTTCCACACGGTTTACTTTGATACCCCAGGGATCTGTCGCCTCGTCCAGGGACGCACGCATCTTTGTGTTGATCGTCTCCCTCGACGTCAGAGTCTGATCGAGCTCCAGCTCACCGATGATGTTTCGCAGCGTGGTCGCCGTCAGATTTTCGATCGCCATGATCGGATTCTCCACACCGTAGGTAAACAGCTTCGGATCCGTGATCTGGAAGAACACTACCGTATCGATCCGCATCGTCACGTTATCCTTTGTGATAACGGGCTGGGGTGCAAAGTCAACCACCTGCTCTTTCAGGATCACACGTCTTGCCACCCTGTCAAAGATAGGCATCTTGAAGTGGATACCCACAGACCATGTGCCCTGGTATGCCCCCAGCCTCTCCACTACATACGCATGCGCCTGCGGTACGATCTTAACACTGGACGCCACTACACACACTGCCAGAACAAACAGAATCAAAAATACAAAAACCAAAAAAATACCTGCACTCATTTTCTTCTCTCCTTCTCTTAAATATTATAGTTTTCTTCGCGGTCCACCAGCAACTTTACTCCGTGGATGCCCCTGACGACCACTACCTCCCCGGGGGTTATCGTCTGTCCGTCCACAATAGTCCTCGCTGTCCACTCCATGCCATTTATCGTCACCTGTCCCGTGCCCTGCAGATTATTGATCTCGTTCAGAACGATCGCCTGCCTGCCCACTAACGATTCCGCGTTGGTCTTTTCCCGATCCCGGTTAAAATATTTCATCGCCACCGGCCTTGTAAAGAACAGAAGCACTGTCGAAACGATAAGCGCAACCAGCACCTGCAGCCATACAGGGCCGCCCAATGCCGCCACAACGATCGCCACCAGCGCGCCGCCCGCAAACCAGATCGTCGTCAGTCCCAGCGTAAAGATCTCAATGATGACAAGCAATACCAGAATGATAAGCCACACGACCACAGGATTTGTTATCCATTCCATCTTGTTCTCTCCTTTCCGCCGAAACACCCGGACAGGATTCATCGGCTTCCATATAACTGTTATTCTACACCTTTTCATCCTATTTTACAAATAAAATCAAAAAAAAGATATCCCGGAGAATGTTTCCGGGATATCCTGCATCACATATTCAGTTTTCACTTCGCATCAGTAAAATACATGGTTGCCGATCACAATGCCTTCTTTGTTGCCTGCTCTTCTAAAGTGCAGCGCTCCGTTTACATTGTCCACTCCCATAAACGCCTGTTTTGCCGCCTCTCTGCAGGTATCCTTGATATTGTCATTCGCCAGCAGACTCGCAAACAGCTGGCTGTCCGCAGGGCCGAACTGGTTCGGCTGATACAGCACTTCCACGATCGTATTCGGGTAGCTCAGGGATTTTACACGGTTCATGATAACCGCTCCCACCGCAATCTGTCCTTCGATCGGCTGATTGCCCGCCTCACACTGGATCATGGCCGCCACCATGCGAACCTCTTCGCTCCTCGCCAAAAGTTCTGCCTGATATGCCGCGATAAGCTCTTCGTCGTAACCGATAAACTCCTGATACAGATATCCTTCCGCACCGTTACAGTTCACTTTCGTATATATATCGTCGTTTTCCACTACCACTGCAACGCTGTTTTTCGCGATCGGAGCGACCACTCCCTCATTACAGTCCGGCAATACAAACAGATTCGTATCTTCTGTGCAAACGATATAACTGCCGATCTCGTAATCCTGCCCGGCCTCTACATCCTGCTTTGCCACGACTGCCAGGGTCAGACACATCACCATGCCCAGAAGACCTGTCAGCCATCTCTTACTGTTACACATCTCGATAACCTTCCTTTTAAGTTTAGTCTTTTTTTATTAAGTTGTTACAAATATGTTACATTTGTTACAACCTTATATTAACAAATTATAAACTTATTGTCAAACTTTTAAACAAAAATTTTTAAGGTTTTCTTAAGAAACAATGCATAACAGCTGTTTTTATGCGTTATGTCAACGGGGAAATCAAGTTCACATTTAATATATATTTGTTTCCGATTGACATAATATTGTAACAAAGCCGCCGCGAGACTTTTGACTCTACAGTTTCCTCGTCTTTTCCACGCAGGCGATCACCGCGTCCATCACCGCTCCCCGCATTCCGCCCTTCTCCAGGGTTCTCACCCCCTGAATCGTGGTGCCGCCGGGAGAACAGACCATGTCTTTCAGTTCCCCCGGATGCTTTCCGCTCTCCAGCACCAGTTTTGCGCTGCCGCAGACCGCCTGCGCCGCAAACTCTATCGCCTGTTTTCTCGGCATTCCCTCCGCCACCGCCCCGTCCGCCAGCGCCTCGATAAACATAAAAACAAACGCCGGGGAGCTGCCGCTGACGCTGCCCACGGTATCCATCAGGCGCTCCGGTACTTCTATCGCCTTCCCGAAGCTGGAGAACAGTCTTTCCGCAAACTCTTTCTCCGGCCGGTCTACCTGCTCATTCACGCAGAACCCGGTGCATCCCGCCAGCACCAGCGCCGGCGTGTTGGGCATACAGCGCACCAGTTTGACGGTTTTTGCCTCCCCGCCCCCCGCGAACTGCTCCTCGATATATTTTATGGTCTTTCCCGCCGCCACGCTGATCACCAGCGTATCCTCCCTCAAAATATCCCGGATCTCCGCGATCACTTCCGTGAAAAACTGGGGCTTCACCGCCAGCACCAGCACATCCGCCTGTCTGACCACCTCCCTGTTGTCCGTGCAGGTCTCTATCTTAAACTCTTTCGCCTTTTTTTCTGCGCTCTCCCGCGTTTTCGTGGAACCGATAATATCCTCCGGCGCCGCGATCCCCTCCTTTAAAATGCCGCCTATGACGGCGGACGCCATGCTGCCGAGTCCTATAAAACCGAGTTTCATCCTGTCTCCTCCTGATTCCGCAATATTTGTAACAATAATGCTATTCTACTCTCTCTCCGATAAATATTCAATAAACAAGCGTTACATCCCCCGAAAATCTCCATATATAGACGGAGGCCGGCGCTAAAAAACTGCGCCGGAATGAGGAAACCATGCAATTTGAAGAGATATGCCGGGATAACTACGCCCGCATCCACAACTACATACTGGCGAAAACCGGAAACAGAGAGGCCGCAGAGGAGATCACGCAGGATGTCTTCTTTATCGCCTGGCAAAAGGGCGAGACTTTCCTGTCCCATGAAAAGCCGATCGCCTTTCTGTATGCGACCGCCGCGAATCTGGTGCTGGAATACTATAAAAAGACCGGGAAAGCCGCCGCAAGAGAGACA
>ERZ779632.972-NODE-972-length-13174-cov-4.330056_pt1 | contig 13174 bp, 12 predicted proteins | sample MGYA00514194_ERZ779632 | MGnify/ENA primary metagenome ERZ779632 (study PRJEB29562, sample SAMEA4376704) | mouse gut metagenome | isolation source: Cecum | study: EMG produced TPA metagenomics assembly of the A DSS colitis mouse model was used to assess the...
CGCTAAGTACTACAAGCGCTATGCCAAGGCCAAAACGGCAGAGAAGTATCTCCGGGAGCAAATGGACCTGGCCCGGCGGGACATTCACTACCTGGAGAGCGTCCTTGCGGAGATCGGTCAGGCGGAAACAGAGCAGGACTTCCTGGACATCCGCGCGGAGCTCCGGGAGGCGGGCTTTTTGAAAAAACAGGGTAAAGGTAAAAAGGAGAAATCCCGTCCCGCCGCTCCCTGGGAGTTCCGCACGTCCTCCGGCCTCCGTGTCCAAGTAGGCCGGAACAACCGCCAGAACGACAAGCTGACCCTAAAGGACGCGGACCGCCGGGACATCTGGCTCCATACCCAGAAGATTCACGGGTCCCACGTGATTCTCCGCTGCGCAGGCCGGAGCCCCACAGAGGAGGACGTGGCCCAGGCCGCTATGCTTGCCGCATGGTTCTCCCAGGCTCGGGAGAGCGGAAACGTGCCCGTGGACTATACGGAGGTACGGAACGTGAAAAAGCCCGCCGGCGGCCGGCCGGGCATGGTGGTTTATACAACATACCGAACGGTGAACGTCACGCCGGAGGAGGCTGTGATAAAGAGCCTTCTGGCAAAATGAAAAAGAAAGGCCGTGCCTTCTTGGCACGGCCTTTTCCTATTATTTCTCTCCTCTATCATAGGCGACGACTACCCGGCGGTTCGGGTCGGTGCCAGTGGAATATGTTGTCACGCCGTCATAATCCTGAAGAGCGGTATGGATTACATGCCGTTCGTAGGCATTCATGGGTTCCAGGGTCACACTGCGGCGGTAGCGGACTACTTTTCCCGCTACCTTGCGGGCCAGATTTTGGAGACTCTGCTCCCGTTTCGCACGGTAGTTCTCCGCATCCAGATGGATGCGGACACGAGGACCGCCATCCCGGTTGACAGCGTAGCTGGTGATCTGCTGAATCGCATCCAATGTCTCACCCCGGCGGCCAATCAGCGCTCCCAAGCCCTGCCCCTCCAGGACGACCTTATACCGTCCTTTCTCCGGCAGATACACCTTTATTTCGGCGGCACTGTCCATATGCTCCAGAAGGCCTTTGAGGAAGGTTTTGATTGCCTGGGCCTTTTCGTCATCTACCTCTTCACCCAGAGAACCTGGCTGGACTGCGGCAGGCTCTTCGCGGCGGAGTTCTGCAGGGCGCTCCTTCTTTTCCGGTGCGGGGCGCTCCCGCTTTTTCTCCTGAGGAACGCGTTCCCTGCGTGCGGGCCGCTCCTGCTTCTCCGGCACCGCAGGACACGGCTTGGGAGCTTCTTCCCGAACAGGGTCCGCCTTTACGGAAACAGGCTCTTCCTCCGGACCGTAATATACGCGGATTTTCGCCGGGCAGGCACCCAGACCGAGGAAACCGGATTTGGCCCGTTCCAGAACCTCTACGGAAACATCATCCCGATCCAGACCCAATTGAGCCAGGGCCTTGGAGATGGCCTCATCCTCATTCTTGCCCGTTACATCAATATAATCTCTCATAGCGGCTGTCCACCTTTACGTTTCATCATAGCGGTCCGGCTTATAGGCCCGGCCCCTGGCATAGGGCCTGTCCCCTACCCGGCCGGCCTCCGTGGTGCTGAAAGCGGCTTTTGCGGCTTTGGCAGCCTTAGCGTCCTGGGCAGCCTTCTGCTTTTCCTTCAGGGTTTGCTTCTGGACGCCCTGCTGGCGCTGCTGCTCCTGGAGAATTTTAGCCTCCTCCATTTTGCGCTTTCGCTCCGCCTGGCGGGCCTCATAGCGTGCATTTTCCTCTTCTTCCAGCTTTTTGTTAAAAAATTTGCCCATGAAAAATTCCTGCACGCCGCCAAAAGCACTCTGGGCAATCCAGTAAACGCCCAGAGCCGCAGGCATCGTAAAGGCAATATACACGGAGAACAGAGGCATAAACATCATCATGCGGTTGGCACTGGCAGCGGAAGGATCTGTCTGGGGCTGGTGCTTCATCATCATCTTGGAAAAAAGCCACTGGCTGCCGCCCGCCAAAATGGGGATCAAAATTAACCCAATAGCGGCCCAAGTGAAGGTAAAACTTGTGACCATGCTCCAGGGATTTGCCGCCATATCCAGCCCAAAGGAGGTGTAGTTCATGTTAATCCAGCCTTCTACGCTGCTGCCCAGCTCAGGCATTTCGGAGGCAATGGTCTTGACCAGGTTAATCTGCCCATAGGGCAGAAGCTTGGTAAAGCCGTCTTCAATGATGGGCGCGCCGTCCTTCATTTGGACAATGGCAGTGATGTCCAGGCCCGCGTTTGTCACCGCATCCACCATCTGCTGAACCACGTCCTGGCTCAGCATCATAAAATGGGTGATGGGCTGGCGGATAATGGAGTACAAGGCCAACAGAATGGGAAAGGGCAGAAAGCTCCAAAGACAGCCGGACATAGGGCTGACGCCCTCTTCCGCATAGAGCTTCTGCATTTCCTCGGCCTGCTTAGCCTGGTTGTTTGCGTATTTCTTTTGAATTTCCTGAAGACGGCCGGACATGCGGCTCATGCGCATCATGCTTTTCTTGGACTTCATCTGGAAAGGCAGCATAATCAGCTTGGTCACCAGCGTAAAAAGGATGATGGCCATCGCATAAGAATTGGTGAGGTTATAGAACAGCCGCACCAGCCAGGCAAAGGGGATACAAATAAAGTATCCGATGGTTGAAAACATAGTTCGTTCCTCTCAAACAAAAGTGGCATTCCCGCCGGAGAATCCGGGGAACCCACATCCTCCGGTTCCTCCGCAAAGTGAAGAAACCATGAAATTATTTTGCCGCAGCATACATACGGCAAAAGCGCCTCAGACCTAGGGAACCACTGAATCAATCAACGTGTGGGGATTGCCAGCCAAATTTTTTGTCTGACAAGGCAAAAGACCGCAGGAATCCTGGCGGATTTCAAGGTTTTTTAACGCGGTTCAGCCGGAAAATTTGGCGGCAAGACCTGTGCGGGAATTTATTCAGTGGTTCCCTAGCGGCTCTGAACGGCGCCGGTCCGTAAGCTGGCGGTTTAGGGTTTTAAAGGGGGGAGCAGGCCCCCTTCACCTAAGGAACAGGGTCATATCCCCCTTTATGAAAGGGGTTGCAGCGTAAAATCCTCTTGAACGCGAGCCAGCTCCCTTTTACGGCCCCATACTTCTCCAGGGCCTCCACCGCATATTGGGAGCAGGTTGGAATATAATTGCAGCACCGGGGCCGGCAGGGGGAAATATTTCGCTGGTAAAAACGCACCAGCCAAATCAGCACTCGTTTCATGGCTTGTCCGCCAGAATGTCCAGTTTCCGGCTAAGGCGGAGAAATGTGCCGTTCAGCTCTTTCCAGGGAGCCGTCAGCGTCCTTCCCCTAGCCACTAAAATAATATCCCAGCCTTGGCGCAGCTGAGGGCTGTTCAGCCGGTAAACCTCCCGCAGGCGGCGGCGGGCCCGGTTCCGCTTTACGGCGTTTCCAAGCTTGACAGAGGCGGTAATCCCCAAACGGTTGTGGCCCAGCCGGTTTTTCCGGCAATAAAGTACCATCCCGCCTCCCACCGCCGACGCTCCCCGCTGATACAGGCGGCGAAATTCATAATTCTGCTTCAGCGTCACCGCCGCTTTCATAGACCTTCCCCCAGTGAAAAGAACCAGTACAAGGGACGGAGGAATCCTAAAAATTCCAGCCGCCCCTGTCTTCGACCCGTGTTCAAGTGTCTCCCGGTCCGCTGCTCAATAGGAGAGGCGCGCGCGGCCTTTGGCGCGGCGGCGAGCCAGGACCTTGCGGCCATTGGCAGTAGCCATGCGCTTGCGGAAGCCGTGGACTTTCTGTCCATGCAGTTTCTTGGGCTGATAGGTACGTTTAGTCGCCATATTGAGACACCTCCTGTCCGTATTCCGTCCGCCCCGCAGAGCGGATCTTTCCCAACACCGCCTTTTCAGGCGGAGTGGCAGACATAATCCAAGCGTCATTTGACGCATGGGACAGTATATCATAATTCTGCAAGGAGTGTCAATAAAAACTTGGAATAATCCCGGCAGATCTGAACCTTTTTAAACAGGCTGCGCAGAAGGCCGGTATTGACCCCGGGGAAATTTTGCCCTAAAATAAGTAGCGTCACGATAAACATAAGAAAACTGGTGAATTTATGAATGATTTTAATCAGCGCTACATCGCCGCCCGCAGGGCCGTCATCGCCGGAGACCTCCGCCGGCTGAATTCCATGCAGCGTGAGGCTGCCATGACTACCGAGGGTCCCCTCCTCCTCCTGGCCGGAGCCGGCAGCGGAAAGACCACCGTCTTAATTCAGCGAATATACAATCTGTTGACCTATGGCCGGGGCAGCGATTCCAATTTTATTCCCGAAAACGCATCCGAAGAAGACCTGCGCTTTTTAGAGCATTTTCCGGACCAGCCTGATGCCCCGGAGGCCGCCCGTGCCCGGCGGCTCTGTGCCGTAGACCCTCCGAAACCCTGGGAAATTATTGCTATCACCTTTACCAATAAAGCGGCCGGAGAGCTGAAAGACCGCCTGGCCGCCCGCCTGGGAGCAAAGGCAAACGACGTTTGGGCCTCTACGTTTCACTCCGCCTGCGTCCGCATCCTCCGGCGGGATATTGACCGTTTGGGCTTCGGAAGAGACTTTACGATTTACGACACCGACGATTCCCGGCGGGTGATTCGGGATGTCTTAAAGGAACTGAATCTGGATGAAAAGGCCTTCCCGCCCAAAAACGTCCTTTCCGTCATCAGCGCCGCAAAGGACAAATATCAGAGCCCGGAGGATTTTTCAAAAAAACACGACACCGAGAAAGATTGGAGGCTTGCCAGGATTGCCAAGGTCTATCGGAGATATCAGGAAAAGCTGTCCTCCGCCAACGCACTGGATTTTGACGATATTATTTATCATACCGTCACCCTTCTCCGGCAGGAACCGGAAGTGCTGGCTTATTACCAGGAGAAGTTCCGTTATGTTCTGGTGGACGAATATCAGGACACCAACCACCTGCAGTATCTTTTAACCAGCCTCCTGGCCGGGGGGCGTAAAAATCTCTGTGTAGTAGGCGACGACGATCAGTCCATCTACCGCTTCCGGGGAGCCAACATTGAAAATATCCTGAATTTTGAGCAGCAGTATCCCAATGCCAGGGTCATCCGGCTGGAGCAGAATTACCGCTCCACCCAAAATATTCTGGATGCCGCCAACGCTGTCATTCGCAACAACACAGGCCGGAAGGGCAAGACTCTTTGGACCGATAACGGCGGCGGCGAGGCGGTAATGGTCCGCACCACTCTGAATGAGAGCGACGAAGCCGCCTTTGTGGTGGGAGATATTCTTGCTGCCGTGGGCGGGGGCCGTCACTTCCGGGATGCTGCCGTGCTCTATAGGATGAATGCTCAGTCCAACGCTTTGGAATATGCTATGAAGCGCAGCGGCGTGCCATATAAAGTGGTAGGCGGCATGAAGTTCTTTGACCGGGCGGAGGTTAAGGATATGCTGGCTTATCTCTGTGTGCTGAACAACCCTCTGGACGACCTGCGGCTTCGCCGGATTGTCAACACCCCCGCCAGAGGCATCGGCGCCGCAACCATGGACAAGGTGGCGGCATTAGCGGCGGAGCAGGGAGCCTCTCTTTACGAAATCACCCGGAACGCGGATCTGTTTCCGGATTTAAAAAATGCCTCTGCCAAGCTGCTGAAGTTTGCCGATCTGATCGACAGCCTCCGCAGGGCCGGAGGGAGCCTGGCCTTGCCCGAGTTTTACGATGCGGTGTGCGAACAGACCGGCTATGTTCAGGCCCTGCGGGACAAGGACGACATGGAGAGCCGGGGCCGCCTGGAAAACGTTCAGGAATTGAAGTCCAACATTCTCGGTTTTCTGGACCGCCAGCCGGAAGATGCAACGCTGTCCGGTTTTCTCAATGAAATTGCCCTGTATACAGATTTGGATTCTCTGGAGGGCAGCGATGACTGCGTAACCATGATGACCATTCATGCCGCCAAAGGTCTCGAATTTCCGCTGGTCTATGTTGTCGGTATGGAGGAGGGAATTTTCCCTGGCAGCTCCGCCCAGTTTGAAGAAGAGGAGCTGGAGGAAGAGCGGCGGCTGTGTTATGTGGCGATGACCCGCGCCAAAGAAAAGCTCACCCTGACCAATGCCCGCCAGCGGATGCTCTACGGCCATACGTCAAGCAATCGCCTCTCCCGCTTCCTGGAGGAAATTCCTGAAGAAAACCTTCACTGGGAGGGAAGAGATATCCAGCCAGGCGGCAGCTTCAACAGGTGCGGCGGGGGATCTTTCAACGCGCCCTATGCCAGCGGAGGACTGCGGCCCTCCGGCGGGCCCGCCCGTACAGCCCGACCCGCCTATCAGGAAACCCGGCGAGCCGCGGTGAACCAGACGGCAGCTCCCTCCCTTTCCCTGACCGCAGGAGACTCCGTGGAGCATGGGGCCTTTGGCAGGGGAACGGTGCTGTCTGTTCAGCCCATGGGCGGTGACGCACTGATTCAAGTGAATTTTGACCGCTCGGGACCGAAAAAGCTGATGCTGAAGGCAGCTGCGAAGCATCTGAAAAAGGTTCAAGAATAAGAAAGCGCCGGGGGGAGGACCCTCCGGCGCCTTTTCATAAATGGAACGCTCTATTCTTGCTGCTCCGTCCCGGCCTGTTAGCCGGCCGGCAGAGAGCGTTACAGCCGCGTTGGGTATACATTCTTTGGCTGCTTGCCGCAGGCGGCTCGATAGCTCCAAAGCTCCCGCTTCACCCTTGTCAAGCGCCTTGCATCTTTTTTCAAAAACGTATCAGCAGCAACAGCAGGGAATCAACTTCACGCACTCGGCGCTGATCTGGGGCGGAATGCTCATGGTCATCGCTCCGCTGTAGGTGATGCAGACACACTGCCCCACCCGGAAGCAACAGGCGTTATCGGTATGGACCAGGACCTCCTGCGCATTGCACAGGTCGCAGACCAGCAGCTCACAGGGACAAACCCGCAGAATGCGGGCCTTCATGGTAACAGGTTCCCGACGCTCCATACACTCGGCGCACTCATTACAAACAGGTTCCATAAAAGGACCTCCTATCACATTCGGATGTATTCCATCCTATGCGGGAAGAAGATCAAATGTCCCGGAAGTGCTCCTCAAAACGCTCTTGGGCGTAAGCGGCCACCTCTTCCCGAAGAGCCTGGTAAGCCGCCAACAGGGTCTCCGCCTCCGCGGTCAGGGCCGCGCCGCCGCCGTGACGGCCCCCAATCGTAGAGGCCAGCAGCTTATAGCCCAGGGCCTCCTCGGCGGAGCGGACGATGCGCCATGCCTTGGAATAAGCCATGCCCATAGACGCCGCCGCCGCCCGGAGGGACCGCTTTTCCCGAACCTCGGACAACAGCGCCGCAACACCAGGGCCGAAGCGCCGCCGCCCCTCCCCGTCCAAAAGGCGCAGCGTGACGGCGAGACGGAGGGAACGGTCACTGTTCATAGAAATACTCCTCCCGGCTGGTCATTTGAAATTTGCCGTCCCTCAGCTCCCAGATTTCCGTGAAGTGGGAGACAGTGCCGTCGCCGTTGTCCTCATAGACGGGGACATATCGATAAATGAGGATAAAATCCTGCTCCAAAATTCCGTGGCCTTCATCGGGGCGGATGGGCTCCGCTTCCTGCGCCGGGGTCCAGGTCTCCTTCGCCCAGCCCCGGTCAAAGTCCAGATAGCCAGGGGGCTCGGGCGCAAAGTCGCAGGTGTCTCGCTCTACCCGGTCCAAGTATAAGTCCCCGTTCTCATCGGGCTTATAGACCTCTGTGATCCACTGGGACCCAGCGGAGCCGGATTTATACTCGGCAGTGACCTCCCGCGCATCCGGGTGGGCCGTCGCGCCTTGTAGGGTGAAGGCGTAGCGGTACTGTTCTGTCTCCGCGTCCCATATCCAGAAGTAGAAGGGGATTGTATTGTTGGGAGTGAAAGCGAAGAGGCCAAGGTCCGTGTTCCCGTCGAAGTTCATATCCGCCGCAGCCATGGAATCCTCCGCACTCCAGCACTGGGTATACTCGTTGACGCTCTCGCCGGGAAGCAGGTCGCTGTCCCCCCAGAAGGCTCCGTTGGCCTCCCGGGCAAGGACGGTTTGCAATAGTTCCTCCCCATCGTAGACCCGAACCTCCCGCACGCCGATGCTGTACTCGTCTACCTGCTTGCCCACCGCCTCCAGCGTCAGTGTCCTCCCGTCCGCCAGGGGCGCGTCCAGGGTTAGGATAACGTGGTCCTCCAGTTCCTCTGCCGGGGCCTTTTCTTCGGAAGCTGCGCCGGCTTCCTTCGGAAACTCCTCCGCAGGAGTCTCCTGAAGGGGCGGAGAGGAAGTTTTTTCCGGGGCGGCGCAGGCAGAGAAAAGCAGCAGTGTCAGCGTCAGAAGCAGAAAACGGCGCATATTTTTGTCATCCCTTCTTTATGAGGCTCTATGGGGATCAGTATACCAGCTTTTCGGGCAGAAAGTGGTAACAAATAGGTGACAATTTTCCATGTCGGCTGAAAATCCTTTTGTTGACCAAACGAACACCAGCGGTTTTTTCGCTTACGCATCCATATCCCTTTGCCGGGGAAAATGACGGCGCATGGAAGTCACTGTTCAAGAGGATTTTGGAGCGCCCCCGGCTCCGCCGGAAGCCCTCGCTGGAAATCAAACCCAGCTTGACAACCTGCCCCCATGGCGGTATCATGATAATAGGAAAAAATCGGCCTGGCCGGTGAAATATGCCTTTGAGAAAGGCAGTAATCAGGAGGGTTTTTCATGGAAAAGCATGTTAAAAGAATCGGCGTTCTCACCAGCGGCGGCGACGCTCCCGGCATGAACGCAGCCGTCCGGGCTGTAGTACGGGCCTCTTCCACCAGAGGTATCAGCTGCGTGGGCATCCGTCGGGGCTGGAATGGCCTGATCAACAGCGATTTTGTCCCGATGAATTCCTCCAGTGTCAGTCACATTATTAACAAAGGCGGCACTATGCTCTACACCGCCCGAAGCCTGGAGTTTATGGAAGAGGCCGGACGGGCCAAGGCTCTTGGGACCTGCCGTCTCCTTGGTTTGGACGGCATTGTAGCCATTGGCGGCGACGGTACCTTCCGGGGGGCTCTGGCCATCTCCCGCCAGGCGGCTAAGGACGGCATGAATCTCCGTGTAGTTGGCATTCCCGCCACAATTGACAACGACATTGGCTGTTCCCATTATACTATTGGCTTTGACACCGCCTGCAACACAGCTATTGAGTGCATCGATAAGCTTCGGGATACGATGCAGTCCCATGAGCGCTGCTCTGTAGTAGAGGTTATGGGCCGTCATGCGGGATACCTTGCCTTGTACGTCGGCATCTCCGTGGGCGCCACAGCCGTGCTGATTCCTGAGCGGGAACCGGACTTTGAGCGGGATATTGTGGATAAAATCCGCCGGGCCCGTCTGGCGGGAACCACCCACTACATGGTCGTCGTGGCCGAGGGGGCGGGCAGCGCCATTGAAATCAGCCAGCGCATCCACGATGAACTGGGCGTTGATCCCCGTGTCACAGTCCTAGGTCATATCCAGCGCGGCGGCTCTCCCACCGCCCGGGACCGGGAGACCGCCAGCCGCATGGGCTATGAGGCGGTTCGTGCTCTGGCCGAGGGCACAGGAAACCGGATCATCGGCATTCAAAACGGCCGGCTGACGGATATTGAGATGGAAGAGGCCCTGACTATGACCAAAACCTTCCAAATGGACCGTTATCAAATATTGGAGGCATTGACCAACAGCTGCGGTCCAGATTTCTGATTTGCTTTGCATGGGCGGAAGTAAGGAAAGGAGATTTCGCACACTGCCAGACCCGGCATAAAACCAATCCTGAAGCGAAAACAATTCAGATACATCACACCAAGGACCAGGGCCGCTATAGCCCTGGTCCTGCAGCAGGAGGAACATATGGAAAAAGTCAGATTGGGCCGCACAGAACTGATGGTGACAAAAACGGCCTTTGGAGCCCTGCCTATTCAACGGATTTCCAAGGCCGACGCGGTGAAGCTGGTCCGCCGGGCCGCAGATGCCGGAATTAACTATTTCGATACCGCAAATATGTACACCGACAGTGAAGAGAAGCTGGGTGCGGCGCTGGAAGGAATCCCCCGCCAGAATGTGGTAATTTCCACAAAAAGCGGCGGTGAAGACAAAAAAACTGTTCTCAGACACATTGAGCAGAGCCTTCGCTCCCTGAAGACGGATTATATCGACCTTTTCCAGTTTCACAACCCCGCCAAGCTGCCGGATATTCACGACCCGGAGGGTCCCTTTGCCGCCGCCCTGGAGATGAAGAAAAGGGGATATATCCGCCACATCGGCATCACAAACCACCGCCTCCACATCGCTCAACAAGCCATTGCTTCCGGAAACTTCGAGACACTGCAATTCCCCTTCTGCTACCTCACTACGGAGAAAGAGCTGGGCCTGGTGGACGCATGCGCCAAGGCCGATATGGGTTATATCGCCATGAAGGGTCTCTCTGGCGGGCTTTTGAATAACGCCGAGGCATGCTACGCCTTCATGCAGGAATATTCCAGCGTGGTGCCCATCTGGGGCATTCAGCACGAGTGGGAGCTGGACCAGTGGCTGGACCTGGCGGAGCGAAACCCCCACCTTACCCCGGAGCTTCGAGCTGTCATTGAGGCGGATCGGAAGGACCTGGCAGGAAGCTTCTGCCGTTCCTGCGGCTACTGCCTTCCCTGCGCCGCCGGTATTGACATTCCTCAGGCTGCCCGGATGTCCGCTCTGCTGAGGCGCTCTCCCTATCAACAGTACATGACGGACACCTGGCACGAAAAAATGCACCAGATTGAAAACTGTGTCCACTGCGGTGCCTGCAAAAGCCGCTGCCCCTACGGGCTGGACACCCCGAATCTCCTGGTGGAGATGCTGCGGGACTACGACTCCTTTTACGAAAAACACCACCATGAAGCCTGAGCTTCCAGAGGGCCTTCCAGCATTGTTCCGGAAGGTCCTCTTTTTTACGGAAAAAGGCCGCCGTTCCCGCTTCATAAAGGAAAAACAGCAGCGCTCCCACCGGGATTCCGGCGGGGGCGCCGCTTACTGAGGAGCGAACTCCTTGGAAGAAGGACCGGGAATAAGACCCGGCCCTGATATCCATACCAGGGCCGGAATCCGCTCACTTTTTCAGCCGCTTCTGGAGCCAATCCTTCCCGTCCACAAAGCGGGAGACGATAAAGCAAGTCACATAGTCTCCGGCCGCGTTGATCATAGTGGCGGGAGGGTCCACCAAGTTGCCAATGACCACCAAGATAGGGAAGGCGATCTCCATCTGGGCGGGGAAGAAGATGGAACAGATGATATATTCACCGATGTACCCTCCGCCGGGGACACCGCTCATTCCTACCGAGCTGAGGACCGCCACCAGCACCACCGGAACCAGCATCCCGAAATCCAGCCGCTGTCCAAAGACCCCCAGCACGAAGGCAATCTTCAGCACACAGGAGAAGCAGGACCCATCCATATGCATAGTGGCTCCCAAAGGCAGCACCATGTCGGCTACGTCCTTGCGGATACCGGTGTCCGCGGCCTCCTCCATATTTGTCGGAATCGTCGCCACGGAGGAGCAGGTTCCAAGAGACACCACAGCGGGCTTGGTAATGTGGCGGAACATCACTACAACAGCCCCTTTTCCTCCGCCGAACCAGGCAAAGAGCGGCCAAGCTGTAAAGATGTAGACAAAGCACAGGGGGTAATACACCGCCAGCGCACGGGCGTAATTTTCTGTAATCTGGGGACCGTAGGTGGCGACGAGATCGGCAAAGAAGCCGAAAAAGGCAATTGGCGCGTAATAAGTAATAATTTTCACAAACTTCAGCATTACATTTGCCAAATCATCCAAAAATCTGCCTACCGGGGTTTCCTTGCCGCCATTGAGATTCACAGCAAACCCAAACAAAAGGGAAAACACGATCAGGGGCAGCATGGCCCGGCGGGTCAGCAAGCCGCTGAAGTCACTGGCGGTGAAGAAATTGACAATCATATCCGGAAGAGTGGCGTACTCCCCTATCTCCTCAGCAGCCAGATTTGTCCAGGCGGTGGGCACCGGCGGAAAAACAACCATCAGCACATACATAATAACGGCGGCAATGGCTCCCGTAACCACGAAGGTCCCTACCGTTACGCCCATGATTTTTCCCGCCCGTTTCCGGCTCTCCATGTTCGCCACGGCACTGGAAATGGACGCAAACACCATAGGCACTACCACGCAGAACATCATGTTGATAAACACCGTGCCCAAAGGCTTGAGGACCGTGGCTCCGGTGCCGGAAATAATATTTCCGCCGGCGTCCACTTCGGCGGGCCAGACCCATCCCAGGATCGCTCCCAGAATCATAGCCCCCAGCATGATGGCAAGGAACGCGTAATTTCTAGCAATTGATTTCTTCTCCATAAAATCATCCTCCTGTTTTCAAATACACGATTATCAAAAATGAAGCTCTTCGTCTGTTACTTCGCCCTTACAAACGATATTGGTGAGTCCGGTAAGGTGCAGTTCCGTAATATGGCTGTGAATCCGCTCTGCGTCTACGACCAATGTTCCGCCGGTCATATCCGCTCGAACCTGGTGTCCGCTGACCTTCCCCTGCAGGGTCAGCACCGCCGCCACAGACCCTGTGCCTGTGCCGCAGGCGTAGGTGAAGTCCTCCACTCCCCGCTCAAAGGTCCGCTCGAAGAAATGGTCCTCCTCAATAAGCTCATAAAAATTTACATTCGCTCCCTTTGGGAAGGCAGGGTTCCAGCGGATTTTCCGTCCCAGCTCCCGCAGCTCCTGTTCGTCCGCATTTCGCAGATTGTGATAGGGAATCACTGCATGCGGCAGGCCAGGATTCCCCAGCTCCACATAAGAACAGGCGTACCGCACGCCGTCCACTTCCAGCAGGCAATCCAGCCGGATTGTGGTGGGATCATTGAGCTGTATGCGATAAAGCCGCTTATCAATCCGCCGCCCAAACACCATGCCAGCGGTTGTCTCCACGGCTTGGACTTCTCTGGCAAGGCCGTTTTCAAAGCCATACCGGCAGATGCATCGGGCTCCGTTGCCACACATTTCCCCCGTACTGCCATCGGAATTGAAAAACAGCATTTTGAAGTCGCCGCCCTGGTCCGCCGCCTCCACCACCATCAGCCCGTCAGCGCCCAGCAGAAGCAGGAGGCCA
>ERZ779632.973-NODE-973-length-13167-cov-17.721782_pt1 | contig 13167 bp, 8 predicted proteins | sample MGYA00514194_ERZ779632 | MGnify/ENA primary metagenome ERZ779632 (study PRJEB29562, sample SAMEA4376704) | mouse gut metagenome | isolation source: Cecum | study: EMG produced TPA metagenomics assembly of the A DSS colitis mouse model was used to assess the...
CGATATGCTTGGCGCTGGCCCCGTCAATGCGGCGGCGGTAAATGTCCCGCACCACACGGGCGGCATCTTCATCTATAATGAGGTGGTTTTTATTCTCCGGGTCTTTCCGGTAGCCATAAATGGGACAGGCCCCCACGTAGTCCCCATTTTGCCGCTTGGTCAACAGGGCGCTCCGGGTTTTCACGGAAATATCCCGGCAGTAGGTGTCGTTCAGCAGATTCTTCAAGCTGATGTGCAGGTCATCGCCGTTCTGCTCGTTGGCGGTATCAATGCCGTCGTTGACGGAGATAAAGCGTACTCCATAGGCGGGGAATGTCCGTTGCAGGTAGCGCCCGGTTTCGATGTACTCCCGGCCCAGACGGGACAGGTCTTTGACAATGACGCAGTTGATTTTGCCGGAAACGATGTCGTTCATCATCTCCTGAAACGCGGGGCGGTCGAACAGAACACCGCTGTAGCCATCGTCTACCCGCTCAGACACGATCTCAATGTCCGGATGGGCTGCCACAAAGTCCTCGATCAGCTTTTTCTGGTTGGCGATACTGTCACTCTCCGCGTTCCGGTCTGGGGCGTAGGAAAGCCGGAGATATGCGTCAGCCTTGTACTTTGGCATGAGAAAATCACTCCTTCACACTACGGACTTATCCCGCAGCGCGACGAAGTGATTGGTTCATCCTGTTCAGTTCTTTTTCCAATCACAAGTATAGCACATCTTCGCGGGCAAGTCAACACATTAAAGTGCTAAATTAGAATCTGCTTCAGGCAATCCTCCAGAGACACACCGTTCCGGGCAAACCGCGCCCGGACGGTGAACTTGCCGCACCGGAAGCAGTAGGGGTTCTGAATCTGCCGGAGAAATTCGGTAATGCGTTCCTCTTTGGGGAGATTCGGGTCAATGGACACATCCCGGATATCGGCCAGGGGCGTACCCGCAGGGAAAGGGATCGTATGCTCCATGTTGTCCTCCTGTAAAAGTGGCGCCGCAGACTGTTTCCAGCCTGCGGCGTTATCATGATGTATCAGCCCTTGAAACGGTACGGGAGTTTGCGGCCCCCGCTCCGCTGGCTGTTGTACTTGTCCCAGATGACACGGGCAAAGCGCAGGGCGGCGCGGTTGGTGGAAAAGTCCGCCTTGCCCCGCCGGAGAATCTCGTCCGGGTCAACGGCGGACAGCCGCTTGATGAAGGCGTCATCGTCCAGCTCCGTCTCATAGGTTTTCAGGAACAGGGCCATACCGGAGAGCATGGACGCTTTGAGGGAACTGGAAGCGCCATGCCACGTCCGGGCCGTCAGGGTGAGCATCCGGGAGAAGGACGCGCCGCCCAGCAGGCGGTAGGCGTTGATAACGGCGCGGGTGGCCCCGATCTCAAACGCCTCCCCGGCAGGCTTGTCCAGCGCCCAAATGAAGCCCACGCCCTCCAGCAGACGCTTGATCTCGATGATCTCCGTGTCGCTGCCGGATTCCACCAGGGCTTTGGTGGCGTGGCTCAGGCGCAGATGGCCCTTGGCCTTGTCCAGCTTATAGTACAGCTCGGCCTCCTGCTCGTAGGTCAGGCCCCGGTACACCCGGCACAGCGTGGTCACATCCTTGCCGCCGTTCTTCTTCCGCATGGCGCAGATCCGGTGCTGGCCGTCCACCAGGTTGTAGCGGCCCTCCCGATAGCTCACCGCCAGCGGGGTCAGCAGGCGGGGATCCCACTCCCGCACCAGCCTGTCCACGGCGGGATCGCTCACAGGCCGCTGGTAGCGCATGGTTGCCGCCGTCCCGCCCCGCCGTTCTCCGTTATAGACAACCAGCAGAGCGGCGGCGTGGTCTACCAGAAATCGGTTGCGGTCCAGCATATCATTTTTGTGGTATAGAGATGGGGCGGGGGGGAATATTTTTTAAATGATCTGGTCGGGTTACAGCAGATATTCAATATCAGCTATGAAGAACTTTCAAAGATATACCGCACTCACGCAATTCTGAACAATCACCAGAAAAAACAGCACCCTGCCGGTGGGCAAGGTGCTGTTTTGGTTCGTCACCGCGCTGGCTTCTGTTCTCTATTCTGCTCCCGATCGTCTGGCGATAACCCGAGGATTTTATCCACGTTCTGCTTTGCCGTCCGATAGGCGATCATATCCTGCCGGAGTGCCGTGTATTCTGCGTACTGCTCCTGCTTCTCCGCCAGCAGATCGGCGTACTGCCCGGAGAGCTGGGCCACCTTCGGGATGGGCTTCCCACCCAAGGCATCAAAGGCTTTTTTCGCCGCCTCATGCTGGGCGATCTCCGCTCCATGCTCGGCAAGAAATTCCTTCTTGTGGCGGGACTTTTTATAAGCAGCGTAGATCTCCCGTGTTTTAGAGTAGTTGATGATATGGGCCTTTAGCTGGGCAGCATCGGCCATGCGTCCCTCCAACTGTTTGATACGGCGGGAAGCCTCGTCAAAGCGATCACCGGCCTGTGCCGCCCGTGCTGTCAATTCATCGTAGTCGGTCAGGTCATTCTCAATCAGGAAGTTAAGGGTTTTCGCCGCCTCTTTCAGATTGAAAACCTTTGCCCACCGTTCATAGCCAGCACCCTTGCCAGCGGCCATCTTCGCTTGAATATCAATGAGCAGATTGACGTTCCGGCCAGTATAGGGAATGGCCTTTTTCGCCGTATCAGAGTGCCCGCCCCGGTTGCTGCTGCGCTCCCGCAGGGCCTCCCTGGAGTAGTTGACCCCCAGCTTATTGGAGCGGGTGAAACGGTCCCAGCCGGGGGTGCGAAAGGACAGCACTTTTCCTTCTTTAATCTCGTAGCCCTCGGCCCGCATTTTTGCCAGAAAATCTTCGTAGTCCTTACAGCCGGGGAGTACCCGGTCGATAGTCTGGCGTAGCTGCTCCTTATGGCTGGTCCCGTATTTTGCCGCTGCCATTTCCCTCTGTTTTTTGGCACTGGGTTGCGGGTTCTCAATCACAGAAAGTCCATGTGCCCTGCATAGTTCATCATTGAGTTTCCGCAGGACAAGTGCAGACCGTTTTACATCACGGAATTTACCGTCACAGTTGAGATTGGTACTGTTAAATTCGATGTGCGTATGAATATGGGCCTTGTCCACATGGGTGGATACGACAAATTGGTGCTGGCCCCCGGTAAACTTCATTGCCAGCTCATAACCGATCCGGTTGGCTTCCTCCGGGCTGACCTCGCCCGGCTTGAAGGATTGAATCACGCGGTACATGATAACGTCATGATCCGGGGACTGACTGCGCCTGGTGATCTGATGGTATAGCTGCTTGCTGATCTCAAATTCTTCTGCGGCGGTTTCCGGCGAACACATATAGGAGGACACCAGTTCTCCGTTATTGGTTTTCTCTGCTTTCTGGTCATAGTCGTGCCGGTCCGCCATGGACTGCTGCCGGGTGCGATTCCGCATGATTTTCCGGGGGAGTATGTTGGAGATTGCCACCTGTTCCTCCTTTCAAAACAGGCTATGTATAGCCTAAATAGTAGCATGGGTAGCCTACTTTTGCAAGAGCATTTTAGTATGCTGAAAGAAAAAAGGTAGGACCTTGCTATGGATACTGTGTCAGCCATTCGGGACAGAATTTTGCATTTATGCGCAGAGCGCAATATCACGATCAATAAACTTGCTACATTAGCCGCGCTGCCGCCATCCTCAGTGAAAAATATTCTGTATGGCAGGAGCCAGGACCCCAAGATTTTGACAATCAAGAAGATGTGTGACGGGCTTGATATTACACTTATCGACTTTTTCAATTCGCCTGAATTTGCCTCATTGGAGCCGGAGATAAAATAGGGAGATCATCGCGCCCCTTCCCGCTGCCTCTGCTGTACCTGCGCCGCTTTGACCCGGCAGAGAAATTCGTTGTAGTCCTTCCCATGCTCCGCAGAGGGCGGGTTGCGGTGGACCAGCTTCACCCGCTGGGACAGCTCCGGGTCCTCCCGAATTGCTTCTTCCAGCAGCTCCATTCCTTTCAGTCCCGCCTTATCGTTGTCCAGGCATAGGCTAACCTGGGTAGCGTGGGGATGATCGTGGAGGAATTGAATCATGGCGCGGGGCGCGGTTCCTCCGAGGGAGAGGTAGTGACTGTCCCGCCAGTCACCACCGGACAGCTTCACCAGCGTGGCCAGGGATAGTGTGTCGATAGGACTTTCCGCCACGGCCAGCCGTGGGCAGGTTGGGTCAGCGGCCAGCAGGGAGAAATTGTACCGCTTGTCGCTGCCCTCCACATCAATCCGAAAGTTGTCCCGCGTCCCCCGGAGGCAGGCGAACCGGGCGTGGCCCGCTGGGTCCTTCCCGACAAAAACACAGTTCTGATATTTCCGGCTCTCATAGAGCGTACCGGTCTGAATACACGCTTGCAGCAGTTCCGGGTGGATGCCCCGACTTTGCAAGTAAGCCAGCATCATGGAGGGGAAGCGGCTGGCCTCCGGGAGCTGGAAGGGTTTCCGGGGCTTCGGGGCTGGCTGTTCCTGGGGCGGCGGGGCACGATAGCCGCACAGGGCCTCCACCGCCCCCACAAAGTCCATCCCCCGGACCTTGATGAGATAGTCCAGCGCCGTCCGGCCCCCAATGCCCCGGCTGTTCCAGCACCATTTTCCGTTGGAGATTTTCAAGCTGTCATGGGTTCGGGTGCAGTATTCATGGAGGCCGCACCGCTTCAGCTCATGCGGCTCATAGGTTTCCAGGTATGAAAGCAGGTCCCACTCCTTTGCTTTTTCAATCTGTTCTTTAGAAACGCCCGCTATAAAATCACCCCCAATACGAAAACAGAGGCGGCGGGAACATCCGAAAATGCTCCCGCCGCCATAGTCACAGCGTTTCAAATTTCTTCAGCAGTTCGCTGATACCCTGCCAGACCTCCGTATAACCCTGGCGCAGATCTTCTACATCCTGGGCGTAGAGGTTGTGTGTGCTGTTGCAGCGGCGGGCGATCTGGTTCACGTTGCTGGAAATGGAGCGCAGGAGCTTCACCAGCTCCACCACGCTGGACATATCCAACTGGACCACATACCCGTCCACCGCCATTTTCCGCAGATACGCCCGCAGATTCATCGTCCCCAGGAGGGCCATTTTCTGGTCGATCACCTCCTTTTCCTCCGGGGACACCTTGGTGTAAAGGCCGATGGTCCGGCCCTCGTTCTTTCTCACAGCGCCGCCTCCCTCCGCTGGCCTCTTTCCGCGCCAGCAGCCACCGGCGCGGGTGGAACGTAGGAGCGCAGCGCCGCCCGGATGGACGGCTTATCACCGCTCAGCACGGTAAGGGCGGGCGGCTCCGGCGCGGGGGCCTCGCCGCCCTCCAAATCCGCTTCACCCTCACTGTCCTTGGATTTCTCCACTACCTTGGTCTTGGGTTTCTCCAGCTCCCGGTTGAGCTGGGTCAGGCGGGCGGACTTCTCCGCCAGCTCATTTTCCTTGGGAAATGGCCGCTCAGATTCTTCCCTGGCGTTCACCAGCTCCTTTTCCAGTCTCTCCAGATGGTTCTCATGCCCCTTGATTTTTTCGGCCATACCCTCTAAGGCGTTGTTGATACGGGTAACATTGCCCACCGGATCATCGGCCAGCTCCGCCGTATAGGTCAAATGCTGCTTCATCGTGATCTTGAACTTGGAGCCGGTACAATGAAGCTGCATGGGAAAGCCCCGGTATTCGCCCAGGTCGAGGGGCTTCTCCGGGTCGGGCATGAGCAGACACGCCTTGATAATGGCCTCGCCCGCCTCCTTGCGCTCAGTGAAGGTCTGGCCCATGACAGTCATGGAAAAAGCGTCGTCCTTTACCGGATGGGCCTGGACAATGGGCAAATCCTTCCCCAGCGCCTCAATAAACAGCTTCGTTTCCGCGATTTTCTGCGGATAGTATTTCAGCGTTTTGTTCTGCATTTCATACTGCATGGCGGTGTGGTTGGATTTCAGCATTTTCAGCTTCGCCACCTGCACATCCAGCTCCATCTTCTCCCGGATACGGTCGTCTCCGGTAGCCAGGGCCTTGACCTCGGCATAGGAGAGGGCGGTGGCGTCCACATCCTCAGCGGACCGGGCGGGGGATTTGCTGGTCATAATCTGACCGATGAATTTCTGCTTGTTCTCCACCAGCCCCCAGTTGTAGGCGTCAAAGGTGCCCTTGGTGACATACTTGAACATTTTGACCGATTTGTTCATGTTGCCCTGGCGCAGCGACCGACCGGCTCTTTGCTCCAAATCAGCGGGCCGCCATGGGCAGTCAAGGTCATGAGACGCCACAATGCGGTCCTGGACGTTGGTGCCAGCTCCCATTTTCTGGGTGCTTCCGATCAGTACCCGCACCTGCCCCCGGCGTACCTTGGCGAACAGCTCCGCCTTTTGCGCCTCGGTGTTGGCGTCATGGATAAAGGCGATTTCCTCCGGGGGAATCCCCTGGGCGATCAGCTTCTCCTTAATATCGTTATAGACATTGAACTTGCCGTCGTTTTTGGGTGTGCTGAGTAGCGATAGGTAAGGTTTTGATATTGTCTCCACCTTTTCCCCCGCCCTGAACCGTGCATGAACCTTTCAGCTCACACGGCTGGCCATCAAGGATAACATGATGTCACATACTAACAACTCTCAACATGAACAAGGCTTCTAAGTGCGTCTACTTTCTTCTGCTGTTTTGGTGTCAGGTTCAGTAATTCCGTAAGTTTTGCTATCGTTTGTGGGCTAATTGCATGAATCAGCTTGTGTGCGTCTCTACAGACTAATATCAGGTTGTCATACTTGTCAGTGCCGCCTAAATGGCGCGGCACTTTGTGGTGACAGTAAATGTCGCCGATTTCCAGAACCTTACCGGTGACAGCACACTTGCCCATTTGCGCGGAATATAAGGAGAGCCGGTTATCGTTGTATTCGATTGACCGGTACGCTACGGGATGCCTCATCAGGTAGTGCAGAATTCTCATGTTAACGGTTTCCAGATTTTTGTGGATATGCGTTCGACCTTCGGCCGTATAGGAGTTGGCTTTAGCCTTCTTTTGCATGGGAAATTTGTGCTGGATGTACCCGATTGGGGCAAGGGCTATGCCATTCACATAACGAAGCTGGTCGCTCTTACCATAACGTTCCTTAATCACATTAGCGATGTGCAGCGGAATTATCTTTTTCCTGACTTGTTTTGCAGTTTTGATTCGTTTTCTCAGCCTTGCTTTCAGGCTCTTTTGGACAGGAAAGGCTATTTGGCGAAAATCGCGGCTGACGCAGGTTGCCATACTGTAGTAGTCATGCACACCAAGTACATAGGAATTATACCTGCTGATTGCCTGATACTCGGTGTGTTTTCCCTGCTGTGGATATTCAATTTCGTAAATCAACGTTTTGAGTTTCGCCCTGATTTTCTCTATGGATTTGTCTTTTACATGACTCTCGACAACGTACCTGGTATGTCCCTTTTTGTTCTTGCCCCGTGGTATGAGTTTCAATTTGAACCCCAGGAACTCTGAGTATTCTTCCTTCAGGTTGACCACCTTGGATTTCTCTGGGCTGATGTCCAGCCCCAGCCGCTCCTTCAGCCAGTTTTGCGTTGCGTAAAACAACTTTATTGCGCTTTGGTAACTGCTGGTGAAGATTTTGAAGTCATCCGCGTATCGAACACAGGTTACTTCCTTCAATTTGCTTCGCCGCAGGGACGCGAATTTGTTTCCCTTGTTCGGCGTACCATTCGGATTGGGGTGCATCTTGAAAGGATATTGGGTAGGGATTTCCTCCCATTGGCTGGCTAACCACCAGTCCAGTTCGTTCAAGACGATGTTGGAGAGGAGCGGTGAAATAATGCCGCCCTGTGGTGTGCCAACCTCTGGGAACCCGATTCCCGCGACCTGAGCTTTTAGCATGGCTGAAATGATACTGAGCAGCTTTTTGTCCCGGATTCCCATTGTCCACATTTGTTTCAGCAGTTTCCCATGGTTCACATTGTCGAAGAAACCTTTGATGTCAATGTCCACCACATAATGCAAGTGGCTCAACTGCATATTTTTGTGAACCTGAGCGATAGCGTTCTGCTGGCTGCGATTGGGACGGAACCCATAACTGTGTTCATGAAACTTTGCTTCACAAATGGGCTCCAGTACCTGCAATACGCATTGCTGAATCAGTCGGTCGAGAATGGTAGGGATTCCCAGTGGACGGATTTTTCCGTTGTCCTTACGGATTTCCACTCTGCGGACACTTTGCGGAACGTACCATGTGAGTTTTCGTTGTACAAGAGTGACGATTTCCTCGTCAGAGATTTTTTCCAAATCTGCGATTGTTTTGCCGTCCGTGCCAGGAGTGTGGCTTCCATCGTTCTTTTTCATGTTGCGGTATGCCAGCCGGATATTTTCAGGCTGGATTATCACTTCGACCAATTTGTTGAAAATTTTGTCGTTTTTGCTTTCCGCATACAGTTTGTCCTGCATTTCTTGAAAGTCATAATACTCGGCGTGGCGCAGTTTGGACTTCTTCAAAGCCTTTTCTTTCATTGCCATAGTCGGCGCTCACCCGCTTTCGTGGGGATTGCCTTTCTTAGTCCTACTCGAACCTATGCGTGTTTGTTAGATATGCCTGGATATTGCTTCTTCTCATGTTATCCTTGACTACAGCCCGTCCCTCCACCGCTTACTTTCTTCACGGCTTCTCAGTTTGTCCATCGCTGAACAAACACGGTACCATGGCTGCTCCTTCCTCCCGGATTAAGAGAAGTTATACCGTACCTCCCGCTTCTGAGCGGCACGGCTTTCCTTCTCATGCTTCATCGTGTGCAATCACTCCACATCCGGGACTTTCTACGTTCCGATATTCCTATCTGTGCATGATGCCCTTAGACTATCCTTTAGGCCAGTATGCTTGGCAGCGCCTGTAACGCTACAGGGTATTTCATAGCGACCAACTTACTTTACCCCACATACACCGTTTTCACGGCAGCAGCATTTCTACTGCTTATTCTTCTTGACCTGTGCATTCGGACTTTCGCCAGTGGTAGTCAGCCACATTCTTGTCATAGGCATTTTATAGACCCCCGGCCTATAGACTGCACCACCCACCTCTGGGCAGCTTTCCACAACAGCCCTCTCGGACTTTGTTTGGACAGTTCTCAGCCGACTTCAACGTGCTGTGTCAGCTTGGGATATTGCACTCCCGCGCCTCCAACGTAGTATCAGGTGAGCGTTTCCGGGCGTTACCCCTTCATTCCACTCCTCGGAATATCAGTTAGGGAAGTCTCTGCTTCCCCGCTACTTTTACCTCCTCGCAGGATTCCTCCCGCTTATAGTTTATTTGTAGCAACGTATCGCTACACGATCACAGAAAACAAGCTGGGTCCCCCGAATGTCCGCGCTGTCCCGCCACTCGGCCAGGACGTTCTTGACACAGGCATTGACCTTGCTGTCCGGGTCGTCAGGCAGAAGGGCATTCTGCAAACGCTGATCCAGAGCCAGCTTGCGGCCATCCGAGGTGATTTTCAGCATATTGTCCTCGTCCGGCTCCACTTCTCTGTTCCGCACGGCCTCCGCCCGTTCGCCCAGCTCCGCCACCATTTCCTGCTGAAAGCTGCTGGGTTCGGTGGTGACGGTGATGTACTCCGCCTCCGGGGTGGGGAGCTTCAGCATATCCGCCGTCTGAATGTCAGCGGCCTCTTTCCAGATGTTAATAAGCTCCGGTAGATTGTAGAATTTGGCGAACCGGGTCTTGGTACGAAAGCCCGTGCCCTCCGGCTTCAGCTCCATAGCCGTGACCTTCTCGCCAAAATCCGCCGCCCAGTTGTCAAAATGGCGGTGTCCGTTTTCCACCAGCGTGTCGAACTGGAGATAGCGCATCATGGTATATAACTCTACCATACTGTTGGAGATCGGCGTGCCGGTGGCGAAAGTAATACCGCGCCCGCCGGTGATTTCGTCCATGTAGCGGCATTTGCCGTACATATCGCTGGACTTCTGCGCGTCCGTTTGAGCAATGCCCGCCACACGGCTCATTTTTGTGTGGAGGAACAAATTTTTGAACGAATGTGCTTCGTCCACAAACAGACGGTCTACGCCCAGTTCCTCAAACGTCACCACATTGTCCTTTTTCTCCTTCGCCGCCAGCTTTTCCAGTTTAGCCTCCAGATTTTTCTTGGTTTTTTCCATCTGCTTGACGGTAAAGTGGTCGCCATCTTCCTCTTTCGCGCTCTCAATCGCGGTTATAATTTCGTCAATCTGGTCCCGGATGACGGCGCTCTGCCGTTCGGGAGAGAGAGGAATCTTCTCAAACTGGCTGTGGCCGATGATAACAGCGTCATAGTCTCCGGTGGCGATCCGGGCGCAGAACTTCTTGCGGCGGTGGGGTTCAAAGTCCTTCTTGGTGGCCACCAGCACCTTCGCGCCGGGATACAGGCGCAAAAAATCGCCGCCCCACTGTTCCGTCAGGTGGTTAGGGACGACGAATAGGGATTTCTGGCACAGGCCCAGGCGTTTGCTCTCCATGGCGGCGGCAACCATTTCAAAGGTCTTGCCCGCGCCGACACAGTGAGCCAGCAGCGTATTCTTGCCATAGAGGATATGGGCCACGGCGTTTTGCTGGTGGGGCCGCAGTGAAATTTCCGGGTTCATGCCCGCAAAGCGGATATGGGAACCGTCATATTCACGGGGACGGGTTGCGTTGAAAATCGAATTGTACTTCCGGCACAGGACCTCCCGGCGCTCCGGGTCCTTGAAAATCCACTCCTTGAACTGCTCACAGATCGCCTCTTGCTTCTGCTGGGCGATCATGGTTTCTTTCTCATTGAGAACACGGGTTTCCTTGCCGTCCACCCATTTTTTATCAAATACCCGCACATCCCGCTGATTCAGTGCGGCCTCAAAAATCTCATAGGCGTTGACACGCTTGGTTCCGTAGGTGCTGTGGACACGGACGTTATCCTGGCTGTCCTCGCTCTTGCCCTGCACCCGCCACTCGCCGGAGGAATCGGAATAGCTGAGCCGGACCTTCTTCTCCCGCAGACGCTCCGATGTCCCCAGCAGCTCAAACATGAACTGCTGATAATACTCCGGGGCAATCCAGGACGCGCCCACCCGAACGCTGATCTCCGTGGCGGTCAGGTCCTTGGGCTGTACCTGTTCCAGCTTCTCCACATTGATAGCAAACTGCGGGTTATCTTCTGCGGCGGCGCGGGCCTGGGCCAGCTTCACCCGGACGTTGCCGGAGAGGTATTCGTCCGCCGCCTGCCAGCCCTTCGACCAGTTTTCGCCGCCCCCGGCAAAATCAAAGGGGCCGGTGGCGGGGTCCTTGAAGATAATGCCCTTCAAATCCTCCACGATCTGCGGAATTTTCTCAGGTCCGCCCATCAGACCCGCCATATACTCCAGGTCCACGCGGGCCTTCTCGCCAATGGATACCGCCAGGGCCTCCACCGCCGTGTCCACGCTGGTGACGGCCTGCCGGTTCTGGATGGTGCGCTTGGTGAACATATCCGCCTTGCGCTCCAAATTTCCTTCATCGTCCACCACTTCCAGAGAACACAGCAGGGGGTAGGAGGAATCCTGTTCAAAGGCCCTTTTGTTGCCCAGGCTGTTCAACAGGCCGTGTTTCTTCGTGAAAGCGTCATAAAGCCGGTTGAGCTTGGCCTGCTCCGCCTTGATTACATCGTCCCCGGCGTTTTCCAACTGCAAATCAATGAGCTTCCGGGCGCAGTCCCGAATGGCGATCATGCCCATGGCCCGCTCCGTGGGGGTCTTGCCCAGGTCCACGGGCTTCATGCGGGAATTTTCGCGGAAATACAGCTTTCCATCCGAGAGCGCGTAGCTGAAATTCCGCACAGAGGGATCGGCGGGAATGGATTCCAGCTCCCCCTCCTGTTCCGGTTCAATCTCCAGCAGCTCCCGGTCGGGCGGGGCAAGGTTCTGAATGGCCCCGGCAAGTTGCTGGGAGAGGTCCGCTCCGTCAATGGGCGCGACGGTATAGTCCTGCCTGCCGTACTGTGTACTCTCAGACGTGGGCTGTCCCAGCACCATATCCGGGTGTTCCAGAAAATAGCTGTTGATCTTGAAGCCATCTTCATTTTCACCCACCTGCACCCATCCTGGCTGCTCAATGGCGGGGCGGTCCCGCTTTTGCAGGAAAATAATATCGGACACCACTTCGGTCCCGGCGTTGGCCTTGAAAGCGTTGTTGGGCAGACGGATAGCGCCCAGCAGATCAGCCCGCTCCGCCAGATACTTCCGCACGGTAGAATCCTTGGAATCCATGGTGTAGCGGCTGGTGACAAAGGCCACAACGCCGCCGGGACGCACCTGATCCAGCGCCTTGGCAAAGAAATAGTTGTGGATGTTGAAACCCAGCTTGTTATAGGCGGGGTCGTTGACGTGGTACTGACCAAAGGGCACGTTGCCCATGGCCAGATCATAGAAGTCCTTCCGGTCCGTTGTTTCAAAACCGGCGAGGGTAATGTCCGCTTTCTGGTAGAGCTGCTTGGCAATGCGCCCGGTGAGATCGTCCAGTTCTACGCCGTACAGCTTCGCCGACGCCAGAGAATCCGGCAGGAGGCCGAAAAAGTTGCCGATGCCCATGGACGGTTCCAGCACGGTCCCCGGCTGGAAATTCATATTCTCCACCGCCTGATACATGGCCTTGATGACCGTGGGGCTGGTATAGTGGGCGTTGAGGACCGTGGCACAGGCGGATTTGTATTCCTCCGGGGTCAGCAGTTCCTTCAGCTCGGCGTATTCTTTCGCCCACTTGGGGTCATTCTGGTCAAACGCCCCGGCAATGCCGCCCCAGCCCACATAGCGGGATAGGGTTTCCTGTTCCTCCGGCGTGGCAAGACGGCCCTCCGCCTCGATCTGTTTCAGAGTACGGATAGCCGCCACATTGTACTGATATTTCGTTTTTTCGCCGCCCACGCCCAGGTTATCATCGGTGATCTGGAAATTATGGCGTTCCCGGCGCGGCTGGCGGGAAGCTGGCGGAGGGGGCGCAACTACCTGCCCGCCGTCAATCTCCACCAGTTCCGGCTCCGGTTCGGGGGAAGGCGGGGAATCATCCGCGCCCAGGACGGCGGTGCGGGCTTTGGCAACAAGGTCCCGCACGGCTTGAATGGACCGCTGGAGATAGGAGTAGGCCGTATCCAAAATTTTCAGGCGGACAATATCATGCTCCGCGTCTACGCTGTGGATTTTGACGCGCTGTCCGTTCACCGTCAGCTCCATGCCCACGGGGATT
>ERZ779632.978-NODE-978-length-13062-cov-5.949873_pt1 | contig 13062 bp, 9 predicted proteins | sample MGYA00514194_ERZ779632 | MGnify/ENA primary metagenome ERZ779632 (study PRJEB29562, sample SAMEA4376704) | mouse gut metagenome | isolation source: Cecum | study: EMG produced TPA metagenomics assembly of the A DSS colitis mouse model was used to assess the...
GGGTGGATAAAATTACCCACTCCATTGTGTAACAAACCATCCTATTCCGTAAATGAAGCTTCATTTAACCCTAGGTGCAATGATACGTAAAAATGCGGAAATTGTCAAGTATACTTCTGGAATTTACTGTGATAAATTTGTAAAGAATTCTGAAATAATATTACACAATTAAATGTTTTCTTAAGAATTTCTGAATATTTAATTAGAGGAAATTTGACATATTGGTTTATTTTGAATAAATATTCTTTTAAAATTTTTCAAGAATTTTCCACTCTTTTGTATTCTTTCCAGATATTTGTAAAACGTAAAGTCCGGTAAACAGCCTGGCAGCATCTATCCGGCCTTTCGTTTCACAAATACCTGCCATATTTTTATATTTTATTGAAAGGTTCTTTATATTCCGCCGCAGTTTTTAACTCTTCTTCAATGCGCAGCAGGCGGTTATATTTTGCAACACGGTCTGTTCTGCAGGGAGCGCCTGTTTTGATCTGTCCGGTATTTAAAGCCACGGCAATATCTGCGATCATAGTATCCTCCGTCTCGCCGGAACGATGGGATATCACGGCCTTATATCCGTTTTTATGCGCCATTTCCACCGCCTCAAAGGCTTCTGTCATGGTGCCGATCTGATTCACTTTTACCAGAATGGCGTTGCCCACCTTTAATTTAATGCCCGCGTCCAGTCGCTTTACATTCGTAACAAACAGATCGTCTCCTACCAGCTGGATCTGTTCTCCCAGCCGTCCGGTCATTATTTTCCAGCCGTCCCAGTCATCCTCTGCAAGGCCGTCTTCTATGGAAATGATAGGAAACTGCGAAATCAGTTCTTCGTAATAGGAAATCATCTCGGAAGTGTCACGGACCACCTCCTGCCCGGACAGTCTGCTTTCACCCGGAAAATGATACATGCCTGTTTTCTCATTATATAATTCGCTCGACGCCACATCCAGAGCAATCTTAATATCCTGTCCCGGAATATATTTGCTTGTTTCAATCGCTTCCACGATAAGGGAAAGGACTTCTTTGGCATCTTTTAAATCCGGCGCAAAACCGCCCTCGTCTCCCACACCCGTAGATAACCCGCGGTCGTTTAATATTTTCTTCAGGTTATGGTAAATTTCAGCGCAGACGCGCAGTCCGTCCGCAAATGTTTCAGCCTGCACAGGCATTATCATGAATTCCTGGAAATCCACGGTATTGGCCGCGTGCTTTCCGCCGTTTAAGATATTCATCATGGGAACCGGAAGAAGCTTTGTGTTAATTCCTCCCAGATAACGGTAAAGGGGCAGATTCAGCATGGCTGCACAGGCTCTTGCTGCCGCCATAGAAACTCCCAATGTAGCGTTGGCGCCAAGATTTCCTTTATTCTCAGTGCCGTCCGTTTCAATCAGCAGACTGTCAATCAGAACCTGCTCCAGCGCATTTTTTCCCAGAAGGACATCTCTGAGCTTCGTATTAATATTTTTAACGGCGTTTTTGACTCCCAAGCCAAAATACCTTGTTTCTCCGTCGCGAAGCTCCACCGCCTCAAATCTTCCGGTACTGGCTCCGGAAGGAACCGCTGCCCTCCCCGTGGAAAGTCTTCCGCTTACCCCGTCGCGGACCGTCACTTCCGCCTCCACGGTAGGATTTCCTCTGGAATCCAGAATTTCTCTTCCGCAAACTTCTACAATTTCAAAATAATTCTGCATGTTTTTCCCTTTCTTTTTGATTACTGTGTTTTTTACAGTATCTCCTTATCAGAGAAAAACATGCAGATTACTGAAAATTGTAAAAGATACATATTCGGATGTTTATTACATATACTTTTTTGCAGGAAAGTACGCATATGCAGGAGGAGAAAAATTGAAACGATTAAAATGTTATACCCTGATCGGAATTATTTTTGTTATTATAACAGGATCGCTTGCCCATTTTGTATACGAATGGACCGGCAATCATCTCATAATCGGTCTCTTTACGCCGATCAACGAATCCGTGCGGGAACATATGAAACTAATCTTTTTCCCCATGCTGTTATATGGGCTTGTCATGAACCGGAATCTGAAAAAGGAATTTCCCTGCGTCACTTCTTCCTTATCTTTCGGAATCCTGCTGGGGACTTTTCTGGTTCCCGTTTTCTTCTATACCTATACCTTCCTTACAGGCCGCGATGTTTTTGCGCTGGATCTTGCCGACTTTGTCCTGAGTATTGTAATTGCATTTGCAGCCGTTTATAAACTTACTTTATCCTGCAGACTGCAGCCGTTCCGATATATTCTGTACGGTCTGGTCTGCCTGACCGGAGCCGTTTTTATTTGGCTTTCCTACTTTTTAATCAGCAAAGATTTCCCGGTCATCTCTTTCGGCTGTTCCTTTCCCATAATCTGAATCAGCGTCGGAACGATGTCCGCCAGACATCCGTCCTCCCTTAAGGTATACGCCGGATCATAATTTACAAGAATAAAGGGCACCTGATTCGTAGTATGCGCCGTAAACGGGGCGCCTGTCTCATAGTCCACAAGCTGTTCCGCATTGCCGTGATCCGCGCAGATAAAGAGAACGCCATCCACATCCTTCACAGCCTCAACAGCTTTGCCCACACATTTATCCACGGCTTCCACGGCCTGAATCGCAGCCGCTTCCACGCCGGTATGACCCACCATATCCGGGTTGGCAAAGTTAATAATCACTACATCATATTTTCCGGATCTTATCGCTTCCGTCAGCTTATCGCATACCTCATAAGCGCTCATCTCCGGCTTCAGGTCGTATGTGGCTACCTTGGGTGAATTTACCAGAATCCGGTCCTCGCCCTGATTAGGCTCCTCCACGCCGCCGTTAAAGAAAAACGTTACATGGGCGTATTTTTCGGTCTCGGCAATTCTTGCCTGGGTCATTTGGTTTGCCGCCAGCCATTCTCCAAATGTATTCGTCACGGCAATCTTATGGAAAGCCACGTCTTTATTGGGAATGGTAGGATCGTAATCGGAGAAGCATACATACGTAAGCTGCAGTCTTTTCTCACGTTCAAAGCCCTTAAAATCATCATCGCAGAAAGCACGGGTAATCTCTCTGGCACGGTCGGGACGGAAATTAAAAAATACGACCGAATCTCCATCCTTTATCGTTGCCACAGGCGCTCCGTTTTCGGTAACGACCGTGGGCTTTACAAACTCGTCCGTCTCCTCCCTGTCATAGGAAGCCTGAATTCCGGCAGGTCCGCTTTCCGCGGTAAGACCTTCGCCCTTAGTCAGAGCGTCATATGCAAGCTTCACACGGTCATAGTTGTTATCTCTGTCCATGGCATAGTAGCGTCCCATAACGGAAGCGATTTTTCCTGTGCCGAGTTCCGCCATCTTAGCTTCCAGTTCCTGCGCGTACCCTTTTCCGCTTGCGGGAGGCGTGTCGCGGCCGTCCAAAAAGCAATGGACATAAACCTTTTCAAGTCCGTTTTTCCTGGCCAGCTCCAAAAGCCCGTACAAATGCGTGTTATGGCTGTGTACGCCTCCGTCGGAAAGAAGTCCGAACATATGAAAAGCGCTGTCGTTTTTCTTACAGTTCTCCACCGCTTTTAATAAAGCAGGGTTTTCAAAAAAGGTTCCGTCCTGAATCTCTTTGGTAATTCTGGTCAGCTCCTGGTATACGATTCTTCCTGCGCCCATATTCAGGTGTCCCACCTCGGAGTTACCCATCTGTCCGTCCGGCAGTCCCACCGCCATGCCGCTTGCATTGCCCTTTACAAAGGGATAATCCTTCATCAGAGAATCCATCACGGGTGTTTTTGCTTCTGCAACGGCGTTCCCTTCCGTTTTTTCATTCAATCCGTAACCGTCTAAAATCATCAATACGGCTGTCTTTTTGCTCATATCCGCACCTCTTTCTGTTTATATTGTTCCGATATCCGGACAATTCCTTTTCTCAGTTCGAAATTATACACGTTTTGTATCTTTCCCGCAATAGCAAATTCTAATAGAAGTTTCCCCGTTTTTCGTGATTTTTTCCACAAAAGAGTTGTTTTTTAGAGGAAAAAAGCATAAAATGAAATTCACTTTAATTTACTGATCTAAAGGGGAACGATATGATTACCTTATTATCCGGATTTTTTATCAAAAACAAAGAAAATGTGCAGGACCCGGCGGTACGGCAGGCTTACGGCATTTTGTGCGGCGCTCTGGGAATCGCTTTGAATCTGCTCCTGTTTGCAGGTAAATTTATTGCAGGGCTTTTAAGCGGTTCCATTGCCATCACCGCAGACGCCTTTAACAACCTTTCCGACGCGGGTTCTTCCGTGATTACGCTGATCGGTTTCCGTATGGCGGGACAGAAACCGGATCCCGGCCATCCTTTCGGGCACGGGAGAATCGAATATCTCTCCGGACTTTTTGTCTCCATTGCCATCCTTCTGATGGCGGCGGAACTGATCAAAACTTCCTTTGACAAGATTCTGCACCCGGAGGCAATTTCATGCAGTCTCCTGGTTGTGGCAATTCTTCTTATTTCGATTCTTGTAAAGCTTTATATGGCTTTTTATAATCATTCCGTAAGCAAAAAAATCGGCAGCGCCGCTATGAGCGCCACGGCGACCGACAGTTTAAGCGATACGCTGTCCACTTCCGTCGTGCTGGCCACCACCCTCTGTTCTCATTTCACCAGCCTTCGGATAGACGGGTACTGCGGGATTCTGGTCGGGTTTTTCATTTTCTTCGCGGGGATTAAAGCCGCAAAAGATACGATCAGTCCGCTTTTGGGACAGCCGCCCGAACCGGAATTTGTTAAAAAAATTGAAACCATTGTAATGAGCCATGAATCCGTCCTCGGCATACACGATCTGATCGTTCACGATTACGGCCCCGGCCGGCTGATGATTTCCCTGCACGCGGAGGTTCCCGCCGACGGGGATATCCTCACCCTCCATGACTTAATCGATAATATCGAACATGAGCTGCACCGCAGGCTGCAATGCGAAGCGGTTATCCATATGGATCCCATATGCACCAATGACGCCGAAACTCTCACCATGAAAGAATGTGTAAAAAAAATACTGCGGAATATAGATTCCCGGCTTTCTCTCCACGACTTCCGCATTGTAGCCGGCCCCACTCATACAAACCTGATTTTTGATATTGTAGTTCCCTACAAATTTGAATACAGCGACGCGCAGATCGTCGAACGCATCCAAAAAGAAGTCGGGGATATTGACGGCCGCTACTACGCGGTTATTGATGTGGATCATAATTACAGCGCCTGAGCGGCGCTCCATGGAGCAAACCCTCTGCTCCTGCATGAGCAGTCGCATTTTGCTTCGCAAAACAAGGAGGATTATTATGACTGACTTACATCTGCATTTAGACGGCTCCCTGTCTCCTGAATTTATATTAAAGCAGGCGCAAAAAGACGGCGTTCTTCTTCCCGCCGATACGCTCCCTTCCCTTGAACCTTATCTCACAGTGGGCGGTTCCTGCGGCAGTCTCAATGAATATCTGGAAAAATTTGACCTTCCTTTATCCGTATTGCAGACGGAGGATGCCCTGGAACAGGGCGTCTATGATCTGATGGCCAATCTGGCAAAGGAGGGCCTTCATTCCGCCGAAATACGTTTTGCCCCCCAGCTTCATCTTTCCCGCGGTCTTTCTCAGGAGGATGTCGTACAGGCGGCTATTTCCGGTTTAAAAAGCGCCTGCCGGGATTTTGCCGTGGACGGAAGTCTCATTTTGTGTTGTATGCGTATGGCGGACAATCATATAGCGAACGAAACCACTCTTGCCGTGGCTGCGCGCCACCTTTCTTCCGGCGTTGCCGGCCTTGACCTTGCCGGCGCCGAGGGTCTGTTTCCTACCCGCTGCTTCGAAAGCCTGTTCCGTAAGGCTTCCATAAGAGACATTCCTTTTACGATTCATGCGGGAGAGGCGGCCGGCCCCGAAAGCATCCGGGATGCGCTGCGCTTCGGCGCCGTGCGCATCGGTCACGGTATCCGCTGCATGGAAGATCCTTCCCTCCTGGATGAGCTTGTAAAAAGGCAAATACCTCTGGAAGTATGCCCTACCAGCAACGCACAGACAAAAGCCTGCGACAGTCTTGAAAAACATCCGGTTTTAAAATTGCTGGATTGCGGAATCCGCGTTACCGTCAACACGGACAACCGCACCGTATCAAACACAAATCTGAAAAAAGAATTTGAGCTTCTTCGTTCCTGTCTCCACATGACGGACGCGCAGGAAACGTCTCTTGTAGAAAACGCACGACGTTCGCTTTTTAAAAATTTGTAAATATTGAAATTTTTCAAAAAAAAATTAAAAAAATGCATTGACATTCGCTTTCTAAAGTCGTAATGTATAAAACAGCACTTACAAAATTTGAGAGAAGGAGGTAATACTATGTTACAGCAGTTAACGACAACAGGACATTTTAACAGAACAGGTTATTTACACAGAATTACCTCGGGACTTTTCATCTGTTAGCGGCACGACGTATTTTAAGCACCGCATATCCGAATGAAATTTTTAAGCCATGGTAGTTTCTGCCATGGCTTTTTTGACGCATTTTTACCAATATTTATGCCGGTTCCCAATTCACGGGCTGCCTGCAGAGGGAGGATTTTCATGAAAAAAGTAACTTCTTACATATGGGATTATAAATGGCTTTATCTTGCCGCCATCCTGTGTCTGATTATCAGCGTCGGCCTTGATATGCTGGCGCCCCAGTTAACGAAGCAAATTATCGATGATGTAATCGTGGCCGGAAACACGTCCAAATTAATATGGCTGCTTCTGGGAATCCTGGGGATCGGCGCGGGGCGCTGTATTTTTTCATACATAAAGGAATTTACGAGCGATTATCTCGGCTCCACCATCGGCGCCAAAATGCGGCTGGCGCTCTTTAACCATATCCAGAAACTCAGTACGGAATTTTTCGACCGAACCAATACCGGAGAACTTATGGCCAGAGTCAAGGAAGACATCGACCGTGTATGGGACGGCCTGGGCTTTATCGGTATGCTGATTTTTGAAATTGTATTCCACACCGGCATAATCCTCTTCTGTATGTTCCGACTAAACCCAACGCTGGCGGTTCTTCCCGCGGTCTGCATGGTTTTCTGCGGCGGCCTCGCCCTTTTTATGGAACACAAGCTGGGAAAAGTATACGAGGAAATCAGTGAGGAAAACGCCGTGCTGAATACGGTTGCGGAAGAAAACCTGGCGGGTGTGCGCACCGTTAAGGCTTTTGCAAGGGAAAAATTTGAAATCCGCAAATTTTTATCCCATAACAAGCGTTATTATGAACTGAACATGAAGCAATCAAAGCTGTTTGTAAAATACGATCCCATTTTTACCTTTATCAGCCGCCTGCTTCCCATTGTTACTCTGCTAATCGGCGGCGGAATGGTCATGCGGGGAGAATTCTCCTTAGGCTCCCTGGGCGCCTTCGTGGAATACTCCAACAATATCGTATGGCCTATGGAAATGCTCGGCTGGGTAACAAACAGCTTCTCTTCCGCCGTGGCTTCCAACAAAAAAATCAGAAAAATATATCAGGAAAAGCCGACGGTACTGGAAAAAGAAACTCCGGTTATCCTTCCGAAAATAACGGGAAAGATTACCTTCGATCATGTATCTTTTGAAAAAACCGACCGAATTAAGGGAGAAAACGGACAGGAAATTATGAAACCGGTGGGAATTCTGCGTGATATCTCCTTTACCGTAAATCCCGGAAAAACAATCGGAATTATGGGCGCTACGGGCGCGGGAAAATCGTCCCTGATTTATCTGCTGCAAAGGCTTTACGACTGTACGGACGGCGCGATCCTGTTAGACGACACCGATATACGCGATTTAACATTAAAGCAGCTTCGCGGAAATATTTCCACCGTTATGCAGGACGTATTTCTCTTTTCCGATACGATCAGTGAAAATGTAAAGCTTGGCAAAAAAGAACTTGTCAACCATTCCGTAATCCGGCAGGCGTCCGCCGATGCGCAGGCCAGCGGGTTTATCGAAAAAATGGAGAACCAGTACGAAACCGTAATCGGCGAACGGGGCGTCGGCCTTTCCGGCGGCCAGAAGCAGCGAATCAGCATTGCCCGCGCGCTCGCCAAAAAGAACCCTGTTCTGGTATTGGATGATTCCACGTCCGCACTGGATATGGAAACGGAGCATCTGATCCAGCAGACTTTGAAAACGTTCCACGATACTACAAAAATTATTATTGCCCACCGGATCAGTTCCGTACGCAGCGCAGACGAAATTCTTGTCCTGAACGAGGGACGCATTGCGGAGCGCGGAACCCACGAAACCCTGCTTGCCGGCAAAGGTCTTTACTATGAGACCTATATGGCGCAGTACGGAGATTATTTAGAAAAAAGGGAGGCGTAAATCATGCCTGTAAATGCAATAAAAGACGACGAACAGACAATAGAAGCCGGCAAACTGCAGACACTTTTAAGGCTGTTTAAATATCTGCTGTCTTACCTGAAGGAAATAGCGGGAGTCCTGTTAATTATGGCATACTGTGTGGGGGTCAGCCTGCTGAATCCTCTGATTGTGGAGTCGGCCATCGACGACTATATAAATGCCGGAGATTTTCCCGGCCTGGCAAAATTATTAGTATTTGCCATTATCATCAATACGGTCATGGTTCTTATGATCAAACTCAGAATGTACATTATGGCTAAGGTCTGCAACAATGTTTTAGTCACGATCCGCCAGGAACTATACACCCATATCCAGACGCTGGATTTTCATTTTTTTGATTCCAGACCTACCGGCAAAATCCTTGCCCGGATTATCGGAGACATTAACTCCTTAAAGGATGTTCTCGGCAACTGCGTTACAACGCTGATTCCTGACTTTATCATGATCTGTGCGGTTGTGGCGATTATGTTTATCAAAAATCCCATTCTGGCTCTGGCTTCTTTATGCAGCCTGCCGATTATGATTATAGGAATGTGGTTTATCCAGATCTATTCCCATAAACGGTGGCAGGTTTACCGGAAAAAATCTTCTAATCTGAACGCTTTCGTTCATGAATCGGTTTCCGGTATGCGGATTATAAAAAGCTTTACTGCGGAGAAAGAAACGGAAGAAGTATTCGACGGACTTGTAAAAGAAGTACGCTCTTCCTTTCTGGATGCGGTCCGCCTGAACGACGCTTTCGGCCCTGTCATTGATATCTGCTGGGGAATCGGCTGCGCCGCGCTTTATTATGTAGGAATTGTAATTCTCGGCACTAAGCAGGCGCCTGTCGGTACGCTTATGGCCTTCGGCACTTATATCTCGATGTTCTGGCGTCCTATTATGAATTTAAGTAATTTTTATAACCAGATTATTACAAACATTGCCGGCGCCGAGCGGATTTTCGAAATCCTGGACACCCCGTCCGCCATCCGGGACGAAAACGATGTATCCGTTCTTCCTCCCATACAGGGAGAAGTGACATTTGAAGACGTAACCTTCTCCTATGACGACGACGTAAAAGTTCTGGATCACGTCAGCTTTCATATAACGCCCGGCGAAACCATCGCTCTGGTGGGGCCCACCGGAGCCGGCAAGACAACTATTGTCAATCTGATCAGCCGTTTTTACGATGTCGGCAGCGGCAGGGTACTGATCGACGGCAGCGATGTCCGGGACGTTACGCTTGAAAGTCTGCGCGGCCAGATGGGAATTATGACACAGGATAATTTCCTGTTCTCCGGCACCATTAAGGAAAACATACGTTACGGCAAACTGGACGCATCGGACGAAGAAATCATTTCCGCCGCCAAAGCCGTAAACGCCCATGATTTTATTATGAAACTGGAAAAGGGTTACGACACGGAACTGTCCGAACGCGGCGGCAGGCTGTCTATCGGACAGAAGCAGCTTCTTGCTTTTGCCCGCACCATGGTTTCCATGCCGAAAATTTTGATACTGGACGAGGCGACTTCCAGTATCGATACAAAAACAGAACTTTTAGTGCAGGAAGGAATTGAACAGCTTTTAAAAGGCCGGACTTCTTTCGTGATTGCACACCGCTTATCCACCATCAAAAAAGCGGACCGTATCTTTGTAGTTGACGACGGACACATTATAGAAGAGGGAACCTCCGACCAGCTTTTAAAACAAAAGGGAGCTTATTATAATCTTTATATGTCTCAGTTTGCAATTTAAATATTTACGTAAAAAGACCTGCACACACCGCTTTCGCGGCGTATACAGGTCTTTCCTTTTACTCCACAATTATTTCCAGCGTTCCCGCATCTTCTTTCTGGTAATACTCTTTAATCAATGCGGCGTTAGCCTTACTGTCTCCATAAAGAGAATGGGTTTCTTCCTCCTGGAATCCGGTCAGGCTTCCCGTCACAGACAAAAATTTACCGGTTTCATCATCAAACAGAAGAAACAAGGTGGTATTTTCTTTTGTATTGTAATAGCTGATCTGCCACACGATAAAGGTCTGCCCGGGTTCCGTTTTATTGATGTACATCATGGTTTCCACCCGCACTTCATAGTCTCCGCTGACATATACGGAATCCAAATCCACATCCACCTCGTCTACCGTTTCAACGTCCGCATATCCGATCCCGTCCTGCGATTCATCGTGACTCTGCTGTTCCAGAAAAATTCCACATTCCTGAATAGGGGTAAAAATATCCATCTCAATCAAACGTTTCATCAAAGGGGAAACATCCTGATAATACTTGGCTATTTTCTGCAGCTCTCCTGCGGCAATGGAGCAGATCTGGTTTGCCGTATAGTTATTTTCTCCCCGTTCCAGATAAATACTGGTAACCGTATTATCGTAACTGTTGGCAACGTCAATCTTCTGATCCATGTCCATGCCGCTTTTACTTCCCGTCATAATACTGCTGTTATAAGTAGTCAGATTGGCAGACATAATTTCTTCCTGCTGCACTTCCCTTGCCAGCTCTATTTCCTGTACGCGGGTAACAAAAACCGGCATAAAAAAACAGGCAATAATCAGCTCCAGAACGGCAAGCCAGAGAATTGCCGACTGCAATTTATTCATAAGCCGCTCCTCCTCCCAAAGTCAGAAGAACCCGGGTTCCCCCTTCATCTTGAGCCTCAAATTCCATGATTCCGTGATGAATCTCCATAATCTGCTTACATAAAGCCAGCCCCAGTCCTGCTCCGCCCTGCTCTCTGGCCCGGGACTTGTCTACCATATAGAAAGCTTCCGTAATTTTATTAAGCTCTCCTTTGGGAATTCCTTTTCCGTTATCGGAAACGCAGATGCGGTATTGCTCTTTCTCCACGCTTCCCCGGATTGTAACATTCCCTGCTGCCGTATCCGCTAATGCCTTTCTTGCATTGTCTGCAAGATTAAACACAACCGACTTTAAAAGGTCCATATCCGCCGTAAGAAAACCTTCTTCCGCTTCCACACAGAACGTTACGTTTTCCCTTTCCATTAAGGGTTTCAAAGCGCCTTCCACCTCCTGAAAAAAATAAGAAGCGTCTATCTTTTTCAAAGTAATTTCTTTCTGCTTTGTCACCATCAGTTCCAGCAGCTTGAAAGACATACCTTCCAGCCGCTTCCCTTCCGTAAAAATATAATTGGCGGAAGAAAATATCGTATCCTGGTCCAGTTTTCTGGACCGAAGCATATCCGCATACCCGATAATGGAAGTCAGGGGCGTCTTCAACTCATGCGCAAAATTGCCTACGAAGTCTTCCTGCCTCCTGACAGCATCGTTTAATTCTTCAATATTCTTTTCCAGATGCCCCGCCATATCATCGATATCGGCGGCCAGCTCACCGACCTCATCCGTACTTTCTATCCCAGCCCGGACGGTCAGATCACCTTCCGAAATTTTCTTGGCTACCTTAGATAAACCGGTTAACGGTTTCGTCAAATGATATGCCGTCATGTAACTGAACACAGCCGTAAAAAGCATTACCACAATCATAATCCGGTAAACGATCAGAATCTGCTCTTCCCGGCTCACAAAAACATCCGTAATATCCCGTATAATATTCAGGTATACATCCCCCGCATCCGTAATCATATAAGACCGGGTCATTAAAAAATAACGATTCTGATCCGAATACAGAAAACAACCGCCCTGGGGCGTTCCCACTTCGGTCTGATAAACGGGTATCTTTTCCCGGCGCATGGAATTACTCTGGTAAATATCATGCCCATATTCGTTGCTAAGCCAGAAATAAAAGCTTTCCCTTGTGCTGGTATCATCCAGATCCTTTGCCACCTGTCTCCAGATTTCTTCAGATATATTCTGCGTCAGATGAGACAGCACCATAATAAACGTATCCTGTAAAATATCATGCTCTTCTTTTGCCATCTCCACTTCTTTGTCATATGTAATCCGGAATGTGGACGTAACCATTAAACTGCCGCTGATACTGTATGCTAACGCCACCATAGTCATCATACATAAAAACAGCTTCCACCTAAACTTCATCCGTATCCTCCAGCCGATAGCCCACTTTATAGACCGGAACAATTCTTTTTTCCCATCCCAGTTTCTTGCGCATACGCTGCACGTGTAGATCTACCGTGCGGCTGTCCCCCGTATACTCTCCTTCCCATACCTTCTCAAATATTTTTTCCCTGAATAGCGCGATATTCTTATTCTGCAAAAACAACACCAGGATATCGTACTCCTTCATAGTCAGATTTACAGGCTTTCCGTTCTGGTATACGACGTGCGCTTCCAGATCCACCACTACGTCGGCGAAGCTCAGCCTGCTTTCATTTTTATTAAATCGGCGCAGAACCGTCTCAACCCTTGCAAGCAGTTCCACAATTTCAAAAGGCTTGGTCAGATAATCCTCGGCCCCCAGCTTCAATCCTTTTACACGGTCTTTAACGTCCGCCTTAGCCGTCACAAAAATAACCGGCGTATCGTATTCTTTCAGGTACTCCAAAATCTCGTAACCGTCCGCTCCCGGCAGCATAATATCAAGAAGCACCAGATCATACCGGTTTTTTTCAATCAAATCGGCCGCTTTCAAACCGTCATGCACTTTCTCACACTGATATCCCGCATTAGTCAAATTCAGATATATCAAATCGGCAATTGGCTTTTCATCTTCTACAATCAGTATTTTAATCATCCTATTA
>ERZ779632.980-NODE-980-length-13049-cov-11.297907_pt1 | contig 13049 bp, 18 predicted proteins | sample MGYA00514194_ERZ779632 | MGnify/ENA primary metagenome ERZ779632 (study PRJEB29562, sample SAMEA4376704) | mouse gut metagenome | isolation source: Cecum | study: EMG produced TPA metagenomics assembly of the A DSS colitis mouse model was used to assess the...
AAGGCTGAATACCAACCCATACAGGAGATTGTAAAAAATAAAATATAGTATGGGCATTGGATTGAGATTCGCTGCCATAATGCAGATAATCAGCATGATTTCTATGCCGGCTGAAATCAGGAGCGTTTTTCCTTTTCCCCTGTTTGCTGTTTCCTTCATCCTAACCACCCCTGATAAAACGCAACTGCTCCAAAAATTGCACCTACAACCATCGCCGCTAATGTTACAACAATTATGACAGGATGCTCTTTCATCAGTTTCCCTAATTCTTTTAAATCGTTCATTGAACTTCACCTCCTTTGTCACACAACGGGAGTTTTGCTTTTCTTTTCTTGCAATAATAAATCGCTATCACAAATGTAAAGGAAATGATCTGTGCAGCCATGATCCGGACAATCTGTAATTCGTCTGCGCCATTTTGCGAAACGACATGCAGCATATTGGTAGCAACGGTATTGTTAAATAAATGGTCGCCAAGCCCTGCCCACAGATTTCCCGTAATGCGGTAAAGAAGCCCCCATTTGATTCCCATAATTCCGGCAAGGATAATATAACCGACACCCATCAGGATCATTGTAGCAAATGACATTTCGCCATTTACATAGCTTCTGATCGGCATTACAATGTGCCAGATACCAAATAAAAATGCTGCAATAAAATTCGCCTGCATAAATGGCTTTGTTTCAGAGAGCATTTTAAGAAACAGACCGCGAAAAACACCTTCCTCCATCCATACGTTGATAACATTGAACAGTACACATAACAGAAAGAAAACAAAATCCGTATTTTTGATCTGCGAGCCAGTTAAAGAAAAACTGCTGATATAGATTTCCAAATGCGCAGGATTGCCTTGCAGAACTGAAATTGCCAATTCCAACCCAAACGAAACGGCAAAGCAAACGGTTCCTAATAACAAGCCTTTCAAAATACCGCTTACCAAGCCGTTTTTTTGAAATCCGATATCACCCCATGTAAGATTTATCTTTTTCAATACCAGCGCCAATAAGATAATCCCAACAACCTTATGGAGCACATTTTCTCCAATAGCTGTTTTGTCTGTTTCAATCAAAAAGTATTCCACAAACCTTACAGACAAGCAAAGCATGAAGATGATCATGCATAAATTATTTGGTTTGCATTTTATGTTTCTTTCCATATAGCCCTCCAATCAGCACCATTTTCTTGTTCATATGCGGCTTCCCGATAAGCTGGAACTTATCTATTTTCCATAATCAATTCTTTGCACTTCCATTCTTCACCCAGAACACAATATGTTTCTGTCGTATCAAGAACTGTATCGCTAAAACCGACTGCTTTATAACAATAATAAGCCGGAAGATTATTCTCAAAAACGCCCAATGATGCTTTTTTTGCTCCATATATTTCAAATACAAATTTCAGACCCAGCCGGAGCATAGCTTTTCCATAGCCTTTTCCTCTCTTGTGAGGATTTACAATAACAAATCCAAAACGTAGTTCATCCAATGATTCATCAGGGTTTCTTAGTGTAAAAAAGCCAACGATTCCTGTATCATCAAATGCAGTAAACGGCATTAGAGATTCAACAAAACAAAATTCCTTTTGCGTTATCGGATAATTACCGAGTATACCTGCTGTCCATTGATAAAATACTTTTTCATCCTGACACCATGATAATATTGTATCTGCATCTGAAGCCTTATATGGTCTTATTCTAATCATACATTTTCCCTCGCAAATTCCGATTTTGACGTTATACTCGTTTTATCATATCTATGCAACAATCTTCATACTTTCCTTGATTGCCCTGTTCATCGGTATATTCGTATACACCGTCTAAGTGTAGTTCACCGACCGCATGATATCCTAATCTTTCATACAATCTCTTTGCCGCAGAATTGTCCGTTGGATTTACATCAAGTCCTAAATAGGGAATTGCGGCCTCTTTGCAATATTCTTCACATACCAACGACAGTCGGGTTCCAATGCCATAATTTCTTAAGGGTTCTATTACCAGCAGATCAATCATATCTGCACATTTTTCTTGGTTTGTATATGGCATGACATCTTCTTTATTATCCAGCGATAACAACACATATCCAATCGCGCAGTTATTGATAAACGCGCCAAAATAAACTGCTTTTCCGTTATTCTGTTGCTGAAATCTATCGGCATGTATGGAAACATCACTTTTCACCAATAACAAACTATCTAAATCACATTCTTTCACTATCCTGATTTGATACGATATAGAATTTATTTCATATAAATTTTCCTGCATATTTGTATTCCTCCAAATTTTTTTAATCAGGGTGATTACAGCACGACCAATCTTTTGGTTCAAACTGGAAGTTATTGAATCGGTAACAATTCTATATTTTTTGCTCGTTTTAGATTTATTTTAAGGTCTTCATATTCAAACGGCTTGCCATGTCCCGGATATATTAGATTTGGTCTAAGTGCAATGATTGTTTCCCAAGATTTCAGAAAAGCCGTTTTGTCCTCTACCCAAATGGTTATTCTATGTAAACTTGGCAAGCCGTTCATAGCAGCATCACCACAGAATAGAGAACCGTCATTTAGTAAAAGCGATATGGAATCGGAGGTATGACCGGGAGTATCAATAATTTTTCCTTGCAGTAAAAGTTCCACTTGCTTACGGTTTTGTTCGGTCACTTGAATACATCTACATTGATATTCTTGTTTTATTGAGGGAAACAAATGCTTACCTTTGCCAACGAACTTCATTAAATAACAAAAGAACAAGGCAATCTTAGTTGTGCAACCGCCATGAAAAGAGTTTTGCCCTCTAAATAATCTTTCTAATGCTTTGTCGCTCATAACGATTTGGAGGTCAGGGCATTCCGAAAGTACTTCATTCAGATAACCTGCGTGGTCATCGTGAGCGTGTGTCAAAAAAATATATCGTATCTGTTGAGGGGCTATTTGCATCTTTGCCAATTGCTTTTTAAAATGTGCAAATCCGCTTTCATACCCTGTATCAATCAGTACATAGCCTTTGTCAATAGGATATATCCAATTATTTACTATCCTGCTTCCTGCATTGAGCATGGGTGTTCTCTCCTTTCATTCATTTTCATCGGCGTCAACTTTCGATTTCTCCACGAGTGCGTTTTATTTGCTATTTTTAACCCATGTGCCGACTTCCGATGATTTTATCATGCCAAGATGTTTGTAGAAATCCTGATCCAAAAGCACGATTGACCTTTTTGCACCTTATACAGCCCTCCAATCAGCACCATTTTCTTTTTCATATGCAACTCCCTGACAAGCAGGAAGTTACCAAGTGAATAATTTTTTGCCTGATTTTTTATACAATAGAGTACCAACAAAAATTATGATCGCTAATACAACAATGTTATATTGTATCGGCGCTAAATAACATATATTAAAAATTGCGTGCATAATGGCAATCAGCAGTATATTTCTGCATTGATAATAGGTTATTCCCAAAACAACGGAAACAAGTAATGTCCATATACAAAGGCAAACAATTTGTTCCACGCCCAATGAATTTCTGATGATCCACATTGGTAAATGCCACGCTGCCCAAACGGCGCCAACAAAAAGAACACTTTTGATGTTCTTAAAAGGAAGTCGTTCCAACAGAAATCCTCTCCATGCTATTTCTTCAACAAGCGCTGTTAGCAGCAGATATATACAGCTTGTTAACAGGGATATTACTGTCGAATATGTATTTTTAAATACGTCAGTTTTCACTATGAACGAATAGCAATAAGAATCAAATATACCTGCAGCCATATATGTAACCCCTGCTAAAATATATTTGATTGTTATTTTCCCTGAAAACGTTCGCGTAAAGTATACCTTGATGTTCTGCTCGCAAATCAGCAGAAAAATAGCAGCTATAGTAGGAATACATACATATAAGTATTTTAAGTACAATAATCCATTGGGAATGATCATTCCGTTCTGTTCTAGCAATGTAGGTACATAGCATAGAAACGATAAATCATATACGACAGAAACCCATAACGTGAGTTTCAACTTATTTGTGTATCCCGCCATCACAATTTCTCCTTGCAGTGCGAAAATCTTGCAGAAATTCCAGTTGCTCGTTCTCGGCAAATTCCCGATAAACTTGAAGTTATTGAAATGTAATTCTCAAAAGGCAAAAATCAAATCCTTATCCAAAGAGAGGTAAAGTTGTTTCAAGTTATTTGCGGTATCTTCTAACCTACCATTTTCGTTACAATAGCACTCTTGGCGAATGTTTTTTACCGTTTTTTTATCAAATCTATTTTCAAGAATAGCAGATAGCTTTTCTACCCACTCGGCTCGAATGTCTGGTGTTGAATTTATAGATAATGGAATTTTATCTCTTACGTAAATTTCTTTTCTATTTCCAAATCAGTTTTATAAAATCCCCAGAACAAGAACCCCATTCCTAAAAAAACTCCAACACATAAAATCTCATGAATTGAAATATGAAATAAATACATCGCTACGCTTAATACAATCTCGGTTAGCCCCAAAGCTTTTCCGAAAAATATAAAAATATCGGGCGCAATACTTTGTGCATACTCCCAATGTTCCCTTGTTTTTCGTGAAGTTGGTGTGTTATATCCATTATTTGGATCCATGTCGGACGCAGGATGTTTCTTAAAGGTATATCCCACTGAAACCATTACAAATGGCATAATTAAATTTAGCACCAGTAAATAATACACTTTTCATACCTCCACAAGTATTTCTTATGTTGATTTCTTTTCATCCAAATCACTGATTGTCTTATCCGCTTTCAAAGCCTCCACTCCTCGTTCTATTCATCAATCTCAATCATCCGTTTATATACACCCGAAGATTTCTCGTCAATCAGAATTGCGTCCACGCATTTTTTATAAAAATCAACAGCGGATTTTGCAGGCCATCCTATAATGGCATAAGTATAGCCAAGCTCCTGCATGGATTCCAGAGACTTCAGCAGCAGGGCTTTCCCTATTCCCTTTCTTCTTTCACTTTCCAGCACAGCCATAGGGCCGAAAAAATTTCTGGCTGTTGCCTCATAACATGCAAAACCGATAAGTTCCTTCTCTCTGGTCGCAATATAACAGGTGACAGGGTTATTAGCAAAAGCGGCCCGCACTTCATCTGAATAATCATCTTTTGCACATGTCCTGGCGAAAGTGATGATTTTGCTCCTGTCAGGCGCTAATGCCTTTTTGATTCTGATACCACTCTTGGATAAATTTTCTTCTATGTCGTGTGAATAGGGAATATTATATAGTTTAACCAACATATCTGCCATATGATTACCTCCCAGGATACCGGTTGTAATTTGTGTTTCTCAGAAAACGGAGGTAATCAGTCAATCTTATGAAAACACACTGTCTGTTCTTTCATAGATATTTTCCCGACCTGCCAGCCATATTCTGTAAGCTCTTTCTTATATTTCAGAAAAGAGTGGTCAATCGGTATCCCTGCGATCTCCTGAATCTCCCCAAAGGTCAGCTGAAATGATTCCTTTCCGCTTTTCTGAACATATTCCCATAACGTGTTGTATTTACTCATTGCCTTTCTCCTCTCTAATGATTACAAAATTGCAGAACTTATTGCCTCTATGTTCTTCTTTACAGAACCTGAAAGATTACTGTAATGAACATGATGATTCCTATCACAATGGCTGCTATGCCAAAGAAATAGCTTCTCTGGTTTCCATTTTTTCCGTCAGCAATCCAAAACAGACCGCGCAGTATAAGAAGCAATCCTACAAAAACCGGAATAAATCTTTGAACAGCTTCTGTCATTTCTTTTCCCCTTTCTGCCCTCTCTTTTTCTTAAAAATATAAATGACCGTATTGATAATACATAACAGCACAAAAAGACTCGTAAAGTTAATCCAGATGTCCCTGTACGCTGTTTTCGCCAAAGGTTCCCGCAGTCCGCTGAACCAGACACAGGCAAACGCCAACAGCTGAGAGGGAATATACGCAATCAAATATCTGAGAGCCAAAGGCTTAACAGGGAGATTCGTGCATAGTTCAAATGCCGCTATCCCGATCAGGAGAACAATAGCCCTGTCTAATTCATGCCAGTTGCCACTTGGGTCTTCATAAATACCGTTATAAAGATACAAAACGCTGCTTAACAATGTAATTGCTGTATATATCATCGAATAAACCGCCACAATACGGATCCATTTTTTCTGATTCATTTTTCCCTCCGGTCTCAATTTTCCAAATCTGATAACACCATTATTCCGCTTCCCCCAAATTGTATATCATTGCCAACGCAATTTTTCCGGCCATATCCCTGTCACTTGTATTCTGGGGCGATTTCCCATAGACAGCAAAGCAGTATCCGTTATATGCCCAGTCTATCATAAACATATCCCCTGTTTCATTAACCCTCATATAAGGAAAAAGATATTCCCCGTCTGCGGTGGATGCCGTCCATTCAATTTTGGTGGAATCCACAAAACTTTCATCCGGCAGAATGAATTTCTCTCCTTTACCGGCAGCAAAAGTGCAGGGGCCCACATTCTCTAATTCAAACTCAATCTGTAACTCATCCTCTCCTGTTTTTATAACTGTAACATTTGATACAATCGGCATATGATCCAACACTTCTTTTGGGTTGCCAAATTCGGCTGCGTTCACAATCTCCATTTCACCCAAACCGGTATCATCTCCTGCCAGGTCTTCAGAATCCCTTCCCGTATCCTGTTCCTCTGCATCGAAGTCCCTTTTTTGATCCTGCCCATCTGCATCGCATTCTGTCGTAGTATCATCAACGTCTGAGGTAATTGTTATTTCTTCTGTCCGGATTGGTTTGGATGGCATACAGCTGCACCCAGTCAATCCTGATAAAGCACCAGTTACAAGAACCATACAGCTTAATGTTTTAAGATTTTTATTACACATAGTATTTTCCCTTCTGAAAATGCTGATTTTTCTTTTATGTGTCTTTCCTGTAAAACTTGATTTTATCATTCCAAAAACACCGAAACAATCTGCTTGCCGTAGACGGTTTTCTAAATAACGTGAAATGTCCGGGCATTTCAAAATCCACCTGAAAAAAGGTCGAATTTTTATCATGCCCGGACATCCCCAAAATTTATGAACTATATTTAATTCAGCGCATGCCTGCAATAAGAGCGGACAGCCAGGAATGCAAACAGGGGAATCTCAATCATGCAGGCCCCAATCATGGCATACGGCATCCAGACGGACAGCCCTGCCAGATTCAAAAACTGGAAGTCCGTAATTGCGTAGAGAACGCTCGCCTGAATGCTCGTTCCGCTGGCGGGCAGGATGCTGCAAAGCCATGCACCCAGCGCCCCAGGCGCCGTCATGGAAATAACCACCGGAGCAATACAGAATACCAGCGATGATGCCAGGGATGACACAGTGGTCCTGCATCTGGCGGAAAGAAACAGCGTAAAGCTCACAGAAGCCAGAACCGAAAGCAGTCCAGAGGCAGCAAAAAGGAACTGAAGGCCTCCTATGTTCATGTCTGCCAGGGTCACAATGGAGTACATCATCTGAATGGATGTACGGGTGCATTCCCAGCCGAACAGACTGTCTGCCACCAGAATATGGACGGCAGCACAGAGCACAAATGCAGCTCCGCTGATGAAAAGGGCTGCAAACATCTTTGCAATACCAAGAGAGACTCTTCCATGCCGGGTACAACGCAGGATATCGTCTGCGCCGGACTGATAATCAGCAGAAAATATTGGTGCGGCAATGACCACACAAAACAGCAGCACCAGAAAACCCATGATGTTCTGATAATCCATGACAGCGGAAGTCATGCCCGGATAAACCTCAAAGGGCTTCTTTGTATTCCGGTACATTTCTACGGCTTTGCTTTGTGCCCTGGGGCTGTCCGGCTGTTCCATCTGCATCAGGGAGGCAATCCGGCTCTCACAGACGGAATAGTAGTCGTCAATCTGCTCCGGATCAATTTCCATAATCGCAGGGGCCATTCCGGTATCCGGATCTGCAAAGGCCTCCTTTACACCGTGGAGCAGCGGGGCAATGGGGAGTATCTCCCGCTCATAGACGCCCTCCGGCAGATCATAGGATTCCGTCACGCCGTAGGATGCAAGGCAGGCCTGATAGGTCTCCACAGCCTCCCGCACCCGCTGTGGGGTAACGATTCCGGCCGCATCCGCCTGCCGTTCCTTTTCATGGGCGATGGATGCCAGGCCGGTGAGATTCACCTCATTTCCGGCCTCGTCTGTGTAATTACTGTAGCAGTAAGTAGTGGGCAACCAGGCAAGCAGAACGGAGAGTAGCAGCGCCAGCGCCAGCAGAATCCAAGTAAGCTTTGACTTCAGTACACGTTTTAATTCCAGATATAAAATTCTCATCTATGGATACCTCCTTTCTTTCGGCTGGTTCTTTTTGGGTTTTCTACGCCGCCTTGTGGGAACAGCCACAAATACAGGTCTTCCAGACGGGGAACGGACGGGACGGAAATGTCATTGCAGGGATTCTCAGCTAGATAGCGGATGGAAACGCTGCCGTCGTTTTCATTCCGCAGGCTGATAATCTGGAGCCTGCTTTCGTATTCTGGCACAGCTCTTGCAGGGATTGTACAGCTCCATACCTTCCCCTCCACCAGTCTGACCAGTTCCTCTGTAGTTCCTGTGGCTAACAGCCTCCCGTCCCGGATGATGGCATGGCAGGTGGCGATGTACTCCACATCAGGAACAATATGGGTAGAGATCAAAACAATACGGTCATGGGCAAACTCCGACAACAGATTGCGGAAACGCACCCGCTCGCCGGGGTCCAGTCCCCCGGTAGGTTCATCCAGAATCAATATCTCCGGATCATTCAGCAAAGCCTGGGCAATCCCCACCCTGCGTTTCATGCCGCCGGAGAGTCTGGCGATCTTTTTGTTATAGACGTCCGTCAGGGAGACTCTTTCCAGCAATTCGCGGATCCTCCGCCGGCTCTCCCTTTCGGTCAGCCCCTTTAGGGCGGCGATATAAGCCAGATAATCCTTCACCGTGAATTCCGGATAAAAGCCAAATTCCTGGGGCAGAAAACCGAAGACATCCCGGTAACCCTCCCCCAGCGTCTGAATTGGCACACCGTCATACAGCACCTGGCCGGAGGTGGGCTGCATAATCCCGGCAATCATCCGCATCAGTGTTGTCTTGCCTGCGCCGTTGGCGCCCAAAAGGCCCCAGACGCCCGGCATCAGCTCCAGGCTGATGTTGTCAACCGCTTTTTTGTCTTTAAATTTTTTGGAAACCTTATCAATCAGCAGTTCCATGTGAAAACTCCTTTCCTATTAAAATCGCTGCGCGATGGCACTGAAGGGTAAAGTCCCTTCGGCATTAAAAAAGTGCCCATGCCTTAGTACGCTCATTGTACCAAAAACAAAAGCACCATTTCCTTGTTTGTTCACACGGTATTCCACTCTTTTTCTACGGATTTTCTTACGATTTTCACACGGAATGGTTATGTTTCCGCCTTGATTTGCGGGAACGTTTTTTCCGGACCAGCTTAGAAATGATAAAAAATGCCAGATACCCCAATATGCCGCCTGACGCATTCAGCATAAGATCATCAATGTCTGCTGATCTCCCGGTAAAATATTGTGCAGTTTCAATCGCCAGGGAAAATAGTGTCAGGGAAAGAGCGGTTTTCCAAAAATATCGCATACCCCGAAAGGCAGTTGGCAGCATAAATCCCAATGGAATGAACATCACAATATTTGCAACGGTCTGGGCAATTTTCTTAGGCTGTGGCATATCCCAGGTTTCCTGAAAAACCCGGAAAGGGACAAGATTCAATGACCGGTCAGCCGCAGCCGTTCCTGTCGCACCAACCACGACTGTTGCAGCGAGAACCATAATTACACAGGCTCCAAACAGAAAACAGGCAATCTGCTTCTTTGGGGGTACCCGTTTTCTCAGTAAAAAGCAGACAGGTGCATAAAGAACGGCCATACAGGCAATTCCTATGGCACTGATGATGCAGTAGCCCAAAATTTCTCTTATCATAAACATAGTTTTTCCTCCCAAAACAAAAATCAGCAGCTTTAGCAGTATTATACTAAAACCACTGGTTCTTATTCTGTGTTTTCCCTACGGATTTTCTTACGATTTTCCTATAAAACAGGAAGCGTTACAGTAAAAACCGTCCGCTCATTTTCACTTTCCGCTGTGATTACCCCCTTATGAAGTGTAACGATCTGTCTGGCAATGGCCAGTCCCAGCCCGGTTCCGCCAGATCCGCGCTCCGTATCCAGTCTGTAAAACTGTTCAAAGATCCGCTCCAGCCGTTCTTTTGGAATGGTCCCGCCATGATTAGAAAATCTCAGTACCAGGCTGTCTTTGCCCTGTTCGGCTTCGATGATAATTTCGGTTCCGTCATAGCTGTAAAGCACGGCATTGCGCAAAAGATTGTCAAACACCCGCTGCATCTTATCAGCATCACATTTCAGCAGAATATCATCCGCAGCCGCAAGGCGGCAGGTCAGCCCCTTTCTGTCCAGTATCGGCTGAAACTCATATACAAGCTGCTCCAACAGGCGGGTAAGATTGATCTCCTTATATTGCAGTGTTATGTTCGACAGGCTGTATCTCGCAATTTCCAGGAATTCGTTGATTAAGTCCTCCAGCCGTTCTGATTTGGCAAGGGAGATGGAAAGGTACTTCTCCCGCAGCTCCTCGGAAATCTGTTTTTCATCCCGGAGTAAATTCAGATAGCTGATGGTGGAAGCAAGCGGCGTTTTCAAGTCGTGGGCCAGGTACATGATCAGATCATTTTTCCGCTGTTCTGCCATGAGCATATCACTTTTCTGCAGGAGCATCGTGTGCTTTGCCAGGTTCATTTTTCTCTCAATGGAGAACAACTCCGGGGGAAGGGAAATCTCTCCCGGTGCATCCGCAAGCAGGAGATCCATTCCTTCACTGACCGTCTCAAAGTACCGTGTAAGCCAACGGAGATAAAAATAAAACAATACGGCGAATATCAGCAGAATGGAAAACAGAATCATGGCATCCATATGGCTGCGAAATATCCGCTCGTACAGTTGGAGCGCCGCATCGTATTTTATTCCAAGGGCAGTCTGAAAAAGCGCCACCATCCCATCAGCGAAGCGGCCGCGCAGTAATACAGAATATGTTATATAGATGACAGAAACGGCAGTTACCAGCGCGGCAATCGTCCGGAGGAAAATCTTTATACGGATCTGGCGAAAATCTTTTCTATTTTTCAATGATATAACCAACCCCCCATACTGTTTTTATAAACCTGGGATTTCTGGCAGGCTCTCCCATCTTTTCCCGCAGCCGCCCGATATGGGCCATGACGGTATTATTATTCTGCAGGAACTTCTCGCCCCATACCGCCTCAAAAAGCTCCTCGGAAGGGACCACTACGCCCTGCCGCTCACAGAGATACCAGAGGATGGCAAACTCAATGGGAGTCAGCTGTAGTTCATTTCCAAACAGAAAGCACTTATGACTGTCCCTGTTGATTACCAGTCCCCTTATATCATACTCGCGGGCCGGCTCCCCCTGCTCTGCTGCAGAATGATTGTAAAGCCGGTACCGCCGCAGCTGGGTTTTTACACGGGCAGCCACCTCCAGCGGGTTAAAGGGTTTTGTAATATAATCATCCGCTCCAATGGTCAGACCCATGATCTTATCCACGTCCGTCCCTTTTGCTGTGAGCATAATGACAGGATACCAGAACTTCTCCCGGATTTTTTTACAAATTTGAAAGCCGTCCACATCAGGGAGCATCACATCCAGAATTGCCAGATCCAGGTCTGTATGCGCGATGCACTCCAGAGCTTCTTTGCCCGTATAACATTTATGAACCGTGCAGCCGTCTGCTGTAAGATAAAGCTCGATTACATCGGCCAGTTCTTTTTCGTCATCTACTACTAATATATTGTAACTCATTTGACTCCTGATTGTATCTCATATGAAACCAATATGATTTTTCTGATTCTTTTTATACGGAAACAGAGAGAGTTGCGCCAGGTTCAGGTCCGACTGATTCCCCGGTCTTCGTATAGATTACAGGCTCCATCTTAACAGCATCCACTGTTTTTTCTGCAGATATGCCATTATCTGCACCAGTCTGAACCGAATCCGTCTTCTCGTCCAACGCGGCCTTTCCACGCTCGCTTATGCTTACGATATCAGTATCCTCATTCTGGCTTTCCGCTATTCTCTTTTCCAGTTCCTCACGCTCTTCCCTGCGCTTCTGAATGGCATTTTCCTGCTCCGCCTTCGCTTTTTCCCTCGCTTCCTTTGCATCCTCTTTCATCCCTTTTTCTGTGACTTTCTGATAGTCTTCTGCTTTATCCGCAAAGTCCCCTACATACCCCATTGCCCGTTCCATGACGGCTGTATCTCCTCTTCGCTCCGCTTCTTTATAAACTCGCAGCGGTGTATTCATCAGTTTCATACTCATGCTTGCCCCTGTAAGGCCTTCCATTGTTTTCGTATGCATAATTATTCCTCTTTGAATTTTTCCTGATATAATATTTTTTAGAAATCCAAATAATCCATTTCCAAAATCCCGGGAAACAGTGCGCATTTGCCACCATGTCCCGGTATTGATACCACACTAAAAACTTAAGTCTCTTTTATTCTGATACAGAAGCATTCTGCCGCCTGTATGTATCATTGTCCTTCTGGCTTAACTCGTTTTCTACCTGTGTCAGCTTTTTCTCCAGCTCCCGGATTTTCTTTTCATCTCCGGAAGCAGACTGGATCTGCTGTTTGAGCTGCTGCTTTTTCTCTTTCAGCTTCTTGATCTCCCTGTCAACCTCATCCGTATTTGTGACACATTTCTCCGCCGGCTTTCCCTGGCTGTCTCCGCCTACCTTCGGTGCTTTGCCATCTTCGTTTTTCTCGGAACGGTCATCCTGTTCCTTTGCATGGCCAGCTTTCGGGTCATCAAAAAAGATTTTCCGGTTTCCGTTCTCATCCTGGCCTACCCGGTACAATCCCGTAGGCTGATTCCCCGATTTTTCACTGCTGATGTACTCGTCCTTTGGTTCGGACAGTCTGCCGGAGTTTTTCTCCTCTGCAGCCTTTTCTGCCT